>Ga0326511_10000389_pt1 | contig 38094 bp, 43 predicted proteins | sample 0_2496_0518_D_FD_203701 | JGI IMG/M metagenome (GOLD analysis project Ga0326511, IMG submission 203701) | Bovine rumen microbial communities from UC Davis, California, United States - 0_2496_0518 | ecosystem: Host-associated > Mammals > Digestive system > Stomach > Rumen | place: USA...
GATCGGGGTTACCAGTTCGCATTTTTCGCTGTCCGGTCCGCTGATGCTGACATCCTTCTGGAATTTCCACTCTCTGCCGTCTGCGTCCCAGGCTGACCAGGTGCTGTATCCGTTGCGGCCTGCTGTGTTCTGGTATCTTCTCGTTCCGAAGAACTCTGCGGCGGTCTTTGCAGCCTTTTCTCTGGTAATGCTGTTCATCTCAACCTCGACCCCGATGGTCTGCTTCTTCATTTCCTCTATCTGTCTTGCAACCTTAGTATTCATGGTGGTTTCCTCCGTTTTTTTGGTTTTGTTTTCCCTTTCGGTATGTGTATATTACCTCTACTTTGACACTATATCAAGCAATATTTGAGATGTATATCCACCAATCATAAGGGCTGTTTTTCGGAGAAAGTTGTGTATATTATGGCGGTTTAATGGAGCTTTTCCACCTTGTCAACTCCGTAAACTATATTCAGTCCGCAGCCGTTGTCCCACTTTACCAAAAGGCTGGCGGCATCATCAACACCCTGTACAGTCCCCTTGGTTCCAATGGGAGGGGCTTGGCAGTCATCCATTTTTCGGAGAATCACTCTTGTTCCGATGGGGTACTCCTGTTTCAGCTTTTCGATTATCTCTCTGCCCGGATATCTCATTCCTGCTCGCCGTCCCTTCCGGCTTTGAATGCTGACGAGCCGCTGAGGTTTCGGAGCAGGATTTTTCTTTCCGCTTTGTACTCCGTACCGATAAAGCCGAGCCGCAGAAGAAAACACCTGAAAGCGTATTTTTCGTTATCAACATTCTTTTCTTTGGCTGTCACTCTTTTCGCATCCTTTGTCATCTTGCAGAGGGCATTGACAAAGTGTGTATAAGCCATCGCTTCATCAATGCTGACCTCTCCGAACCATGGAAAACAAATCGTTTTGCTTTCTTCATTTATTTCAAAGCCCAGATCCTCCACACCGAGAGCCTTTTTGATAAGACCGCCCTTTGCGTCAAGGAGCTTCGTAAGGTTTCCGACTGCCACGCTTTCCAGCGGCAGCGTTATCGTCAGGTTTATACTTTCGCACTGTTCCCCCTGTGTGGGCTTGTGTTGAGCTGTTTCGGTTTCTGCGGATACTTCCTCGGCTTCGCTTTCAGCCGCCGTGTCTGGCATTTCTGGGGCTATTCCTTCAAAGCCTTTCTGTGCAAGCTGTTCCAGAAGATTTTCGATTTCCTCGCTGTCGGCTCTGTCGTCAAACTCCAGTGCCCCGTCCTTCGTTACAGTGAAGTAGTCGATCTCGTAGGCACAGGTCGGCATGAATTTGTAAACCGCTTCTGCTCCGGTTATTTCGGAAATGGCCTTTACCAGTGCTTTTCTCTCTGCTCCTGTTCTGTTAAATTCTATTCGCATGATTATTGCCTCCTTATCGTCCTCGCAAGCTTCGCTCTATCGTTTCCGTGCAAGCACGAAAACTCATCCGCTCCGCTGCTCGTCCTCTCCCCAACAAGCCTGCGGCTTGCCAGGGTCCCCTTTGGGTAAGTACATATATCACTCTTTTTAGCCTGAAAGTCAACAACAACAGCCGAGATAAAAGGAAATCTACATAGTACACAAATCAGGGGAGAATATGTACATCAACCTGCACACCCTGCTTTTTGCAGTTGTCTATAACATACTTCGTACCTCTGGACTTGCCATCCCAGAAAGCAATTACAACATCTGCATATTCGATAATTTGCAGATTCCTTTTCAGCGGTGCTCCTCTGCCGTACTTGTTGTATTCCGGCAGAAACTCCATCAGCTTTAAATCATGCGACAAAGCATAATTTCTCGCACAGGTATCAATACCCTTTGCACCGCCGGAAACTATCTCCGTTGTATCCTCCGGCAGATATTTCCCCAGATCATTTACTGTCAGACCTCGTGAACCTATAACTGCTACTTTCATAAAAGAACCCTCCAATTTTATAGATATACGGTATATTCGCTTTTAACATTTTAACATATAAAGCGGCTAAAATGAACACATAATATATCTAAATAAGAGGTGTTCTTTTATGGCAGTAAAGAGTGTATCAATCAGAATCGAACAGGAAATGCTTGATAAGATCGGCTACATAGCTGATTATCAGGGTCGTTCCGTCAACAGTCATATTCTCGTTTTGATAAGAAACGAAATTGAAGACTTTGAAAAGGAGCATGGTACGATCACCGGGGACATTAATCCGGCTGAGAATGTAAAGCCTACAAGGAAGAACTGATTATCCGCTTTCAGCCGCATAATAAGCTATTCCGGCAATTACGAAAAACACGACAGGCAAGCTGACTCCGTTGCCCCATAATTTATACTCTGCTGAATCGCTGTGGGGATTTTGCAGCCACTTTCGTATCTGATTATCAGATTTCGGCTTTGTTTTCTTTCCCATAGCTTCATCGTACTCTTTGAAAATCTCCCGCCATTTTGCTATTTCCTCATCGGTAGGATTATCCGATGTAAGATCACTGCACCACCAGTCAGGGAAGCCCTGTAATCTCGCACATTCAGTCGGAGTGAGCCTCCGCACAATGTATTCCATTTCATCATCGGTATCGTTAATGGTCGGAGGGTCTTTATAGTCGCTTGCCACAAGGGTATCCGCAAGCTCCTCCGATGCTTTTGTATGGAAGGATGATTTACTGGTACAGTAGGTTGGGTGAGCAACCGCCCCCGGTCCTTTTGCTACCATTGTCGGTTCAACTTCCTCCTGAATGGAAATAGCGTATTGTGCGTTCTGTCCCATATTATAGGTTGCTCTGTCGATACCGTAAGCCACACCGTGTTGTTCAGTCGTATTCAGTGTATAACCGACACCTTCTTCGGAATAACCGTTTCCGTGATGGGACGGTCTTGTCCCATTGCCTTCTATCGCCACAACGGCAATGCCGCCCTGATTACAGGATGGATTGCCGCCGTTTCCGTCAATAGTTCTGCTCGTTTCAGCCTTATAAAATCCGCTGTTTGGATTGTCGCTTTTCATAGCGTTGCTGTCTTTTGAGCAGATGCCGTAGGCTTCTACTACTGCTATCCCGCCTTGATTGGCATCGGGAGGGATGCCGCCCGTATCCACAGTTCTCGCAGTATTTGTTTCATACACATTCTGTCGAGCGTTTTTCGTTCCTTCGGATGTAAAACGGACATCATAGGTTTTCTCTACCACGAAGGGCTGATTGTTGCCGCCCATACCGTAGGTAGCGCTCACGGTTGGTGCTATATCATCAAGCACTTTATATCTTGTATCTTGACTGTGGTTATCTATCACTGCGGCAGGAACTACCCCTGCACGAAGCGTTGGAGATTTTTCCTTTTCATAACCGATAGATCGGCTCTTTGCTGAATGCTCCGTACAAAAGCCTGCCGACTCCATTACCACAGGGGGATGATGTGATTCGGCACGAAGAGTGCAGGTCTTTTCATCCGTAACATCCATTCTGTCTCCGCCTTGATCATTCAGAACTATCGCACCGTTTCTTCCCGTTGACATTCCGCAGTTTATTCCGAGCGTTGCCGCTTTGTCAGATACAGCACCGTTATAGCCGTCTATCCCGATGCCTGACGCTCCAGAGCCTTGCGTAATACTTCGGGCAGCCGCTTGCCACGAGCGGAAGCTCTCCGCAGAATACCCTGACAAGCCTTCTGACTCAAATAATATTTTTCCGGCACATCTGTCATTAAAATCTGCGACAAGATAGATGCGTTTTCGTCTCTGTGGGATTCCCCAGTATTGAGAGTCAAATACCCTCCATGCGATTGAGAAATCATCTCCCAGAATTTCTCCCGCGTTGTGCCATTTTGCAGGTCGAGCCGCATCAATTTCACAGCCTTTGACCGAGCAGAAGCTTTCGAGGACTGCCTGGAAATCCTCTCCTTTGTTGGAGGAGAATGCCCCGCATACATTTTCCCAGACTGCGTATCTCGGATATTTGCCATTACTTTTACACCTCATTTCTTTTATGATTCTTATAGCCTGATAAAACAGACCGCTTCGTGAGCCATCAAGCCCGGTTCTCTTGCCGGCTATACTCATATCCTGACAGGGCGACCCAAATGTGATAATATCCACAGGCGGCAGGTCAGCACCGTTCAGCTTATTTACATCTCCGTAATGCTTTACCTCTGGCAGCCGCTTTTCCGTCACACGGATGGGGAATGGCTCGATTTCGGAATTAAAGACAGGCTTTATCCCGGCAAGGATGCCGCCCAACGGAAAACCCCCGGAACCGTCAAACAGACTTCCGAGGGTCAGTGTGTCATTGTTCATTCTACTTCTCCTATTCTCAAAAAATATCCTTTCAGTATTGACTTTTTTTGCATTTTTGTATATACCATAAGTAAGCACAACCGTACCAACAGGAGGTGTTGCTATATGATGACAGCAAAGGTTTTTCAGAGTGGAAACAGTCAGGCAATAAGAATTCCAAAGGAATTACAGACCGATCAAAAGGAATTTATCATCCGTAAGGTTGGCGAAGGATATATTCTTTGCCCCATAGATGATCCGTGGTTTCCTCTAAGACAAAGTATCGGTCAGATGCCGGAGGACTTTATGACAGACAGAGAACAGCCGTCTGATTCTGACCTTCCAAAAAGGAAGGAACTGTGACAGTCAATATCGAATAATGCTGCTCTCGTTCCTAAGATTTTGATTACGAATTATCCTCCATACGCTCCAGCTTCGGAACATCCTTATAATCAATACGCTGTCCATCCCTGATAACATACACATCCGATGAATCATTATTCTTATACTGAAGATATCTGACTACTGCTACGTCAACGAATTTCGGCTCAAGCTCTATGCCGTAACAGGTACGGTCGATCTGCTCACAGGCTATGAGTGTCGTAGCTGAACCGAGAAAACCGTCAAGTACAAGACCGTTCGTCTGCGTACACTGTTTGATAAGATACACGATAAGCGGCACAGGCTTTGAGGACGGATGCGAAAAACCTTCTTTTTCTGAATCCTTGATTCCTTCAAATTCAAATACGGCAGTCTGCTTCTGGTCGCCGTACCAGATATGCTTGCCGTCCTTTCGCCAACCCCATATGATTGGTTCCATATTGAATTTCCAGTCTGTACGCATAAAGGGTGCTCTCGGCTTTTTCCATATAAGCCCCGCACCAACCTTAAATCCGGCATCTTCAAAAGCATCATAAAACACACGGGTTTTCATAGTGGCATAGAATTCATATATTGACGCATCCTTTGCCATAGCGTTTTTGAAATTTGTAAATGTTTTCATCAGGAATTCATAAGCAGCCTTGTCATCAAGATTGTCATTAGCAATCTTGCCGGATTTGTTGCTGAGATTGACGAAGTACGGGGCATCGGTGCAGACAAGATTGACTTTCGTATCACCAAGCAGTCGCTTGTATGTTTCAGGGTCTGTGCTGTCGCCGCAGATAACGGTGTGTCTGCCGATGTGCCACACATCTCCTGTTTTGGAGAAGCATGGTTTTTCAAGCTCCGCATCCACATCGAAGTTATCCCCCTCGCCCTCTGTATCTGTTTCAAACAGGTCTGCGATTTCTTTTTCATCAAATCCGGTCATACCAATATCGAACCCCATATCTTTGAGGGATTCCATCTCAACAAGGAGAAGGTCAGTATCCCAGCCTGCATCCATAGCCATTCTGTTATCAGCAAGGATATATGCTTTCTTCTGTGCCTCGGAAAGATGCTCCACAAATACACAAGGTACTTCGGTAATGCCTTCTTCCTTCGCAGCCGCAATTCTGCCGTGTCCGGCAAGTACATTGTACTTACGGTCGATAAGCACGGGATTGATAAAACCAAACTCACGCAGGCTTGAGCGCAGTTTTGTTATCTGCTCCGGCGAGTGTGTCCGGGCATTGTTCACATAGGGTATCAGCTTGTTAATGTCAACAAGCTGCATCTGCGTTGTTGTTATCATCTGATCAGCCCCCATTCCGCAAACTTCTCAAAGCCGCCCAGATCGTGTATGTATTTCCTCGCAATCTCCACTATGTCAGAGTAGGGCTTGCCGTCAACAGTATCATCACCGATTGCACAGCTTATCTCAACAGGTCTGCCGAGAGCCTGTGCTTCAAGAAATGCAAAAATATTGACGCTGACATCAGCCTTTGACAAGTCTTTACCGTGCAGACCGCCGCCTGTAACGCTGTCGCCCATATCACTGCCGAGCTTGCGGTTCGTAGCACCGCAGTCAACATCACTGCCGCCTGTCCAGTTGCCGAGAGGATTGACCTCAGCAGACGCATAGATTTCTCTTAGCTTCTCTGTGTCAGCGTTGCTCTGACAGATAATACAGCGGTCACCGTCAAGAATATATTTGCCGTCCTTACCGTAAGCAATATACAGCAGCCTTGCAGTTTCGGTCAGCCGTTTCTGCTCATTTGTCACAGGCACACCTTTGAAGATGCCATTATCACCGCAGCGGATTTTACCACGCTGATTTTTTGCAAGAATAGGATCCTGCTTTGTTTCCAGATAATCTGTCATCAAGTTCGGTGCGATACGCTTAACAATTTTTGATATTTCGCTTGTGCTGAAATGCACAGAGGTTTCTGCCATAATATGGCAACCTCCATGTCCGAGCAGAACTTCTACTGCTATCCTCGGATCTTTTTCTTTACTGTATGCCAGATCAACTATCGCTCCGGCAATTCTGTCAGCGATCTTGTCCGGATGCTGTGGGTTCACCTTTTCGTACATAAAATTTACCCCCTAACCGAATTTCCGTTTCAGGAACTTTTTCAGTCCCTTACGGGCATCAATGAAATTTCCGGCAAGTACCTGTGTTTTCAGCTTTTGATACTGGCAGCTTGTCAGATTGTGCTTGTTTGCTTTCAGAGTATCCATAAACTCTGGCAACTCATTTTTTCGTTTCATTACTTTCCCTCCCTTGCACGGAGCAGTCTTTCCATCAGGTCGTTCTGCGGAGTTTCATCGTAATCGGTGCTGCAATTCTCCTTGACTATCTGAAATATCTCGTTCCACAGCCTGACCGCCTGATTCATGTAATTGATTCCGATATTGATAAACGGCGAGGGAATAGGCTTCTGCGTTGTCGGATGCTTTGAAAGAAATCCTAAACGGTTAGTCATTTCCTCGCACTGTATCCAACGGGCTGAACACATCGCATAGCGTTCCAAAAGCTGTGGGGATACCTTTGAGCTGCATCCGATACGATTCAGCCACTCCCAGGTGTCTTTGTAAATTTCGGCAGCCTGCAGGGATGTTCCGTCACGCTGTTCGGCGGAAAGAAAATCGTGCGGCTTCGGCATCTCCACACCCTCCATTTCGGGAATGTCCAGTACCTCTAATTTTCTGCCGCCCGGATTACCGTTTTCGGCTTTTTCCTTTACGGGAGATTTTTTTCTTCCGGCTCCCGAACGCTTGCCGCCCTGACCGCCTGTGTTATTTGATTTCGTAGGCATTTTCTTCACCTTCCTTCTGTTAAAAATCAGAGCAAAAATCACGCTCCCTTTATTACCCTTTTGAAATCGCCTTTTTTACACACGAGAGGGGCGCCCGTTCCTGTGTAATTCACTTTTTAAAGATTTTGACCGCCCCTGGGGTTGTGGGATAGTGACAAAACAGGGAATATTATTTGTCACTTATGCCAGTAGTCACCTCTCAAAGCGTGAATTCGTGAATGACATGACTGACATAAGCTCTTGAGATTGTCAAAGTCATTCGTGCCGCCTTCATCAAGAGGCTTGATGTGATGCACGTGTTCTACTCTCGTCAGGATACCCTGCGCAAAGCACTCCTCACAGAACGGGTGCAGCTTTACATAACGGGCACGGACTTTCTGCCATGCAGAACCATAGCGTTCATTCTTTTTGTACTTCCTGCCGTACCTTTCGTACTGCTGATTGGTTATTTTCTTATGCTCCTCGCAGTACAGACCGTCAGTCAGCTTCGGACAGCCGGGATAGGCACAGGGCTTCTTTGGTTTCTTTGGCATAGGGTTCACTTCCTTTTCGGGCATAGAAAAAGCCGCAGATCAGTTTATCAATACTGATCTACGGCTTTGGTTTTATTTATTTTTTTACACTACTATTCTACCACATTACATACTGTTAAACAATGTTATTTACTGTTAAGTTTTCGTGGCATTTTAATATTTTTCAATGCTTCACGATGAAGCCTGTAAACGCTTTCTATGCTGTAACCCAGTTCAACAGCAATCTGCTCCCATGTCCTGAAACACAGATAACGCAGTTCAAGCAGCGTCTGAAGTTCAGGGTTTCTGACATTTTTTATCACCGATACCATCTCCGCTTTCAAATCTACAAGGCTGTCTATATCTGCATTGATCTCATTTTCCAGATCAACCATTTTGACAATGATATCCTCCATACGATGAGTATTCGGTGAAGCATTTCCGGGCATATCACTGAGGGTAGCAGTCGCTTTTGTAGCAAGCTCACGAAGATTTGTTACCTGTGCTATCTTGCTGTTGATCCTCTGGTCTATTCTGTAACCCTGCTGTAAGTATTCTTTCGATGTCATAGCTAAAACCTCCGAAAAAGTAATATTCCACTCGGATTGACTATTATTGTCTTGCCTTTGCTCTTTTTTTACACTCATTTTCATATATTCGCTTTCACCGCATCAATAAGTGCGGACTGCGTATGCTCTTTTTTCTCCAGTGCTGCTATGATGTTTTCATCAATGGTATTCCTCGTTATGATGTGCTGAACAACAACTGTTTGTTTCTGACCCTGCCGCCACAGTCTCGCTACTGTCTGCTGATACAGTTCCAAGCTCCAGGTGATGCCGAACCAGACGAGGGTTGATCCTCCGTTTTGAAGATTAAGCCCGTGTCCTGCTGATGCAGGATGTATAAGTGCCACAGGAATTTCACCTCTGTTCCACTTTTCGATACTTTCATCAGTATCAAGTTTTACAAACGGCACTTTCAGTTCTGACAGCCTCTCTGCAATGCGGTCATAATCGTGCTTGAACCAGTATGCCACAAGCAGCGGTCTGCCGTTCATGCTTTCGATGATATCTTCCAGAGCATCTATCTTACGGTCGTGTATCTGAATGGCTTTTTTGTCATCGTCATAGATCGCACCGTTAGCCAGCTGACACAGCTTTCCGGAAAGAGCCGCTGCATTTGCCGCTGTGATCTCTTCATCATCCACAGGCAGAACAAGGTCTTTTTTCAGCTGCTCATATTTTTGTCTTTCCGTTGGTGACAGCTCCACATCGTACCTGCTGCTTATAAGCTCCGGCATTTGCAGGTGGTCTGTTGCTTTCATAGAGATAGTGATGTCAGAGATCTTCTCGTATATTCGTTCCTCTGCTCCCGGCAGCGGCTTATATGAATACACGATCATGCCGTTCATTTTGTCAGGTTGAAAATAAGTGCTGCGGTACTGTCCGATAAAACGACCGAGCCGCTGTCCCATATCAAGCAGTTTAAATTCTGCGAATAGATCCATCAGACCGTTGCTGCTTGGCGTACCTGTCAGACCCACTATTCTTTTCACCTGCGGTCTGACCTTCATTAATGCTTTGAAGCGTTTAGCCTGATGATTTTTAAAGGATGATAATTCATCGACAACCACCATATCATAATCGAAATATGTGTTTTCAATCAGCCAGGGAAGATTCTCACGATTGATGATGTAAATATCAGCTTTCTGCTGTAATGCAGCTCTGCGTTCTTTTTCTGTACCGACAACAATGCTGTAACGGAGATTTTTCAGATGCTCCCATTTTCTGATCTCCGCACCCCAACTGAAACGGGCTACACGGAGAGGTGCAATTATCAGAACCTTATGTACCTCAAAGCTGCCATACATCAGGTCATTAATTGCGGTGAGGGATATAACCGTTTTGCCAAGACCCATGTCCAGAAGAATGGCTGAAATCGGATTTTGTTTGATATATTCGATTGCGTATTTCTGATACTCGTGGGGTATGAACTTCACGTGGCATCACCTCTTATGTCTCTGATTATTTCAGGTATCTGCTGCGGATTATCAAGCACATACACTTTGAAGCCTAACTTCCGTAACTGTCTGTGTCTTGCCGTCTGCAACGGACGTGGGTGTTGTCCGGGTGCTTTTACTTCCACGAATGCGACCTTGCCATCAGGGATAAGTACCAGACGGTCAGGCACCCCGGAGAAACCCGGACTCACGAACTTCAATGCCAGACCGCCGATACACTTTACTTCCATCAGAAATAAATGTTCGAGCTGCTTTTCTCGCATTTTATCTGTATTTTTATTGCTGTTTGCCATAAGGATAACTCCTTTCTGGTTTTATAAAGTGCCAGTCGTGCTTGTCTGTATATAAAGTTCTCTATATAGTATTTTTTTGATAAAAACAGCCCTAAAGGGGATTTTATATATAGAGGGACACGACCGGCACATTTTTATATTTCTGCATCTTCTTCCAATAGTTTTATACCCATAAGAACTTTGGATTTACTCGTTCTCCTTCTGCGGATACCACGCAAATCCAGAGCATTATAAAACTCCGCAGTGCTTCTGATAAACTCACCCGTTCTCGAACAGTATGAGCGATAGGCAAGGTAAACATCACCCGATTTTTCCTCAAGCCCTGTACCCAGTTCACAGCAAGCATCAAGAAAATGGGACATCCAGTCATTATCCTGTTTGTACTTATCAATGGCATCCTGCACTACCTTCGGATTTTTCAGTCTGAAATAGTTGTCGATAGCCTTCTTTGCACCCTCAATAAGCCACTTCACGATATACCCGCCTGAATTTTTGATGAGGAATTCAGAGTAATTCTTTATATCACTTTTTCCGCTAATTTTGGCATTGAACGGAATAACGATAAGCCTTCTCCAGATACCGTCATCCATTGCACCCACCTTTGGCAGATGATTTGTATACAGCACGAGGGTATGACTGGGTTTGAAGGAAAACGGATCTTTATACTTCTTCTCTGCGAAAATCTCATCTGTTGAGCAAAGCTGCTTTACCGTTGATGTATTAAGACGCATTCCTTCTTCAAGCTCCGCTGCAATAAGCAGTCGCTTTCCTTTCGCTTCGGCAAGCTCCGGTTTTACATTACGCTTGCAGCCGATTGTCAGCGTATCCGCCGAGATGTTGCCGCTGTACGAACCAAGTGCTCCTGCGATAGAATTCCAGAAGGTGGATTTACCGTTGCTACCGACACCATACGAAATAATCAATTCTTCAAGATAAACATTGCCGATCGCACACAGTCCGGCTATCTGCTGAACATAATCTATAAGCTCAGGATCCTTTTCAAAAATGCGGTCAAGAGTATCGAGCCACTCCTTTTTACCATCATCTGAGGGTGCAAACGCTGTCATTTTCGTGATAAAGTCAGCGGCATTATGCTCCTGTCTGCCGTCAAGACCCTGTCGGAGATCGTATGTACCATCTGGGGTATTGAGCAGCATTCCGTCAGCGTCAAGATCGGTCGGCTTCATTTCGAGCATAGGCTTTGCCGCCTGCATTGCTGATACGATATATTTCATGTCACGACGTTTCATTACAAAAGCCTTATAAGATACAGCGGAAACATAGTCCTTATATAAATTCATCTGTTCTTCGTTAAAATTCGCTACAGCCTTTTTGCCGCCGGAGATTAGCGTTTCCTCCGATACTCCGGCACTGACCAGAGCTTGCATAGTATTTTGCACTGCGTCCTTTGCATCCTCAAGCTGCAAATCAAGGAATTCCTCCACTGCACCAACGGCTCTCTGCTTTGATTCCACCCAACGCTGACCGTCAAAGCGGATATAATCGGTAGCCGATGTATATCGGAGTTCATCTCCGTATTCTCTTGCGATAACCTTCGCCTGTCCGATATCGGAGTAGTCATAAGGCTTGAGTGATTGTATCTGAAAATCATATTCTTCGGGAGGAATATATCCGTCCTGCTCCATCACCTTTTTCGCAAAACGGCAGGCACTCTTCCATATCGTTTCAAGCTCCTCACTTTCCAGCGGAGGATTGCACTTGTTTGATTCTTCGATAAAGATGCTGTACGCTCTCTCGGATATGCCGTAGCGTTTGAGTATTCTTCCGGCAAAGCGTGACATGGTATTATTCCGCTGTCCCTGTGGTATTGTTTTGTCCGTCTGCGGCGGCGACAAAATACAGTCGATGGTGATCTCGCCTTCGTGCCAGAGGATCTCCGTTGTTGGATTTCCATAGATGAAACGCGCTGCATCAAGAGCGTTATCATCAAAAAAAGGATACTTAGCCATAAGCATTTCCTTTAGCTGCTTATAAGTGTCTTTGTCTGTGACGGTATCTATCGGGAAATAAATATGATGTCTCGGTCGTGGTGTTTTTCCGTCCTTCGGTTTCATATTGTTGCGGCTGGGCACAACAATAAAAGCGACATCTGGGAACATCGTTTTATACATTTCCGGCTTTATCCAGTCGTCAGGGTTATCCGAATGAGTGTTATCGTTATCCATTACAAGGCAGTTTGAATTCAGAAAATTATCCACGCTGCGGCGGTTGCCTTTGTATTCTCCGCAAACATGGTCGAATTCGACCACTTTAAGAAAATCCTCCTCACTGTCAATGAAGCACTTGTTCGGATAAAGCGTATTGCTTTTCTTTCCACGGCAGTTTGCTGTAAAAATAGTTAATTGCATTTTGTAATACCTCCGTTCATTTATACTCTTTGTATAAATCGGTAAAGCGGCGAATTTTTATACATTTTTTATTCGCCTTGTTTATTTCCGCCTGCATACCCGCCGTTATAGTATCGCCGAATACCCACAGCTGCTCACAGCGACCGATAAGCACCATATCCATGAACATTGCAAGATCACGCTCTTTTTCCTCATCCATGAACTGAGGAAACAGGAGGTGTGGTGCAAGAGGTATCGCATTGTTATCTACTGCAAAGCGGCAGTGTTTGATAGCTTTCTCTGTATTCCCGGCAATATTCCCGGAGTAGGGGCTGCATATGTAGACAAGCGGTCTGTATCTTGCAGCCTTTTCTTCCTTTTGTATTTTCGTCAAAGCGTGATATGCTGTCGGGTCGGGGTACATTTCACTGTTATAGATGTTCATCTGTTTCTCCTTTCTCTGAGCCAGGATTTGGCTCAGTCTTTTTTATAAAATTCGCATTCATATCCATCAGCACGAAGCAAAAGTCCCGAAATCCACGGAGGAGTTCTGCTCATCTGCCTGCATACTTCTTCAACGGACACACGCTTATCGCATTCGATGATTATTTCGTCATGCACATGGGCTACGATAAAGCAGTGGGAAAGTGTCTGTATTGCATAGCACAGGATGTCACGGGAGATAGCCTGAATAATGTTTTCTACCAGCTTTCCGCCGAAGGTTTCTATGCGTTCCCATTTCTTTACGGCACCCGTTCCCTGATAAGTAACTGATTCCGAACCGAAACGGTTTATACCCATTTTCGGCTTAACATAAGCAAGCCTTCTGCAGCTTGGGAGAGTAATAAACAGCATACCGCTTTGATATGTAAATTTCAGACCGTGCGTTTCTGTTGGGATATGTTTCATGACCGTTTCTTTGACACAGCGGTCAACATCATACCAAAGCTGGACGATATGGGGATTGGCGGCTCTCCAAGAGTCAACGAGGGGTTTTAATTCTTCTTCCTTCATTCCGGCTTCGATTGCTCCCATTGCTTTCAAAGCTCCGACAGATCCGCCATACGAACATGACAAAGTTGCCTGCTTGCCTTTGACTCGCAGTTCACTATTAATACCATGCTTTTCTACCGGCACACCAAACATACGGCTTGCCGTTTCGCAGTAAATATCGCCGTTATCAGCAAAAACATCTGACACCCATTTTTCTCCTGCAACATGAGCAACCACTCTCGCTTCAATAGCAGAAAAGTCGGCTACGATAAATTTATAGCCATCTCTTGGAACAAATGCTGTGCGTATGAGTTGCGATAAAACATCGGGGATATTATCGTATTTCATGGCAAGAGCATTGAAATTGCCGCTGCGGACAAGCTCCCTTGTACCCGACAAATCGTCAAGATGGTTCTGAGGAAGATTTTGCAGCTGAATCAAACGGCCAGCCCAACGGCCTGAACGGTTCGCACCGTAAAACTGAAACATACCTCTTGCACGGCTGTCGCTGCACACGGCATTCTGCATTGCCTGATACTTTTTTACTGATGATTTGGCAAGCTGCTGACGGAGCATAAGCACCTTTGCAAGACCTGACGGAGCAGTTTTGAGCAGCTCCTGAACATCCTTTTTGCCGAGAGAATCAACCTCAAGACCGTGCTGAGCAAGCCATTCCTTCATCTGCTGTACACTGTTCGGATTGTCAAGAGCCGTTATATCCTGCATCTCGTCCATAAGGTTATTTCTCGTTATTTCATCGATACAGATAGCGTTTCGTACAACATCCATATCAATTCTGATGCCACGATCATTTATTTCCTGATCGAGCCAGTATTCGTTCCAGATAAAATCCGGCACAGGAAATTTATGCAGCTTCTTCTGAATAGCCATCTCGACTTCTACATCACGCTTGTTATATTCTTTGAATAAAAGCCATTTACTTATATCGTGTTTGGGAAGGTTTCTTGTCCTGCCGCCGTTTGATGCTGTGGGAGCACAGGGAATGGAAAAGTAACGGATAAGAGCTTTTCCTTCATCCATTTTTTGCTCAGTGAGCTTCAGCACCTCGCCGACTGATTTCAGCGACAGCGGCAGTCCCATATATGCCGCCCATGTCATAGAGCATTTCCAGCCGTGAGGATCAAGATAATCACCGACTGTATCTTCATTTGTGCTGTAAGAATGGAAATACTGCGGATAGTTTCTGCGGAGATACACCGACAGACATATTCTTTCAAACATAGCGTTAAATGCCCATTTGGTGACCTTTTCGTCAGAAAGAGCCTGCAAAATATCATCCGGGATCTTCTCACCACGGGCAAGATCGACCACACGAACAGGACCATCATTTACCGAATAACCAAACAGCAGTATTTCAAAATTCGGACTTTCAGCGTATTTATAAACACCGCTTTTTGTCAGATCAACATCCGAAAAGGATTCAATATCTATACTGAGCTTCATTAAAACACCTTCTTCCGCAATTTCCGGGCGGCAGGAGATCCCACCGCCGTACTCTTGCTTTTACATTAGTTCAGGAAATCATCATCATCATCTTCATCGTCAATATCTGCAAAATCATCCTCTGCTCTTGTCTTGCCGCCGAGGGGTTCACCGTCAGCAATCTTCTGAAGATTGTTCAGACCGCAGGCAATACCCTTGTTGCCGTTGCTGTTGAAAGCATAGAAGGTGATCGACGCTCTGCCGTAAACACCGCTGTAAACCTCGGAGGTGTCGATGATAGGCTGTCTGTCTGCATCGACAATGCCAGGTGCTGTGGGAGAGTTCGCATTGACGAAGTAAGCATTCTGATAGGCTTCATCGTCCGGGCGTTCAACATCTCCGTCACGCAGTGGTGTTTTGATCGCTGCAAGCGGAGGTATGGATTTACCGTTGCCCTTGAGCTTTGACTGTCCTTCCTCATATGCCGCCTTTATCGCAGCCTTTATTTTCTGAATTGTTACGGTATCAGACTTGGGGATAATAAGGCTGACGCTGTACTTCGGCTTTGCGCCTTCAGCCATAGCCTTGGGTGTCCATACATTTGCATAACTCCAGCGTGTCTGTACTCCTGTGATTACCTTTGTCGGGTTTATAAATTTCTTTTTCATTTCAGTTGTCCTCCTCAAAATCCTTTGCAGCATTGGCTGCGATATTCATTTCCGGTCTGGCATCAGACTCCGATACCAGCGTAGGCTTGCCCTGCGGCTTTGTAATAAGACCGCTGAGAAGCTCTTCAAACTTTTTCTTGCCGAGCAGCTTTGACATTGCTGTAATTCCAAGAACCTTTTTTTCATAGGGATCGTATCCGGCTTTTGTCACCATGTCTGCTACTGCTTTTTCATCTGTGTATTTACGATTGGAGCGACCTTCGACAATCTTGTAGCCTCTCCACTTTTTGCCCTGAACTGCCTGATCCAGAGCGTAGGTTTTAATATCCTCCGCCCAGTCGATAAGCATATCCAGCTTTCCGAGAAGGCTTTCAATTTCGATGTCCTCAAGAGTCACCGGCATTTTGAAATCGTACTGTGCGAGCTTGAGATTGTATTCAGCCCTTGCACGGCAGTTGCTCTTTGCTTTGCAGAAACGGCAGTGTTCTCCGCATTGGAACTCACCGGCTCCCTGATATGCCATATCAGCCGCTGGCTTAAGAACGGTGAAAGCCCAGTTATAAAGCTCTCCCTTTGTCATTTCAAAGATGCTGATATTGTTAAGCCTGGGCTGGAAGATTGTCATAACAACATGGTTAATATCGAAGATTCCGTCAAACATTTCCAAAGCACCTATGGCATATATCATCATCTGAGTATTATTCAGAGCGTCGACCTTTACTCCGGTGCCGTATTTGAAATCAACGACATAGATGGTGTCGTTATCAATTATGATGCAGTCTGAAGTACCGAATCCCTCTTTGACGAACCTTGAAAAATCCACCCTCTGTTCTACGAACATAAGTGGCTTTCTGCCGTCATGCACAGTCAGAAGCTCGTTTATGTAGTTTCGGTATTCTTCAGTGCAGTCTTCCATTTCCTTGTTATAATAATCAAGGTTTTCTCTGATATCCAGCTGTTCATAGCCAAGAAGCTCATGGAGCTTATATTCGCACAGGCTGTGTGCCGCTGTGCCTTCCGCTGCATATTCGCTGGGCTTTTCCTCAATATCCTCTGACATTCTGACAGACGGCGGACATGATATCCATCTTTCACTTGATGAAGGTGAAAGTAAAGCGTGTGTTTCAGGCATTGCCGATCGCCTCCAGTTCCTTCATCAATGCAGGATAGTCAGCCGCATCAATCTCCGACAGCTTTTTAGCACCAAACTTTGTAATCAGTGCTTTGACTTCTGCAGTGTAGCCGTCCTTTGATTTCATTCCGAAGGCTGTCTGTACGTCCTCAAAGGTCAGCGGCTTAGACGGTTCTTCCGGGGGCTGTTCCTCCGTAAGAGTCTCTGGTACTTCTGCCGGCTTTGCCCTTTTCTTGCGGGTTTTTGTCTTAGGCTTTTCCTCGTCCGGCTCTTTGCTGTCGATCAGGTTGTGCAGCTCATCATAAATACTGATAAGTGTATTGCCGCAGCTCTTGATCTCATCAAGCAGTGCCGAGATTTCACTCATTGTACTCATCGCATTTTCCTCCTTCGTTAATAGTGACTTCACTGACCGTATCGCCCGGAATCAATACCGTGAGCTTTATCGGTGTACCGAGCAGAAAGCGGAGCAGCTTTTCTCTAACAGTGACGCGGCGACAGGAAAGCACTCCGCCGTTGATCTTCTGTTTCGAGATTCTGATACCTAATGTCTGCATATCGCATTTCCTTTCCGAAGGGCGGTTTTGTAATGCCCTTCACTATACGGAGATTCAGAGGGCATTTTGATGGGGGTGTTTTCAAAAATTTTCTAAAAATTTTTTCTTAGCACCCTCTATCGAATCATAAACACTTCGATAATTCTTATTTTCAATTCGTGCAATCTCTCTGACAGACAGTCCGGCAGCCAGCATCAGAAGCCTTTTTCGCTGTATTTCGGAAAGCCCTAAAAGAGCTTTATTGATTCTCTCATTATCAAAATTCAGCTCCGTGATTGTTTCCGGTGTATCATCGCTTGAAAACTCATCGCTCTCATACTCAAAAGCGTCATATGAGATGCAGTGATATCTGTCCTTACGCTCAAGGTTATCCTCAGCTTTTCTTGATTCGAGAATAAAGCCTCCGATTTCCTCATCTTCGATTTCTACTGTGGAGATTTCTCCGTTGTCAAATTTCCAGTCGATTTTCATACTCTTGTCCTTTCCGCCAGTACGCAGAAAGGGCAGAGAAAAAAACAGCCGGGGTGCACTCTGGAGCATCCCGACCTTACTGCCTGAAAAATGGTATAAGGAACAAAGGGTACTCCATACCGATATTTTCGCTGTATACGAATTTTCGGTATTTGTATCCTCTGCCCTTATACGTAATCAGGCATTAAATATTTTTATTTGTGATTGATGAATTGAAAATTCGAGTTAAAAAACTCTTTTTCAACAATGATAGTCCATATCTTATATTGATTTTTGTAGTTATCTGTAATATTGTGCTTATATTTAAAAATATTTTATTTGATTAACATTTTCAACATAAGCGGTGTAATTCCACATTCATGTGAATGATATATGATTCATCGACTATATGCAATAATACTTCTCATTGAAGTAGAGCAGATTGTAAATGACTTTGGCATGAAGTCAATTAATGATTTTTAAATTCACGAAGCAACTGGCACATATGATACCTATCGCTCCGTTGTTGACAGCGATCTTGTAAAGTACCGTGGTAATTAATCATCTGAATCGATGAACATCAAATCTCCGAAGACATCACTGTAGTAAAGTGAACTTAGATCCTCGAAGCCAGTAGCGTCGTACCGCATGAATACCGACTCCGTAACCTCGCTGCCGTACTTCGCCGAAACGGACGCAGCGAGGTTTTCTATGTTGATCCGCCAGTCTTGTTTGGTCATTTTTCAATCCTCCTAATGGCTTTTTATAAGACATTCTTGCCTTGTGCTATAAGTAAACCACAAAAAGAAAGTAATGTATATTCCACTTATATATCATTACTTTTCTGTAAATATACCTTGTCTTGTCTTGAAAAAGAGCATTATTTCTGCTATATTATCGGTAGCACATTATTTTATGCATTACTTATTTATGAGCAATAAAATAAGAGCCCCTTTGAGGGACTCGTTGACAGACAGTTATGGGTGATGAAAATGACAAAAAGTGCGAATAAAATCAAAGAGAATTTCTTGACCAGTAATGTTTTTACATTTGAATCATATAGGTGCAGTTGCGATGATACGCTTGTTTCAACAAACATCAGTCTGCAACCCATGCCGGCTATAAGGCTTACACCGGACAGTAGTAAACGGATTCATTTTGCATATGGCACAAAGGTCGGTCTTGTTCGTCTGAACGAGGACGGTTCCATCGCAGAAAGTAACATTCTCGGAAAACTTGTAGCCATTAAAGCTAACGATATACAAGCATACTGTTCCTTCTTTGAAACGAATGGATTTCTGTTTCCAATTGCGGTTGGCGGTTCCGAGGTTATAGGAATACTCGAGTTACAGGCTTTGGTCGATCGGCTCCACGCAACTTTGGAGCTAATGTCAACAATTACAGATATGTCGCGGACGAGCTATGAAAAAATAGTACGCATGGTTTTTTACCATCTATTTGCACCGATTGTATCTGTGGAGTTGAATGGCGGCAAATACAAATATATTTCTGAAAAGCACCAGTACAGATCTTTTCTCGAGTCAAACAAGGAAACCGAAAGAGACGCACGATTGAACGACACCTTCAACAATACCGACTTTTCATTTACGGACACTATTGCTACGTTCAGCATAAATGCGGAATTTGTTGATTCTGTACTTAACGGAACGCAGGCAGACAGCAAATACGAATTACCCCTCTTCAAGGAAGTGTTCACCGTATACTGCGCCCCACGAGCAGGAAAACCGAAATCCATGCTTTTCATCAATGATTTTGTTTTCCATTATCTCTATGAGGTTGGCATAATCGACTATGTGGATCTCTATGAGACTCACTATGTTAATGATGAGCTGGATAAAACACGTTTTGAGGGAAGGCTTAAAGCGGCTGCGGTTGAAACAGCCAAATACATCATAAAAGCGGAAATAGAGAAAAACCTTCAGCGTGTGCGTCCGACATATAGCTTTTCCAAACTTGAACCGGCATGGAAGATAGATTCGCTCCTCAGTGCGTTGTATTTCGGGCTGTTCTATATGCGCCCCAACATGGAAACCTACCGGCGCTGTGCAAATCCGAAATGTGGTGAATTCTTTCTCGTTCCTGTTTCGTCCAGAAAGAAAAAATACTGCTGTACTGCCTGTATGAACAGAGAAATGGCGGCGCGGAAACGTGCCAGGGATAAACTGAATGCTACTAAAGAGCAATAAAAAAAACGGGGAGGATGGTTAGTCCTCTCCGTCTGCGTTTTCTGCTATAAACGGTTTTTCAATTTCTCGAATCAACTCTTCCTTGTCGGAATCATGATTGCCGTCATAGTTCTTCAATAAATACCGAGTGTCAAACACGATACCTTGAACTCGTTCATAGATTTCCGGGTCATCTGGGTGGTCTACCCAATCACCGACGGCCTCTGCAACATTTCCAAATAAACCGCTGATCTTAAACTGATTATTGGCTCTGTTATATGGCATGATGAATGCATTGAAAACTTGTGCCCCATCTTGAGTTCGTTGATTCTTTACGAACTGACCATATGTAATCTGTTTGTTGATATCGGATGACTGCGGCAACAAGCCAGGGCCGTACTGCGGAAGAATTCCGTATCGATAGTATTTTGCATCGAGAACATAGTATTTTCCACCGTAAATCATAATCGTATCGGGCTCAAGTGCACTTGCAGGCTTGCCTTTGTTTTTGCCATATCGTTCCGTCCACAAGCCGTGAGGAAAATAATCATCTTTATTTGGGACACCGAAGACTTTATCGATGAGTCTCTCCCAAACTGTCTCAAATTTGTCAGTGCCGAAATAAAACTGTTTATCTATGGTCTGATTATCCCGGAACTCGATCATCGCAATCATGGATCGGAAGAGTTTCTTGTCATTATCGTTGTTTGTGCTGCCGAGTTTCGCATTGAGGGTAGCCAAAAACATATTCTTGTCGAATGTAATATCTGGCTGCTCCGGTGAATTGGTTGTATATAACCAACCAATTCGCTCAAAACTCTCGTAAACACAATAACGATGGATACGAGTAATGAGACGATTCATATCCGGCGTATTGACGCGTACCACCTGGTTCAAATAAAGCAAGGATTTTCCTTGTACCATAGGTGTCTGCGTTTTTATTGTTCGACCCCAATGCGTTTTCCCACGTTTATCGACCTTGTACGTTGTCTCTGTTTCCGTATAGTAGCTGCCGTTGTGATCCAGATAATAGTTGATAACATTCAGGTATGCCTGAATTGGGAAGTCCACAGATTGCGGTGCCGTAAACTTGTCCATCTCAAGCACTCGATCTGTTTTCTCGGTAAAAGTAGTCAGCACTTGAAACAGATTTTTTATGTCGCGGCGAAGCTCATCATCCTGTGCGGGCAATTCATAGCCCATAGGGAAATAGATCATCGCATTGTTGCTGTCGGCTTTTACACCGACAAAACGATCACCATCTCCGTTTTGATTGATATGGCAGTGTTCTCTTATTACAAAACGCTTACGATCTATAGCCATGAACTCACCACCAATCTTTTATGCGTTGCTCTTCGGAACGATTGAATTATAGATATTTTCCTTAAACACGAGGAAACGGTCATTGCCGGTTGATGTTACGAACAGTTCAATAACATCCTCCAAGCTCTTTACTTTATCAAGGTTAAACACATCTTCCTTCGTAAACTTAAAGGCATCATCCCAAAGATATTTGAGAACCTTTTCGGGGAAACGGCTGATTTGACGTTCGCTACCGTCACCCATTGCAAGATCTTCCTCTGAGACGAAATGCGTTCCCAGGCGCTTATCTTCAGAAGATGTCATGCGGATATTTTTGCCGAGAATAAAGCTGTTGATTTCTGTAAAGAATTTTTCCCAGGTGACATCCGTATCAAGAATTTTTGTGCCGGCGAAGTGCAATTCATCTTCTTCGTCATGGAACTTATTCTTAATAAGTCGCATATTCCATCTTCTTTGGAATGCGGTATCCAATGTAAATACGTTTTGGTCGCTCGTATTCATTGTACAGAGAATGCACATGTTCGAGGGGATAGAAACTTTGTGGCTATCGTTCAGATAAACAATTTTTGCAATATCTGCGTTCGTGATTTCATACTCACTGCTACCATCCTTGTCTCTATCAAGAAGCTGGAAAACGTCGCCGAAAATAGCCGGAGCATTTCCGCGGTTAACCTCTTCGATAACGAGATAATACATCTTATCCGGGTTGATGTATGCCTTGCGGACAAGTTTTGTAAACGGACCAGCGGAGAATTCGTAGCTGACGCTGCCATCATCACCGACCTTAGGGAGAATCTGACCTACAAAGTCAGAGTATGTATAATCCGGATGGAAGACAAGGCGCTCCATACGAGACTCGTCATTGCAGTATTCATGCTTGATTGTCCACGATTTCCCAGCACCGGGTACACCATAGAGGATAATGTTTGTTCCACCTTTTACTCTCTGAGCAATCACTTCATCCAAACCGATCTCTTCATGCTCATCCACAGAAATGTTTCGGCAGTACTTATGGAACACGCGTGCAAAGGCCACATTCGTAATATCGCACTCTTTTACAAAAGCATTGATTTGACCGAGTCGACCATAAGCAGTATCGTTTGGGGTAATCTTCAATGCAGTCAAAACGCGGATCTGCCAATCCTTGTTATAGAAAACAGGAATGAGATCGGGGAACAGCATGTGGTAATACTTGATAACCCAAAGGCTATCAACCAGATCCGGTATCGAGGAGTATAGTTCTGTGTAAAGAGTCAAATAATCCTCGACCGAATTAACTGGAAGAGAGTTTTTGATAATCTCGGCACCCTTAACAAGTCGATCACGAACTGCAGTACCCTTGATTATTGCTTCATCAAGAGACAGCTGCTTTGGGTTGGCTCTCGTGCCAGAAGTCCATATCGATGCCTCTTTGTCAAAGAACATCGGATACTTGAATGCGTTTCCGCCTTTTACGCTACCAAACAGTTCCGTGTTACGGGCAACATATTCAAGCTCATGACAAAGGTTATCAGAGCTTGCACCCAAGAACAGTGTTTTAAGCAAATTTTCTCCAGACAATGCAGAAAGAACATCAACCCCAAATCGGCTGTTAAAATCAATGTACATTGCCGCCACTTCACTATCATCAGCAGCAAATTCTTTAGACTTATCACGAAACCATTCTGGTGTTAAAACCGTAAAGTCCGTGATCGGCGGAATATAATCAAAATCAGACTTGTCAATATTATAGATTTTAAGATTCTTTAATCGTGCTTCAAATCTGGCCTTAACCGATGGGTCAACAATTATATGCTTGCCACCTGTTGAATCACTATCATCTTCGGATAAGAAACCCCATCTGACAAGAATCATTATCGGCTTAGCATCAGTATATTTCTGTGCCTCTTCTCCTAAATCTACCTGCCCAACACTACGAAATCTTCGTATGTCTGATAAGCTGTCGGTATAGTTGCCGCCGATATCCTCCATCTTCCACAGTAAGTATGCAAATTCACGATAGGTCAAGTAATCCAAGTCGAGTGATGCTCGTACAAATAAAGATGGGGGATCGACATCAGAGCTGCTATCAGGGCAACCATCGTTGTCTCTGCCAAATTTCACTGTTTCCAAGGCATCCATCAATACTTCTTGGATTTTAGCGGTATTGCTTGCTTGGATTGCTTCGTACATTATGCGACCGGCTTCGGTTATACGTTTTGTATGCAGGTCACGGCTAACGGTGAATCCAAAATAAGAGGTGATCTGTGCTTTCTTCGTATATGATGAAGAATATTGATCATCTCCAATCATTGCCTTAAGTTTTGTTTTGTACTCACCATTAGGCAGCCAATCACCTGCTTCGTAATATATTTGAAGCACAGCCTCTATTTCATTAAGCAGTGCACTGTTTTTAGGCATTACTATTTTTCCCATATTATTTATCTCCTTCAATCAAGTTGGTTCAAGAGAACCTTCATTATTTCCATAACAAGCCGAGAAGGAATGCCTTCTCCGAACACTTTTCGGATAAAAGTCTCATCAGCCCAATCAGGGATTGGCCAATCTAATGGAAGAGACATCACGATTAGGAGTTCGTATATTGTCAGCACCCTGGGGTCAGTGTAAAGAGTTTGGCCGTCTTCATCCAAGTAAGGATGTCCGGGATGCACACAGGCCAATGAAGAAATAACCCCATTGTTTTGTGTTACTGTCCTGCACGGCATGTCCCATTTCAATCTCCGGTAATGATTGTGATGTGCCTTAACTGGTGTTCCGTCTGCCTTTTGAGGATAGTACACCTCGTTGTATATTGCAGATTTTCCAGTTGGGGTATGCATCATCCATTCTACTTGCTTCCAAGAATGCTTCGGAGGGTAATGCCATTTAGAAACCTTTGCCGCTTCCGCCTTTTTTGTTTCATACTCAGGGAAATGTTTTATGGTTTCCTCGATTCCTTCTCGTAGCAGAGGATCAAGCGAGGGCAGGTTGCCAATTGCATCTCTTAAAGTGATTTCTTTCTGTTTCTCCGGAAATTCCCATATAACCGGTTGATCCTTTCTTACCAGAAGAAATATGTTTCTCTCTCTGAGCTGAGGTACACCGTGATCTTTAGCCATAACAAGTGTTTCCTTGTTAAAGTTGTAATACGGCTCAAGTTCACACTTGATGTATTCCGGAATAAGCATTATTTTTTCCCCAAGACGGATTTTAGTAGTTAGCTGCTTAGGGACATTTTCAAGCAAAGCGAATCGGGGTTTTATTCTTTTGATTACATCAATTGCGTACCAAACAAGCTGATTTCTTGAGTCAAATTCTAACCGAAGACCCGCCTCACTCATTCCTTGACAAGGAGGTGTAGCAATTACAAAATCAACCTTTTTTTTAATAGATTCATTTACAATTGCATCCCTTACAGCATCGTCCGTTATATCTCCGCATACCATATGTGCGTGAGGGTACACATCTTGATAAAAGCGTGCCCGGTCATGATTGATCTCATTTGCAATCTTGATATCGATGCCAAGACTCTCAAAATAAGCTTCTGCAATTCCAACATTAGCAAACAAAGAAAGTCCTATTAATCTTTCCATATTATTTCATCTCCCGTATCAGTTTTTCGAACACCTTCTTTACGAAGAGTGGGGGGATGCCTTCTCCAATAATTCTTCTCAAAAAAGCCTCCGAGGTGTCTATAGGAACCGGCCAATTATTGGGCATACTCATGATAATCATAATCTCGTACAAAGTTAGGGTTCTGGGATCCGAATAAATCTGACACCCTTCATCGTCAATGTATTCCTTTCTACCAGGATGAACATTATTTTGCGATGATATTTTTCTATTATCCATAGTTACTGTATAGGCTGCGGTATCCCAATTTTGCCTCTTATAGGTGTTATGATAACCTTTAACTGCCTCGCCGTTTTCTTTTGTAGGATAATACTTTTCGTTATCAAAAGCCGTACACCCAGAAGGAGTGTGTTGCATCGCAACAACCTGCCTTTTAATATGATATGGTGGTACATTCCAGACTGATATTTTCATTGCTCTCTCTTTTCGCTCATAGAAGTGAGGAAACATATGAAGCAATTCTTCTTCGGTAACATCTGTGACAAAAGGATCTACAATAGGCAAGTCACCAATTGCATCGCGCATAGTAACAATCTTGTGGTCTTTTTCTGGTAAAATCCATTGATTCATAATGTCTTTTCGTGTTAACAACATAACAGCCCGTTCTCGAGTCTGTGGAACAGAATAATCCTTCGTATCAATTACATATTGATTAATGTGGTATCTCGCTCCTAACTCCTTGTTTATGTATTCAGGAATAAGAACTTTAATGCCTCCTACCATTATCTCTGTCTGATAAAAAAGGGGGACATTTTCAATAAATACATATTTAGGATTAATTCGCTTAATACTTTCAACAACAGGACATATTAGTTTGTTGCGTTCATCGTTCTCATCTTGCTGTCCTGCGGTACTCATGCCCTGACAAGGAGGGGTAGCCATTATTACATTTACATTTGCAGCGATTGATTCAGCGACTATCTTTTCAAAAAGAGTACTATCAGTAATATCTCCGCAAATCATTTTAGTCTGCGGATATATCTTGGAATATAAGACAGCCCGCCGTTCGATTAGTTCATTTGCAACAGCAACATTAATTCCAATAGACTCAAAATAAGCCTCTGCCACACCGATGTTTGCAAATAACGAGAGAACTTTTAACTTGCAACCAATATTTTCGCTCTTGTTCTGAGAAAGCGAATCAACAAAATCAAAATACAACTTAACAGCTTTTTTTATTTGGGATTTGACATTCGTTGTCAATGATTGATACTCATCAAGTTGTTCCAAACGAAACTGATAAACAGGATCGTTAAACCAGGGCAAAAAGCCATCAGCTCTTTTTAGTCTGGATACAGTATTACTTATAGTTCTATCTGAATAAGCCTTGGTTTCAGTAAGCCAAAGCCTGAAATTACTCAAATCTACCATATCAATTATCCTCCATGGCAAGTATCCGGGAATAAGCCACAATGCTATTATATTATAGCATATCCCAATTATGGCGTCAACTATTTGACGCCAAATTTATTGTAAAATGTTTGAGAGGTTCCCTCAATGAATCTACTATAACAATCAAAATAATTAACAGCAAACGCCACAGGATTTAAACCATCCTAAACAGTCTTCTTTCAGGATCAAGGAAAAGGCGTTTTTAATAGCATCAGGAAGAAGCGAAGCAGCTCTCACTTTTACTTTTCTTAAAAATGATTTGATCTTCGACCACATTTTCTCAATAGGGTTGAAATCGGGGCTGTACGGAGGTAAATACAAAAAGTCTATATTTGCTTTCCGCAGAACCTCTGCTACTTTTTTTACATGATGAGAGCGCATATTATCCATAACAACAATGTCACCTTCATGCAATGTGGGTATCAATACTTTTTCAAGATAATCGACAAAACGATCCCCGGTAGTTCCTCCTTGATAGGTTGTGTAAGCTGATTTGCCGTTCAAACGTATGGAGGATAGTATGGTAGTGTTTGTTGGAGTATTCTCCGGAGTATTGTCAACAGCTCGTTTTTTGCCAACGGCTCTTCCGTAATGCCGTGTCATGTTGATATTTACGCCGCTCTCATCAAGAAAAACCAATTTGTCGGCATCTGTTTGTGATATCTTCTTTTCCCACTCATTTCTTTTCTCCCTTACATCGGGAACGACCTCTTTCCGACGCATAGATAGACTTCTTTTTATAACGAAAGCCCATCTTTACGACATGTTGTCTGACAGTTTCATCGTTTACATTCAGATGCAATGTTTCATTGATCTCATGTATCGTGATGTCATTATTCTTGTTTATCAGATCTTTTATGCGTTCATCATCCTCCGGTGTGATCAATCTCTTGCGTCCTCTCTGATGGGTTCTCAGTTTGGTGGTTCCGCGTTCTTTATAGTCCTGTATTCTCTCGTATACGGTTCTTTCATTTACCCCAAATATCTCAGCTATCATTTTTACGTCATGTGTCTTTTCGTATGTTTTTATCAATATCTCTCTTTCTTCCTGGCTTAACATATTGATCACCTCTAACTACATTTTACCACTTATGTCAAGTCCGCTGCTTTTTTGTTGGATTGCTATATTCACCCGTTAGCTTTGTTCTTTGGCAACTTTTGTGCATAAGTTAAACATTGAAAAAGATTAAAAAGTGGTTCGAACCATCGTTTTTTGGAAATCTATTCTCAGAAGTCGTTTTTGAAATTGTAAATCATAATCATCCTGAATTTCACCAAACAAATGACCAAGTTGTTATACAGGATTCATGTCAATTCACCTCTTACTCATGCCGCCGCATTAAAACACTCTGGATGATCCTCGGGGGTAATCAGGAACTGATATGAATATCTTTTTTCCTCGTCTATTGTACAATTCAAAACCTTAAGCCAAGTAAGCTTATGCAGCGTTGCGTTTGTATGACTGTGACTATAATTCAGTTCTGCAATGACCATCTCAGCTGAAAACAATCCATCACCGAATATACTGTACATTTCTGATAAGATGTTTTTGGTTCCTTTCTCGATTTTATTGAAGCTATTTTTCAGTGCCTTATTAATTTCATAATTGCCATCAGGCAACAACTCTACAAGCCCAAGCTGCTTTGCAAATGCCATGTCAGTGCTCATTTTCGTTGTTTCCCCGATTCTTTCGTAGTCTTCTGCAGTTATTACCCCCTTGCTTAAGCAGCTATAAATTACCGAACCGATTCTCTTATCCTTTTTGCTGGATTTGTCAGAATTGATAAGTTCTTCTATCAAATTTATAATATCCGGTGAATAATCGTTTTCTGAAGAATCAGGCTTAATAGAAAAACTGAGAATTTTTCCATTCCGGTCTAAGACTCCACTTTTTATGTATTTTCTGAGTAGATGATGCAATTCGCTTGAAGAAAGATCAATATTTTTTCGGATATCTTTGCCTGTAAAAGAGTAGATTCCATCATTTAAGAATTTTAATAGTATCTCAGCAACCTTTTTTCCGTTTAAACTTGTTCTTGATGTTAATTCCAACATAATACTGCATATTTCATCTTTTGTATACAAGTGATTGTTTTTAAATATGTGCTTAGGTGACACTACTGTTTTAAATCTATAATAACGTTTCGAATCTCTTATATTAAGCCGTTCTATAATTCCCGAATCAATTATTCTCTGTATGTTATTGTGGACTTCTTTTTTTGATATTGTTCCATTACCTTCAATTACAATATCCTCTGAAGTAAATGTGTATTTACCTGATAAGATAAAACTCTTTAAAACGGTAAGCAGATTTCTTTTGTTTATTGAGGTGGTTTTGCAAAACTCTATTTCCACTAACTCCAATAAATCATCAATTTCGAGATCATCTTTAATATCATTAACTTCCCCCGAAACCGCATTACTGCTGTTTTGCTCCACACTGCTGGGTGCCAATGAGTTTCTCGCCATTTCCCGTTCCGCTTCAATACTCTCGGTATCCTTTTTCTTTCTCTTATCCCTGATCTCATCCACAAAATCCGATAATACCGAAAGATAGTAATCTAAAAAGTATGTAAGGTCGTTCCCGTTTGCACCTCTGACGATCTTAGCAATCGCATCAAAATATTTGAAGCCGCTTTTTGCAATTACTGCGGAAATGCTTTCCTCTCCGAAAAATGTGTAGCCGGAGCGTATGAGAATTATCTCCGAAAGAAGCCTGCCCAGCCTTTCATTGCCATCAGGAAAAGGTCTGACGACCATTGCCCATGCCTGTGCAACAGCCGCCTTGATCAAAGGATGAACACTCATATCCGCTAAAAAAGCCGTTATCTCGTTGATGCACCCGTTCAGCCTTGCGGCGCTCGGCAGAACATAGCTTTCTCCCTGCATGAAATAAATATCCACGCTGTCTTCGGTTCTCAGTTCACCGCCGCCGTTGTCAAGACCGTTTGTCAGTATCTGTGCGAGAACCTGAAGGTAATCCCTGTTCAAAGGACGGTAAATATTCTCTGCGGCAAAGCTCCCTGCCTGTCTGTTATTGAGTATCATAAGTTCCTCAGCGTCGAGGGCTTCTTCACCTCTTTGCAAAAATGATACCGCTTCCTGGGCAGATATCTGCGACCCTTCAAGGTATCCCGTGAAGAATATTTCCCTGATTGTCATAACTGAGCTTAACAGCTTGTCAGTATAATCGTTTTCGTATAATTCATTGACAATGTTTTCGCTTGCGATTATCATTTTGTCTGTCAGCGTGTACCAATACGACTCTCCGTTTGCGTTGGTCAGCGGCAGTGTTATGGCTTTAGCACGGCGTTGCTCCAGCACCGTGCTCCATATCTCATCTGCATTTACCCCCAATGGAAGATAACCGTATAATTCGTTTCTGGCAATGTATTTCTCACCGATAACCCTGAAAAGTCGCTCCCTGTCCATATCCGCACCACCTTACGCAATAATTCTGACCTTTGAAAGATCAAAGCATACAGCCTTTATTTCCGGGTAGCATACCCCGATACATTCTCTTGCCCGGTCATCGTTCCAGTTCATTTTCTGTTTTATCTGCTTCATTATGCTTCTTGCACCTATCTCGGTGGCTATTGTTTTCTCTGAGGGAAGAACCACCGCTTCAATATCCTCCGTACCACAAGCACGGAGTACGAGCATTTTCTCCTGCATATTGATAAGGATCTGAACCTGTCTCGGTCTGCCGAGTGCTTCTATCGTTCCCTCGTTAAGTGTGAAAAGTCCTTCCCTTAAATCCAGACTCAGTATTATCTTATTCATCGCTGCCCTCCGTCTGCTCTGTGTCACTTGCTGAAATATACCCATCAAGGAAATTTACCTGTGTTGACATATCATGCTCCGCTACCTTCATGCCAAAGCTGCTCTGCCAGTCCTGCGGAAATTCCGCAGCCGCCGCTTTTACCTTGCCTGTGGCGGCATCCTTTTTCTGCGGCAGGAAGCATTCATGGGCATTAAGGTCAAATAAATACATCTGCTCATTGTTGTACCTGATTTTCATACCCTGCAAACGGTATCTGTAAACAGGATCCCAGCCCATCATCTCATAGAGCCTTTCCGCAAATATCTTGCAGGTGATCTGACGGCTTTTTCGTTTATCAGCCTTCAGAATACACCAGCGTATCGCATCTCTTGCTCCTTCATCACACGGTCTGATAATCATTTTCTGCTCTGTAGGATTGATAAGGAACTGTATGTATGAAGCATTTTCGAGCTTGCTGATACAGGAATTATTGAATGTAATACTGTTTCCTCTGATGGTCATTGCCGGGTCAAAGCGGTGAGATATAAACTCTCTCCTTACCACCTGATAGCCCTCAAAGCTGAAATTTGCCTCCTCGGCGAGTCGCTTTGCTTCAAGCTGTTCCTCACGGCTCAGACCGAACTGCACGGGAACGGGCTGCTGTGTGATCGGTCTTTTCTGCTGATTCAGCCCGTTCATCCATAACTGCGTATTTTCCATCGTACTCCTCCTTATATGCAATCTTTATAGTTCTTGCCCTTCCAGATTTTCGTTATAAGAAGCTGGTCAAGCATTTCACAAATCGTTACAGCACAGTCCGACAGGTTTTCTTTGTTAATCGGACTGTCCGATATTTCCTTGTAAACCGTCAGCATTGTTTTCTCGTCAAACGCTCCGTAAACCATGCGGCTTGATTCATCGTGCATGATACATTCGCAGCGGTACATATATCCGAGCCAGTACGCAAAGGAAAGAGCGTCGATATCACTTACCTCCTCGCCGGATAACTCAAGCAGTGCCTTTGGCGGCTGACAGCTTTCCGCCTGATATGCCTTTGACAATATCAGGCTTTTGTTGTCTGTGTCCTTTGTCTTTGATATGATATCCTCTATCCAGTAAAGCGTTTCAATGATAACTCTTGGGTTATCAACTAAAACCGGCATCTGCAGGAGCTTTGCAAGGTCGGCTTCATTCTGAAAGGATGAGCAGAAATAATGATCCACAACACCTGCAAGCTGACTCCGCATATACAGCGGTGCGAAATCCTCCATTTTCAGTCCCATTGCAGCCGCTTCCATAAAAAGTAAGCCCTGCTTGTGACAAAACAATCGGTCGTTTTCGGTAAATTCACGCTTTGCACTGTATACATCGCTGCTGCGTGGTGACGCTCTTTCCAGCCACATCATACGCTTTACATTGTCGGATAACGGTCGGCTTTTTGAAGGGTCTCTTGACATTTAATCCACCTCCGTATCATTGCCTGAAACATTAATGACCGTCTGATCGCTGCTGTTTTTATTTCCCGGCGGTTCAGGCGGATTTTGTTTTATCGCAGTCATCAGGCTGTCAATAATATCACCCGAAATCTTATGATTCTTATCTATCGGTCGGGCCGGTATGAACCATTCCTCTCCTGTGCCTTCTGTGTCAATGTTTCTGAAAGCAGAGGAATGCTTAAAAGCCGGAGTGCCGAATATTCTCTTGTTAAGTTCCAGCTCCTGCTGTACCTGCTCCGCAAGCTCCATAAGCTCCTGCGGCTCATCTCCTGCATCGGGAGGAAAGTAAAAGCTCTTTGAGTCGTCACTGTTTTCCACTTCTTCCGGCTGTGGCTTTTTCGGAATTATTATCTCGTCCTTTTTGTGAATTGCCTTGCCGATATAATTGTCAAGGTCAAAAACCAAAACCTTTTTTACAGTGCTGTCGCTCATCATTATGGGCAGCTCCTGACAGGGAACGCTGTAGTTATATTCCTTATCCCACCCAAGGCTGTTATAAAGAATACTGCACAGTGAGCTTGCTCCCTTTGATTTACCATCCCACGGAAATGCGTTAGGATTCGTTTCATCACAGGCTCTGACGATTATCATACGCTCAACAGGATTAAAAAGCATTTCTACATATTCTGCATCCAGCTTTTTACGGCAGGACTGATTAAAATGAATGCTTTGTGTTTTTATGTAAAACACAGGTTCAAGCACCTTGCTGAACATATCTCCGCTGACGACCTGATAGGTCTTTACCATCTGAGCCTGTTCATCAAGACCCCCGTTTTCGCTGTCGTTTCCTTCCAGCTCGTCCTTTATCTGCTGTTCGGCTTCTGTCAGCTCACGGGCAATTCTTGATATGCCGTGATCGTCAATCATTCCGCCCAGGCGATGACCGCCATCGGGTATATATTCATTTTCAAGATCGGATTCAAGGTCATCCTCAAGTATCCCCATTGCTATCTGAGCAACACGAAAATAATCGTCCGCTTCAAAGCCTGCCCATGAACGGTTCATTGAAATAAACCCGGTCAGGACACCTCTGTCTATTACTCTCATTGGAAGGTACTCGCCCTCATGACCGAAGCGTCTGCTGTTTAAAATTCTCTGAGCAGCGTTCCATATTGCCCTTGTCACAATAGCATCGTGATGATCAGGCTGAAAGTATTTGTTTTTCTTACCGTTGTTTTTCTTTGATTTATGATCCTTGAAATTCGGGGTGTATGTTTTTCTTGCAAGCACATCTCCACAGTAACGCTCGTTCCGCATAAGTACAACCACTCCGGGAGCAGTCCACTCGGTATTTACTGCTCCGTCAATCCGCCTTCTGCCTCCTGTCGGTATCTGGAGTTCTGTCAGCCGCTCTGCTATCTCGTCAGTAGTACCTCCGTTAAGAAGAGTTGCGTACATCCATTTCACGACCTGCGCCTGTGACTGATTGATTTGCAGTATCTTTCTTTTACCACCGTATTCGTCCTTTATCTCGACCTTATCGTAACCGAAAAGAGCAGGGGTCATAAAGCGCCCACGACTGAATCTCCATTCAAGGGATAACAGCATAGCTTCGCTTTTCATATGGCTTTCTTCTTCGGCTACCATAGCAAGAACAAAAAGTATAATGCCGCTTGTCTGTAATCCGGTATCAAGGTTTTCCTGTTCAAAGAAAACTCTCACAGGCGGGTCAAGGCTTTTAAGTTCTTCAATATAACCGATACAATCAAGAAGGTTTCTCGCAAAACGTGATACCGCCTTTGTTATTATCATATCGAACTTTCCTGCTCTGGCATCTTCTATGAGCTTAAGGAAACCCGGTCTGTGAGCAGTATTTGTTCCGCTGAATCCGTTGTCAACATATGTTCCCGCATATTTCCAGTTTGGATTAGACTGAATTTTTTCCTTGTACTGCTTCATTTGCAGGCTGATAGATATTGCCTGGTCTATGTCATCAGTAGATACTCTGCAATATGCAGCAACGCGAAGCTCCTTATTGGTTTCTGATGTTTCCGAATATGCTGATATCTTCCTTACCCTGCTCGGGTCAAGCTCGTCAAGCTGTCTTACAAGAGCCGCTTTTTGCTTCTGACGCTCTGTTTCAAAGGCAGTTCCGGCAGGAGCCGTACTCGGATTGGCGGCTCTTTTTTCAGCGTTTCTGCGTATATCATCCATAACCGTCACCTTCTGTAAATACGATCATAAGGCATTCTCATCCTCTCGATATTTTTTCAGACCATCGGTCTTATGCCTATGTTACCGTAATAAGCACATATTATCAACACCATAGATGATGTACCGAAATGTAGAATGTACTAAGCTTTATTTGTCATCCTTGCACAAAGCACCAATATCTGTAACAAACTCATACGGATCAAGATCAAGGGCAGCGCATATCCTGAGCGCAGTTATCATATTGGCGTTCGACAGTTTTTGATATCCGTATTCAAATCTCTGGTACTGCTGCAAAACTATCCCCGCCTTTACAGCCACCTGCATCTGCGACAAGCCTGATTCTAACCTTTTGTTTCGCAGAATTTCAGCTTCTTTTCCCATCGGACTTTTCATTATCGTCACCCCGTTAAACTGCTGATCGAAATTATCAGGTACGATTGTACCACTGATTGAATGTAATCATCAATACAACGACTCAACAAACAATTCGTAAATGATTTGTGTATGATACCTCTTGTTTTCCTGCCATAGGAATGCTAACATATCACCACCAATTCATCCGGGGAGTGTCATATATGAATTATGTAGTTGATATGAAAAAGACGGGAGCGCATATGAAAGAACTATTTGCTGAGAAGAATATAACCATTGCAGATATACAGAAAGAACTGAATTTAAGATCGCCGCAGTCAGTATACCGCTGGTTCAGCGGGGCGGCTCTGCCGACTGTTGACCATCTTTACACTCTTGCCTGTATGCTCCATGTTCCGGTCGATGAACTGCTTGTCCTGACAACAGAGACTCTTTCTGACGAGAGAGTTATGGAAATAATAAAGTGGTGCAGCAGCAAAATGCAGGAGTCTGATGAGCTCCGAAAATCATACTGGGAGCTGCTCGGAGTCGTTGTATTGCCTCTCTGATATAGGTGTGATTTGTAAAATTTTTATGAACAGCCAAAAAAACGGCCAAAAAACCCCGAAATCGTTGAACTGCTGATTTAATGAGTTTTCCGCATGGTCATCGCATTTCCGGAAAAAGAGTAAAACATAAAAAAAGACCGGCATCTGAAAAAGGCTGAAAACAAGCCGTTTTTCAGATAGTCGGTCATGATTTTTATTGAATCAGCAGTTAAATGACAAATGAAAAATCCTATGCTATAATTCGGATGGATATCCGAATTACATACAAGGAGGCAGTTATTATGGAAACAATATGCGTTACTTTATCTCAGGAGGAAAAGGACAAGCTCTTTGAGATACTGGATGAAAACAATATGACATTTGATCAGGTCGTTGAAGGCTTTTTCCGTTGGCTCATCCGTGATACTGATGCGGCACTGAAATGGCTGGGTATAGATAAACATAAGGTGATCAACTGAAAATCATTACAAGGAGAGGATGCAGAATGCATAAAGGAATTGACTTATTTCGCAATGGTCCAGATCTGGGAGAAAGAAAAAAGAGTATCATTTTTCTTGATATTGATGGCGTCATTCAGCCTTACCACAGTCAGATGAGACACGAATATGACCTTGATGCCATGATAGAAAAGCTATGCGAAAAATACGACCCGGAAGTAGTAAGACGCGGTGATAAATATGATGTTGCTGCGGCTTATTATGATTGGAACGAAATAGCGGTCGGAAGAATAGCCTATCTTTGTCACCATATGGAAGCATATATCGTCATGAGTACAGGATGGCGGCAGTGGAACGATAACGAAAGATTCCGACTGTTTTTAAGCTTTTATGGGCTTGAGGATTATTTGCTTGACACTTGCGAAAATATTTCTTTTGAGGAAATGGAAAAGACACAAAAGGACAGCGACCATTATGTTGAAGAAAAAGTTGTTGCTATAAGAAAATGGATCGAAGCCCATAAAGATGATGTGGACAGATATCTTGTTATAGACGATAAAGATATGACATACGAATTCGGAACTTCGTTTCTTTACACAGATAATATTATAACCGATGATGATACCAGGTTTGGCTGCTATTTGATGAGTACAGATAATGAGTATAAATTTACAAAGAATGAGATCAAGCTCGATCATACAAGGCTTCGTTTTGTAGAAAAAACTATCGGAGATAGAAAAGTTGTGTTTTTTCGCACATTTCACAGAAAGTCAAAATATGACACTGAATATAACAAAAGCAAGGAGCACAGATATCTGATAGCACTGCTGCGTCACCACTTCGGCGGTGACCATCTCAAATCTGCCGAACGTGCCGGATTATTTGTTTGGATCCAAAGCAAGAGGGAATACAATGACGAAGCCAGACGATATATGCAGAACTGCGGATATTCGCGTACCGGGAAATGGCGTACTGACGATTACAAGGTACTGAATCTTTACAGAGGTATAAGCGAAAAAGACAAGTTTATTTGGGAAGAAAACGAGGAAATTATAAAAGCTATGGCAGAAGAATTGTGGAATACTCTGACTTAGAGTATCCCTTTTCAGAATGAGCTTCTCTTGGCTATAATCAAGAAAGTTAACAGTTTAAGCATATTGATTTATATGGAGTTATTTATTCATGATTTTCTGCTTACTTAATCTAATGAACCGCATGGTAAAGAAATGCATATTAAGTTGGATCCTTTCAACTGATAATAATGACCCAGTAAATTATTTGCCGTTTACTGAAAGAGAAAAACATATGGAGGATTTTTAGATGGACAATAAAAATGATTCAAACCTGATTTTTATCGACTATGATTTCCTGGACACAGAAAATGCGAAAAGGATAAGGAAAGAAAATACAATCGGGTATGTTCGGGACTTTTACACAAAACACAATATCTTAAGAAAAATTCATAATGAACCGGAAATGTTTGCTCAGTTGACAGATGATGAAACCTTAACCATGTACTCATGGGACAGAGGTCGTATAGAACGAATCGATTATCGAAAATGGTATTGCGGTCATTACCACACAGCAAAAAAGATAGATAAAATACAGTTTATGTATGAAGATATAGACGTTTTACAAATCTGAGAACAAACGATTCTTTAGTTGACAGCATGATCCGTTTCAGCCTGAGTGGTCACAATTCCAATCAAATGATATTACAATGAAAAACGGAATCAGATCATCTATATAGATACAATATAGTTATCAGTGCTTTTTAAGTCTCTTTTGATATATGTCATAGTATTTACCGCTTGGATAATACACGATTGAATAGTTATTTAGATAAACCTTAGAGTCTAACGGTTTAATTTTCATAAATGTATGTTATTGCATGATATGATGATAGTTTGATTGAAAACTTATTAAAAATCTCGCCGAAGTTTTCAATGAGGTGGTAAAATGGAGATCCGAAGAGACAGATATTTGCAGCAAATAATTGATTATAGGTGTGACGGACAGGTCAAGGTCATCATAGGTATCCTGCTTATCAGTATATGCTCCGTCTTTATTCGCACGTCGGACAACGCAGAGTTATCTATCCGAAGGCGCAGGCATGACAGTTCAATAATACAAAAACCCGACACCACTGCCAGACATAAACTGACAGCCGTGTCGGGCTATTCATTTTGTGAATGAGTATGTTCTGATATGCTGACGGATATCAGCTCCGGCGGCAAGATAACGCAGAAGTATTTCCGCACAGGCGCGGCTGTCGCTTGATGCCTTGTGATGATCAAGGGCTATGCCGTAATAGTCGCACATATCGTTCAGCTTATGACTTATTCCCGGAAGCAACCGTCTGCCGGTCTGTACGGTACAGACATACCGGACATATGGCTTCCACTGGATATCATAATCTCTCAGGCACTTTTTCAGGACGCTCAGATCAAAAACGGCATTATGTGCAACTATCATTCCGCTTGACATATATGGTTCTATTTCCTGCCATACCTGCGGAAATGTGGGGGAGTCTTTTACAGTTTCTTCGCTGATACCTGTAAGCTGAATATTAAAATAATCAAAATGCGTTTCGGGATCAACTAACGAATAATAGTCATCAACTATTTCTCCGTTTTCAATTATAGTTATTCCGATCGCAATCATACGGTTATTCTGATAATTAGGCGTTTCCACATCAAACACTATAAATCTTGACATATTTTTTCTCCCTGTTCTGATAAACATAAGCCTGTTACAGAAGAATTACACTCCCGTTTATTCCTCTCTCCATTAGTAGTAAAACAGTAGTAATGTCTGTGTGTAACTGCGAAAATCCGGCACAGTATGCCCCCGTTTCAGCGGATAGTAAATCTTACCCCCGGCTTCTGCCGTGGCAGATGAACATTACTTTTATCATATAAAATTCCTTTCTCAAATTGCTGTAAAAGGGCATAAAAAGCCGTATTTTGCGAGG
>Ga0326511_10000390_pt1 | contig 38080 bp, 49 predicted proteins | sample 0_2496_0518_D_FD_203701 | JGI IMG/M metagenome (GOLD analysis project Ga0326511, IMG submission 203701) | Bovine rumen microbial communities from UC Davis, California, United States - 0_2496_0518 | ecosystem: Host-associated > Mammals > Digestive system > Stomach > Rumen | place: USA...
AAGCCTCTCCTGCATTTGACCTCTTCTGATGAACCTGTCATCAGAATGTTCTCCATCATCCTTTTCCTGTTGCGACGTCGCAACGGACTCCGCACAAGTTGTTTCCTGGCTTTCAGCTTTCTTAGGTTCTTCTTCCTCAGTATTTATGGGCGCTTCCTCATTTTCTGATTTTTCAGAATCAGATTCCACAATGTTGTTTACTGGCTCTTCTGTTTTTTCTTCCTCTACAGGTGGCTCAGATGCTGCATTCTCATTTTCTGCAATAGGCTCCGGCTGTTGCGGTTCCTGGGTTTCCTCCTGTTGTTCTTCCGCAATGACATCCTTATTCTCGTAGTACTGGGACCATACATCATAGGCCCCTCTGTCAAACTCATACTCATATACAAGCATGACCTTCTCAAGGAAGTCGGCCCAGTCCATTGCCTTAGGCTCCGGATCCATGAGGAGTTTGTACTTGATACCCTTTTCAAACTCATACATGAACAAAAAGCAGATGCCCTTGCTGTGAGTGCCTATCCCGGATGGGTTCATACACTCTGCTGCCTCTTTGACATTGTGATGATAGTAAAGCTCCAGGACCTCATTGAGCATGTCCTTCTTGTCCTTGAAATAGTCAATGATGACTGCCTTAAGTGGATGCTCTCCTATTGGCTCCATGGCCTCCGGCATTGGCTGCTTGTCAAAGTTCTTAAGCTCTCTGATGTCCTTTACTGTGGTCTTTTCTGTAATGAGCTCACATTCTGAGTCTGGGAGAGTCAGCATCTCTGACAATTTGCTTGATGAGAAGCCCTTGTATTCATCCTTGAGCTCCAGGGAGTTGCCCTCCTTGGAATACTTCTCATTGATAGCAATGAATCTTGAGACTGTACTCTTCCCCAGGCCGTATTCATTCTGAGCAAACTCAAAGACATCTGCTGCCCCTCCGAACATACCGGAGTCTCTGATCTGCTTGAGTCTGTATCCGATATAAACAAAGTTCTGAGCTGTCTCTGCAAGCTTCTTCCTTATGTCTTCCTTCCATTGTGTCCACTCATCCAGTGTTATCTGATGGTATTCTTCCATATCTCCCTCCTTATGCGGTTACTGTCTCTTTGAGGCCTTTGGTGTATTCCTGCAAGAGCCGTTTCATGTTGGCCTCATCCGGCTTCTTATCATGTGCTCCATACCACTGGACAATGTTCTCCTCTGCAGGTTTTATCTCAATGGTTATATATGGGATCTCTGGGCTTTCCTTGAATCTTAAGAATAGGATGTAGCTCTTGCCCTCATTGTGGCTCTTAAGATAATTGTCTCCACCTACACAGTGATGGAGCTGTCTGCCTTCTTTTACAATCTCCTTGGCATCCCTTGCCGGCCTTATCATGTAGGTATCATTCTCATAGTAGTAGTGGCTTCTGAGCTTCCTGTAGGACTTCTTGATGCCTGGGTACTTAGCCATCACTTCAAGGATCCTCTTATCAAGGTGCTTCTTATCCATCTCTTGCACCATCTTCTGATGAGCTGCTTCAAGGCTCCTGGGATGAAGATATACAGTGTTGGACATGTCATAGCCAAGCTGCTGCCTCATAGAGAGATAGTCCATGTACTCCGCTGCCGTGCTCATAAGTCTGTTAATGCTATGCTGGCATCCGGTTCCATAATCACATCCAGAATATTCAGATACCCTGTTAAGGAACTTTTCAAGAGACATCATCTGCAGGACCGCTGCCAGAGTATCGTGATTTAATAATTTCATCTCTGAGAGCTTTTCTATCTGATCCAGTGACCAGTGCATGTCAAGACTCTTTTCAAGTCGTAAGGTCTGTAGTATGGCCACATCTCCTTTTTTCTCTGACAGATACCTCATCCTGTCTCTCCGGATCCCAAGAAGCTCCTCCGGAGTTGTTGCATGTTTATCCAGGAGGTACATGCCATGCTTCACAATGTCATACATCTGCATCTTCACCAGCATCTCAAGCTGAGGATATTCAATGTACTTCTCAGCATAGTCCCTCATGTTGATGTCCCCGGCATGCTCAATGTATTCCTTGGCAGCTGAGTACTCCATGCAGGTACCTTTTAAATATTCCCAGGATGGAGGATATACCGGCGCCTTGTCTATGATGATATTGGCCATTCCTGCAAGGTTGCAGTCATCCCAAAAATCATATCCCAGGTATGCATTGTGTTTATGATAGTCAGTCTGAGTCTTGCCATCCTTTACATAGGTCCTTGATATCTCTGTGACAGCTTTAAGCTCTCCGGCGCTCACAGGCACCTTATCAATAGTCTGCAGATAGAAGGCCTTGTTTATCTCAAAGTATCTGATACATGCTCCCATGTCCCCATACTTGGCCATCACATACATGTGGGCTGTTATCCTGGTCTCTCCCTTCTGCTTTCCCAGAGGCTTCATGATGCCCTGCTCCCTGCAGAAGGGACATGCTATCTTTTTACCTGCTCTTGGCTCCGGAATCAGATGCTCAAACTGGCTCTCATAGCTTTGCCCCGGCTTCCACTTTCCGGATGTTATCTCTCCGCAGGCTGTGCATATAAGGTCTGCCCTTGTGCTCTTCTTTGTATAGTAGATATAATGCCTGTTCTCAAAGAAGTTCTTGTCAGCATAGACAAAGAGCTCCTTCTCATCAATCTCAGCTATCTGCTCACTCCTGGCCTTAAGTCTCTCTTTTCTCAGCTCATAGCCTCTCTGCTGCTTCTTGAAGTCACAGTAATTTTCAAAGGCATTAAAGTAGCTGTACCAGAAGCTGTCCTTTGACAGGTAGCCGGCCAGTCTGTTCTTAAAGAACTTCTTTATCCTCTCAAGGTCCTTTTCTGATGAGAGAACATTTGCCTTGCGCTTCTCCTGGTAGCCTCTGCCTTCTTCCTGTCTGTCCTCATACCACACAAAGCCCTCTCCCCAGTCATAGGAGTTCATCTTCCTATGGGAGAAGCTGCTGTATCTTGTGTCATACACAGTCCAGTCTGTCTTTGATGCCACATATCTGATGACCGGGATCTGCTTGCCTGCCTCCGTGTTCTTGTAGACTTCCAGGAAAAGGTTCATCTCATTGCCTACCTTCTTCACTGCTGTGACACCAACAAAGAGGACATCCTTCTTCCTCACAAGCTTATCAAGTCCTATAAATGGGACCTGTTCAATTTTCTTTTTCTTCATGTACTACCTCACTTTCCAAGGTAGTACTGTGTTATCAGCTTCTTGGCTGTTGCCATTCCAGGAATGCCAAAAGTGACCTTGCCTGCACTGACACCTGCTGCCTTTAGGATCTCCTTGTCTACCGGTCTCTGATGGCCAAAGCTCCACTTAAGGATCTCGGCCACACATCCGTTGAAGGTCTTGCCCTTCTTCCGTATTGCCTTCTGCATCTGCTCATCCTCAAGGCATCTCTGCTTTATATATTCACACCAGTCACTTATGAGTTCTTCTGCCTTGACCTCTTCTGCCTCAATCTTGAGCTTGCCTATGGCAGCCATCATGTCATCACACAGCATCGGCAGGAAGCCGTCTATGAATGCACAGGCCACTTCCTCATCAATGCCATTCTCCACTGCAAGGGCCTTGATTGAGTCATAATCTCCCTCTGTCTTTAGGTTGGCAGCCAGCTCATTGATCTCTGCTGCACTTTCCATCTCTCCAAATCTGTCAAACATGTTTTATCTCCCTTCTCACTTACAACATTCAGACTCCATCCATGAGAGGTATGAATGTCTGTCTGATACCACATCTGTTATCTGACTGTCTCCCAGGAGCTCATTGAACTCCTTCCACTCCTCAGAGCAGGAGACCTCCTCTCCTTTGCTGTTCTTGTATTCGTTATCAGCCCAGGTCCTGTACCATCCATTCTGCAGGGCGGCCATGAGTGTCATGTTGGAGGCATGCACCTTCAGCAGGCATGGTCTTGTCAGTCTCTTCAAGCCTTCAACGAGTGCCTTGAGCTCTGCCTGGTACCCTGTCACTTCTGAGACTTCCTTAGGGCCTCCTGTCAAAGTGGCCGGTCCTTTTCCTGTCAGCACTTCAAGGATGTAGATGCTCTTGCCGTCCTTCTTGGTGTTGCTCTTGACTGAGCTGTATATGTAAAGATCTATGTTGTCCATGTATCACTCCTTGCAAGCTGGTCAATCCTTACCTCCGTGTAGTAGAGGTATGAGAGTCCGGTGAATCTGTTTACTCCCTTCCTTATGGAGTCCTTGTCAATCATAAAGCCCGGCGCCGGCTTAAGATCCTCAGTCAAGAGTCTCCTCATGGTCCAGTGAGATCTCTTCTTTATCACAGGGCAGGGCCTCTTTAGGTTACGGCTTGATGAGATGGCTATGAGCTTCTTCTTGTCCTCATCCAGGATGTCAAACTTCATCTGCCCCTGTATCTCTTCATCCGGCTGCTTGCATATATACTCAGCCAGTCCTCCAAAGCCTCCGGTCTCTTCTATGGTCGTGTAGTCAATTGATCCGGCATCCTTGGTTGCCTTCTTCCATGCATCCCTCATCAGAAGATCTCCCTCCGGTATCCTGTTGATGACCATGTGGCAGTGAAGACCTCCCCTCTTGCCTATTTCAATCCTGTAAACAAACATTAGAGGCTGTCCTCTTGCCTTATACTTCTTTCTGAGTCCGTCAAGGTACTTCTTGACATCTGCTTTCACTTCTTTGATGTCTTTTCTGGTACCGGCCTTATACTTTACAGTTATCCAATAGTCTCCTGGATAAAAGTTGAGCTGCAATGTCCTCCTTAATCTCTTTATCCTGTTCCATTGATTATTCTTTGCTACCTGCAGAGGAGTGATCTTCTCCCTCTCTGCTCTCTTCTCTCCCTTGGCACCATAATTGCCTGCATAATAAAATTCATGCTCAATAAAATTCGGTGATATATAATCACACTCTCTATATGCCATTGATCCCCCTAAGACCTCCCTAACTTTAATAGGTTATAAAGCTATGAAAGACAGACAAAATCTGCCTTTTAGCCTTGCATAAAGGTTCTCAATGTAGTACACTTTTCTTGTCAAATATGTTTTGTGTACCACTTGAGAATTAGCGGATGAGTAAAGCTCATCTGCTTTTCTTTTCCCCTAAAATGCCGGCATTCGTTATGAAGCCGTTGCTCTCTAATTCTGTGATTATCTGATATCCTACCCTCTCAGCCCTGCTATGAAAGTCTTTAGGTACCGGAGGCTTGTCATTGTACTCATGAATGAGGTTGTCTATGATGATATCCAGCATCATCACCTTCTCTGTATCTGTTGTCTGTAATTGTCGCATTCCCTTTTACTGCACCTTCCATTCCCTTTTATCTACTTCTTGGTGAAAAAGTTGTGATGCTTGTAGTTGAAGGCAAACTTAAACCACTTCTCCAGGATATCTGTGCCTGTTACCTCAAAGGCTATGATCCCAGGACTGACATCTCCGGTCTCAAGTCTTGCAAGAGCTGTGCCACTGTCTCCGGATGGCTTTGCGGTTTCAATCCTCCCATCAGCCACACAGCTAAATTGGTATATTTTCTTGCCTTCTTTGGTGACTCCGTACTGATTGATGACCTCATGGATTGTTGAGGGATACTCCGGATCCTGTACCCGGTTCCATACCACACTCATGACAAGCCACTGGCCCTCACATCCTTCTCCTTCTGCCTCCGCTGTGGCCAGCCTCTTAAGCTCTGCAGCTTCGTCATAGGACAGCTCTATCACTGATCCTGCTGCCGGAGGCTCTTCTTCATCTCCATCACACTCTGATGTACTATCTGATCCAGAGTCTGCAGCTCCTTCTTTGATGCAGCCGTCTGTCTCATGCTCTGGAATATTCTCTGCTGCTCCTTCTTCTTTGATATAGGTATGTATCTCTTCATCCGGTATCTTCTCCCATATACTTTTTTCTTCCTGTGGCTCCGGCCACATCCCCATCAGTACCCCCAGGATGATAGCCAGCACTCCACCGATAATGAGTGACCGCTTGAGTCTCACTTTCTCTCTCCCTTCAAGTACTGCTCCAAAAATTCCTGGTACAGGTAGTATGTAGATCTGCCTCTTCCTTCAATGCATCTGCCTATAGGCAGGGTGCCTTTTTTGACCATATAACGCACAGAGTCAGGACACATATCCAGTACCCTTGCGGCTTCTGCCACAGTTATCCTGTGCAAAGGCTCAATTTTCTTAGGCATTGGTCCTCCTTTCTGTTGCGACGTCGCAACGGCTCAGTAACTTGTGAGGTTACTCCTTAGCGAAAAAAATTTGTATAGGATCCTCAATATGCAATTCCTTAATCATTATCTCTATCTCATCAGATCCAAAGACTCCCTTGCTCATCTTATCGTAAAAGGTCTTGGGAGTGACACCAATCATCCTGGCCACATCTTTCTGAGACAGATTATTTCTCACAATCTCCGCCTTCAAATCCCCTGTTTTAATCATTTATACTCACCTCTCTTTCAAGTAACTTATCAGGTTACTCCTTGAGTTTACATTTCCTTTTTGTATCTTGTCAAGTTATTTTTTATTGCTTGAGTAACTTTTTTGTTATATTATCAATTTATGGAGGTGTTGATATGACGATAGGTACACGGATAAAGAATTTCAGAACTGCAGCAAATATGTCCCAGACAGAGCTGGCTCAAAAGATTAAAGTATCAAAGCAAACACTTTATAAGTATGAGAATGATATTATCACAAACATTCCCTCTGACAAAATTGAGCTCATGGCCAGCGCACTCTCAGTCACTCCTGCTCAGATCATGGGATGGAATGAGTCATCTGTTGACACAAGAAAAGCCCGGCTGGATAGGCTGTATTATTCTCTCAATAATGAGGGCAGGGATAAATTGATAGAGCAGGCTGAGTTCTTTGCCTCTAAAGAATGCTACAAAGTCTCTGAGACTTCTGAAGGCATTGGATAACATAGTTGATTTTAAAAAGTAAAGGAGGCACTTATGGTATTTCTTATTATTTTCTTAATCATAGTCCTTATAATAGGGCTCATTGTGCAATCACTGCCCTACATACTTATCTTTGCAGGACTTACTATCACAGGCACTCTAGTCTACAGACATATCATCAATCAGAAGAAGGAAGCCCAGGAAGCTGAGCAAAGATACTGGCAGGAAAAAGAACAGAGAGAAAAAGAGCAGAGACTCTATGAACAGGAGCAGGCTCATCAGAGGGCTCTTAAGGAAGCTGAGAAGGCCCAAGAGGATGCCCTTAAGAATGCTTATAGGGCATTTGATGACAGGCTCTCAACTATTCCCCGGCATGACATAGTCATTGATCCGGACAACACAAGGATGAGAGCTCCGGTGTTTGAAGAAATCACAGTCTCCAATATCACTCAGAGTACTAACCTTGAGAAGCTTGGTGACTTTGTGGCCATAGATACTGAGACCACTGGCCTCAGTGCTCATACTGAGGAGATCATTGAGCTCACTGCAATAAGGTTCAGAGGCTGGACTCCTGCAGAGATATTCTCAACTCTCATCAATCCTGGCAAACATATCCCTGCAGAAGCTTCTAAGGTCAATCATATAACAGATGACATGGTATCTGATGCCCCCAGCATTGAGTCTGTGATAAAAGACTTTGATGTCTTTATTGGCAAAGACAATCTCCTGGGACACAATATCTCTTTTGACACAAAATTCCTTGATGCTGCAGGCTCTGAGTATGCCTCAAAGAAGAGAAAATATTATGATACAGTAACGCTTGCACGAAAGATCAAGTGGGAAGTTGAGCCGGATAATTTCAAGCTGGATACTCTTTGTGACTACTACTGCATCCGTGATCCTAAAACTGGCCACAGGTCCAGCTCTGATGCTCTGGCAACTGGCATCTTATTCAAGAAGCTTGTAGATGAAAAGCTTTCATGAGAGGAGGCCTTTATGAAACTTCCAAATGGTTACGGCTCTGTGGTCAAGCTCCCCGGCGCCAGAAGGAAGCCTTATGCTGTTGTCACTTCGTACATGGCAGAGCTTCCGGATGGGACTGCTAAGCGCAAAAGAAAATATATAGGATACTTTGAGAATAAGTCCCTGGCTCTGACATTCCTTGCTGAGTATAACCAGGGCGCTGTTGTGAAGGAGCATGAGGCTTATGCCTACTCTCCTACCTTTGCAGAGATGTTTGAGAAGTGGAAGGCCTACAGGCAATCCCTTAAGTCAAATCCTTCTGACTCCACCTGGAGGAATTACAATATTGCTTTCAATATCTTTGCTCCGCTGCATCATAAGAAGCTGATAAACATAAGAGCCAATGAGCTGCAGGAGATCATCACATCCAAGTCCTCAAAGTCTGCTGCCACCATCGGCAGCATGAGAGTCATATTAAAGGGCATGTATGGATATGCCATCAATAATGGATATCTGGACAGAGATCTTACTGAGCATCTGGTATATGAGTGGACTGATCCGGAGTCTCCCATCCATACATCCTTTTCTGAGAGTGAGCTCAAGCTCCTGTGGGAGAGCCTTTATATTGTCAATAACGTTGACATCCTGCTCATATATATCTACACAGGCCTGAGGCCGGTGGAGCTTCTTGACATAAGGTCAGAGGATGTCCACCTGGATGAGAAGTATATGACCGGAGGAGTAAAGACTGAGGCCGGCAAGAACAGGATCATCCCTCTGCATGACAGTATCATCCCTCTCATAGAGCAGAGGCTTAAGCTTAACAATGAATACCTTATCTGTAATAAGTTCGGCAAGCACTACAAGAGGAATGTCTATGTCAATTCAAACTGGGTGACAGTCATGAATAATCTTAAGCTCAATCATGCTCCTCATGACTGCAGGTACACTTTTGGATATCTGGCCGACAAGGCCGGTATGAATGAGATCTGTAAGAAGATCATCATGGGACATTCAGTCCAGAATAAAAAAGGGACCATGTTCAAGATAGGAGGCAAAGGAGATGTCACATCAAATGTCTACACAGAAAAAACATTGCAGGACCTGCTTGTTGAGGTCAATAAATTGCCTGTTGTTTTCTGACTTTACAGTGTATGCCACTTGTATGCCACCTGTATGCCACTTGTATGCAACTAGTGTATTTTAATATCTTTTAACAGGTTTTAAGAGAATATTCTGACAATAATAAAAGCCCGGAAGCTTCTACACTTCCGGGCTTTTTCTACTCTTTTATACTATTCCTTGCGCTTTCATGGCTAAGGCTCATTGATAGCTCAACCATGCACCTTGGAGACTTGCTTTGTATGCCACCTGTATGCAGTTGAAGTCTGACAATTTAGTCAGATCTGAGAGCTGAGATGGTCTTCTGGCCTACTATTCCATCTACCTTAAGGTACTTACTCTTCTGATAATTCATCACTGCATTTTTAGTCTTTTCTCCAAAGCTTCCATCAATCTTGAGGTCGGCTCCTTTTTCATTGAGTTCATACTGCAGCCACTTCACGCTCTCTCCCCTCATCCCCTTCTTCAAGAGGCTGGTAGTGAGCAGGTATGGATTTCCCTGCAGCTCATCTCCATCATACTTAGTGAGATTGTAGGTGTCAATAAGAGCCATGATATGCTTCACATAGTCCGGGCCTGTTGCATATCCTCCGGCTATGATGCCCTCAATGCACTTCCTGGCTGTTGGCTGGTTAAGCGCTCCCTTGTATCTCTGACAGTGACAGAGCATGTCAAAGTAGTCCTCTGTTGCATCAGAGACATTGTCATAGGCTCTGAAGAAGTCAGTGATCTTGGTGGGATTTTTGCCATCGTAGTATTCTGTGGTGCCGGTCTTGTAGGCCTTGCCCTTCCAGGCAGTCCCAAACTTATAGGCAGACTTTCCTACCTTGATGCCATAGAGAGCATTGGCTCTGACCATCTTGGTAGAAGTTCCCCAGCCACTCTCATGGATGGCCTGAGCAATGCACACAGAGGCATAGATCTTCTTGCTGTGTTTCTTTGCCTGCTGCATTGCTATGGGTGCAATCATGTTTATGAACTGAGCTCTCTGTGCTGCTGTTGCCATATCCTAGCCCTCCCCTCCTTTGACATAACAGTCAATGTCCTTATTGGTCTCCAGGATGTGCTTCATCTTCTTAAGAGCTTCATCCACAAGCTTGGAAAAGGTATCAAAGGATATCATTGAGGCAAGTCCAGGGAAGCGCTCAAGGAAAAGATCATAAACATATCTGAGCTTGAGCGCTCCGGTACCTGATCCAAAGTCTCTCTCTGCCATTATCACAGCCCAGAGAAGCCACTCCTTTACCTTCATCAGTTGCTCACCTGAGGGCAGGGCTGTGAACTTCCTAAGATACAAAAGCATCAGCGCCACTGCACAGATGACTACAACTAAAAAGCTCCAGTTATCATTTATCCATTGCATACTTACTCCTCCTTCCTTGTCTTAAGGTCTCTGAATATTTCAATAGCTCCGCTTATAAGAAGCTCTACAGCGCCTCCACCAAGGCCATACTGGATGAGTGTTTCCGGTACGCTGTCCTTGATCCAGAATGTCACCCATGCTGTGATGACAAAGAGGATCCAGTATATGCAGACTCCCTTCACAATCTTATCTATCTTCTTGACCTTCTTTGGAGATCTATTCTGTTGAAGCCTCTCAATTCCTGTTAGTTTCATAGACATTTATCTTCCTCGCCAGGTGCTGCCTCAATGTGTCCTTGGCTTTTTCCAGGTCCTCTGTGTGCGGATAGTTTGTGTGAGAACAGTATGACAGTTCAAAGTCTATCAGAGCCAGCATGCAGAGCTGCATGACTTCATTGCTCTCCTCTTGCATCTTGTCATGTTTTTCCTGCTCTCTAAAACGATCATTACCCTGCTTAAGAGCTATCTTAATGTCGGTTATCTCAACATCATGAGCATCTACTCTGCTCTTTAACTTTTCAAAGGGCTCAGATGCCTGTTTCTTAAGCGTATTCTGTTTATCCTTGATATTGAGGATGGTCAGAATAAAGCCAGATAAACCTATCACTACAGCAATAATCTCCGATACTGTGAATGTCATCTCTCTCCTCCACAAAAAGAGCAGCCACCCTCAGGCAGCTGCTCCGGTTATTGGTGTTACTCCTCAAAAGGTTCCCCAGTGATGAGCTCATACTCCTCAGCTGTGATCCACTTGCCTACGGCATTGTGGACCTTCTGCTTTGACCACAGGCCCTTGTCATAGTAACCTTTTACCTTCTCAAAGTTCTTACTCATATCACACCTCCAGCTCTATGCCTGTTTCCATGGCAATGTAGTCAATGTTTGCTGTGTTCTGGATTGTCTCAAGGTACATGCCCCAGCTTTCCTTTGGCACCTTCATCTCTTCAAACACATACATGGTGATGGTGTTACCCTCTTCGTCCTCACGCTCTTCTTCCTCTATGTTCCTTCTGACATAGTTGTAGACCTTGGATGAAGTCAGGTCTGTCTCTTCCGGCATGACTGTACTCTCTGATCTGTACCATTCATTCATTTTGCTTTCCTCCTGTTCCTGTTTTTGTCGTAGCTCTTTATCTTCCTCTTTAGCTTCTGGAAGCTCACATAAGGCTTTATATATTTCTCATACATGCCGTATGTGTCTGTGGCATCTATCCAGCCAAGATATGACAGCATCTGCCTTGCAGAGTAGACTGAGACCTTGCCGGTCTTATATATCTTCCTGGCTTTCCTTGTGGCCTTTATCATTATGGATTTCCGCAGCGTGGTCCTGTTGCGGTAGAATCTGAAGCCCATGAAGTCCAGGAATCTGTACCGGCCTTTGTACTCAAATCTGAACACCTGCCAGTTGTCCTTCATCTCAAGGCCAAGCTCCTCATGAAGATACCGGTCAATCTCCTTCTGGATCCGGTGGAGTTCCTTCTTATTCGGACCAAATACCACCATGTCATCCATGTATCTGATGTAGTGTCTGGCATGCAGCTGTTCCTTGATATAATGGTCAAGGCTCTGCAGGTACCAGTTTGCAGTCCACTGAGAAGTATAGAAGCCAAGAGGCAGGCCTTTAGGTATAACCTCAGTCACTTCCTCCAGGACTTCCATAAATCTCTCATCATGGATGATGGCTCTGAGCTTCCTCAGATAAATGTCATGAGGTATGCTGTCAAAGTATTTTCTTATATCCATCTTCAGACAATACTTGCAATTCTTTCCATCCTTTACTATCCACTTTTCAATTGTCATCCTGCCCTTATGGCCGCCTCTTTTGGGTATTGATCCATAAGAATGTTCATACATGCCCTTTGAAAAGATTGGAGTCAGGACATTGACCATCATGTGATGGATGACCTGCTCTTCAAAGCTGGGTACAATTATTGTCCTCTTCTTGCGCTGGATGCCGTCATATATCTCTTTGGGTTTGTGAGGCTTATTCTTGAAGTTTAAAGCATAGGCCTTTATCTCATCCCTGAAGTGAGGCCTCTCAAGCCTCCGCTTTACTGATTTTCTGTCACGTTTTCCTATTGATGCATTTCTGATAGCAAGTTCGATGTTCTCATCAGATATGAACTGTTCCCATAAATGATTGTAAGACTTCATTTTTTCGTCTTATCCTCTCATCCATTTTCGACTAGCTACTCACAGATGCTTGCTAGTGAGTCAATTTTCTCCATGGGGAGAGGGCCTAGAAGTACATTTAGTTATCACTCCATAATTGATAAGATGCAGCAGCGCCGATGTTCCAGTTCGCATTCGACACGGTGTTGTTCAGATTGCAGTAGAACGCACCGACATGAGCCCTGTTGTTGGAATTGCCTCCGCATAGCGCAAACGTTGGCGTGCTTCTAAGCCCTATTGATTATTCAATTATCACATCATCACCCTTCTGTATCCGGTCCAGCATGTGTTCATATTCATCCACTGCTGTGTACTGGCTCAGAAGGTCCAGCGTGAATTTATTCAGTTGTACCAAGCTTTCGATGATCTCTGACTGCTTTTCGATAAGAGGGAGAAGGTTCTCCCTCTTGTTCGCTGCGCTCACAATTCACCCTCTCAAGCAAGTGGTTTGCAAGACGCAGCAGCGCCGACGTCCCAGCTCGCAACCGACACGGTGCTGTTCAGAGTGCAGCAGAACGCACCGACATGAGCCCCGAAGTAGGAAACGCCCCCGCAAAGCGCAAACGCTACTATGCCGTTGTTAAACCACTGGCCATCACAATAGTCATGTGTGGCATCTCCGCTTGAGTTCTTTCCAAACATGCCCTGCTCTGTGAACTTCATCTCATCAATGTATCCTCCGGATGTTCCTGTAGGAGTGATGCCAAGAGGGATGTAGCCTGAGCCGTCTGTATTGTATCCGCTTACTGTTGAGCCGTCTTCCTGGCCATAAGTGAGCTTTACCTTCTGGACTCCGTTTGCATTGATGTAGCCTCTCTGTCTTCTCCACTGAAGGCCCCAGTAGTTTTCCATACCAAATACCTTGACACAGTTTCCAAAGCTGTTGGCTGCCGCAGAGCCGCTGTTGGTACCAAAGAAGAGGCCCTTTGTGTTGTGAATGCCTGTTGTGAATGTGTCATTGATGGCTTCTGAGCCACCTGTGTGAGCACCTTCACCAAACACTGCCTGAGTGTTTGTGCTCTTACCCATGAGGATAAGGAGCATATTGATGAGCATTCTGTCGGCAATGCACTCAGTATTCCAGAGCTCTGATGCTCCGGTATTGTTTGCCTTTGCTGCAGTGATCTCATCTGTACCGGACTTTGTCTTCATGAGAGCCTGACCACTCAATGATCTGAGTTTTGATGATACAAAGGAGCCATTGTAGATGGCTGTGTAGAAGTGAGGCACACTCTCACCATTGCAGTTATGGAATGGCCAGTCATGGAAGCCTGCATCTGCCTTGTGGTCAGCAATGAATACATCTCCACTCTTACCATCTGCAGAAGGTACTATCTTCATCCAGATCTTCTTGCCGTTACGGCCCCACTCCATCATAGCGTTGCCAGCGTATGCAGTGTTGGCAACATCTGATGCTGTGCCGTCTTCCTTTTTGGTGTAGTCAGAGACCTTGAGATAGTAGTCTACAGTACCATCTGACTTGAGCATACAAGGTCTTGGCATGAAAAAGGCATCTTCCCAGGAGCCATAGTCAAACTCTCCTGAGGTAAAGTTCATGTGGGCCGGTGTCATGCCTACAGCATCCTTTAAGTATGTTACCTTGGCGCTGGGATCACTCTCAGCATTGTCAATGTGGAACCCGTAGATGATTCCCTGTTTCTCTCCGTCAATGGCCGTTGCCACATTGTTGATTGCATCAGCAATGGCCCTGCCGGTCTCATCAAGCATTAATGGGTTTGTTACTTCGCTCATGTTCATTCCTCCGTTTAGTTGTTATAGGTCTGGCATACTTTGCCATTTACCACGCTTAAGCCAAGGGCTTTAAGTGCCTTTATCTCTGTGCTGACCTTGTCAGCTGTTGTGCAGTTTGTGTCCGGGGTGATAGTCCCTCCCTGGGCAATGGCTGCTGTTGCCTTGTAGAGGATGCCATTGTAGTAGAACTCCTCACCAGCTGCATAAGCCCGGGAAGCTGTTGAAGTCTCTTCTACCGGTGCAATGGACTCCCTTGTCTTCTTGTCTTCAGAATAGACTGCTCCACCTTCCGGAAGGTCAGTGCTGTTCTTTTCGACTGTGTCTGCTGAGTCCTTGGCTGCAGCTGTTCCAAGGTCATCACTGTTGGCCTTTTCTCCAAGCTGAGTTGTGAGATCATCTGCCAGCTCAATGTTGGTATCTACCACAAGAGCTGTGCCTACTGTGATGGCCGTCTTTGCCTTGTACAGGATATCTCCAAGTATCAGTTGATCTCCTGCAGCATAAGATCTGGAAGCTGTGGCAGTGTCCTCAATAGGTGCGATCATTCCCTCTGCAGCATTTGAAGGCTCTGCAAGGAATATTGTCCAGTTCGCTCCCTCTGCAGGTGTCACACCGGTTGTGTCATCAATAAGGCACTTCCAGAGGTTGCCGTTATAATGCACAATGTCATTCTTGACATAGCTTGCAGAGCTGTTGTATGTTCCTTTGTCGGTGAAGCCGATTAAATCAAGGGCTGTGTAGCCTGATGGTACATTCATGACTCTTTCCTCCTTAAGCTGTTAATTTGATATAGAGCCTGTTGTTTGCAGTGATGAACTCTCCGACTGCATCATCCTTGATATACAGTCTGTTGTTCTGGATAACAAAGTGAGGCTCAATAAAGTCTGCATAAGCCTGAGCTCTGTCAGCCTGGGCCTTGGCATCTGCAAAGGATCCTGCTGCTGACTGTGCTGAGTCGGCTGCTGCAGCTGCACTCTGAGATGCATTGTAGGCTGACTGATAAGCGCTCTGGGACAGGCTCTCAAAGTTTCCAAGGGCATCATTGAAGTCCTGCTCAGTGCCAGGATAGCCACCTTCTACAGCTGCCTGGTATGCAGTCTTACCATTGGTCACAGTGTAGGTTTGTGTGGTGCCATCGTTGAAGGTGATGGTATAAGTATCCACAAGGCCGCTGGTGCCGGTCTTCTCAATTGAGCCGATGCCTTTACCATTCTTCACCTTGAAGGTCGTGCTTGTGCCGTTGGTGTAGCTGATGGTGTAGGTGTCAGTCAGGCCACTTGTTGAAGTCTTTGATATACCGCTGATGCCGTTTCCGTTTGTGACAGCGTATGTGGTAGTCGCTCCATCAGAGTAGGTGATGGTATAAAAGTCTGTCAGTCCTGTTGTAGAGGTCTTGGCAATGTTGCTGATGCCTTTGCCTCTTGGAATGAAGAGATGGAATATAGGATCAGTGGATGTCCCTGTGTTGGTGACATAAGGTGCCTGATCCGGTGCAAGCATGGTGATGTCTGCAATATTTACAGTGATGCTTGCATCTACTCCGGTATCTACATAGGCTCCGGTTGTATTATTCCATATATACCAGTTACCATTTGCTCCGATATATGGAGTGTTGACGGAATAAGCCTCTGCTCTTGCTGCTGAGGAAGCTGCTGCCTGTGCAGAAGTGCTTGCCTGCTCTGAGTAGTACTTACTATTCTTGTGATAGTATGGTGAGCTGCTGCCTACTGCTGTGCCGTTCTGAGTTCCTACAGCATAACCTTCAGACTTAAGAGCCTGGTTTGTTGAAGTCGTTGCTGAGTTGGCAGCATTTGTTGCCTTGGTGCTGGCAGTGTTTGCTGAGCCTGCTGCCTGCTCTGCATAATACTTTGCGTGCTTATTGTAGGCAGGATCAGTACTGGGTACAGCTGTGCCTCCTTTGGTACCCTTAGCCCAGCTTTCTGCCTCCTGAGCCGATGCTGCGGCAGCGTTCATCTGCTCTGTGGCTAGCGTGATGATGTCAGCCAGGTCTGAGTCAGATGGCACCTGTCCATTCAAAGGTGTCTCCTGCACAGCCAGGATGAAATTTAGGGTTCCTATCCTCTCAGAGTTCTTCTGGAGGATGATCTCACAAAGAACTTCTCCAGCTGCTGCCGTCATCTGCTGTGTAAGGGTTGCAGTGACCACGTTGTTGGCAGTGCTTACTGGTGCATTATAGTCAAAAGCATGTCCGTCCGGTTTTCTTCCCTGGATCCTTGCTGTTGTTCCACTTGTCAGAGTGAAGCGCTGGTCTCCATCATAAATTGCAAAGGTCAATGCTCTGCTGCTTACATCGTACTGAGTTGCATTTATCCTTGGAAGAGCTCTGCCAGGTATAAGATTAAGGTTTATTGACTGTGTTATCATCTCCTGTGTCCTCCTCACTGTTTGCAGCTTCTAAGATTGCCAACTGGTTTTTGAGGATCTGTATCTGTGCTGTCTGTTTTACAATTGCATTAGCGTAGTCGTTGGCTCTCATTCTCTCAAAATGAGAGCAGGCATCCCTCAGGATCATGCACATCAGATCAGCTGAGAGCCCCTGCTCCCTCATTACCCCTTCAAGGAGTTCCTTGATATCATCTGTCGCTTTAGAGCAGATGATAGTGGAGGGAACTCCCTCCACCTGCATTGCTTTGTTTTCCGGCATTACAGTTCCTCCACATGTTCTTTAAATGTCGCAATGTCTGCATCGCACTCTTCCTTGTTTGCCTCGTAGAGAGTAGGTGACTGAACATTAATGCTCATGTTAATATCTCCCCTTGTGGTCTTCTGAGCGTACATGTTCACTACTACCTGGTTCTCAATCTGAGTGGTTGCTGTGATCTGTGTTGACGTTGTTTCGCTGTACATACTTTTTCCTCCTTTAAGAAATTGATTGTATTAAACCATCGGCTGACTTTATTGCGCCGGTTGATGCTGTGACAGCTTTTGCATAAGTCATATTGACCAGAGTAGGGCTTTGTGCAAAGTTGCCTCTTGAATCAATCCTTATGCTGCTTGTACCTATGCTTATAGGGAGACTTGCATATCCTGAGACAGATATCTGCCCTGTTGCATTTCCTGTGCAGGAGCAGGTCCCACTTTTTCCATCCACCATACATGTGCCTCTGCATGATACAGAGAGGTTGGCGCTTCCGCTTGAGCTTACAGTTCCGCTTGCATTCGGACTTATTGATCCTTGCTGGAAGGATACTCCTGTTATTGCCTGCCCCGTTGCAAAGCCGGTCATGACATTTCCTATACTTGCATTTTCATAGCTTATGCCTTTTACAAAACTTGTCTCTCCTCCAAGGCCTACCACTCCATTGAGTGCCAGCTTGCCGACTATGTTGAAAAGGCCGTTGCCTATTTCAAGCTTTGCTGACTGAGGGCCTGATGCAAGGTATCCGGTGATGGTACCTTTATCAAAGACAAGCTTCTTGCCATCTGTCGCAATGGATGTGATCTTGCCATCCTCTTCAAGCTTGAAGTAAGTTGAATTGATACTAAACTTCTTACTGGACAGTGAGCCTGTGGTCAGATCCCATAGAGTATTGCCTCCGACATCAGCAAGAGCTCCTGATGCTATGTAGCTGGCATTTATATAGAGTCTTCCATTCCTCATATAGATGCCTTCAAGCTGGCCATTATTGGTGAGCTTGTTAAACACCTTCTGCTGGTTAAGAGCATTGTCAAAGTTGCCTATTGATGTATCTATAGCAGCCTGGTCCACATACTTGTTTCTCTTCTGCCAGTCACTTGCCTGAAAGCTTCCGGACTCCTTGGCTCTTATGCAGGTCATGATGTCGCTTGATGCACTCTGAAACCATAGATCACCCACGTTATATGGTGGTGTAGGTGTTGATGTGAAGATCTGAGCCTTTCCGTCAATCTGGTCAAAGACCTCTATAGGCACATCCTCCTGCACCCACTTATATGTGCCATTCACATAAGTGTAGTACCAGGTAGTCTGATCTGTTGTCCTGTACCACAGGTCTCCTTGATGCTGCCGCTTTAGATCTGCCGTTGTCCATGCACTTGAAGGATCTGCGCTCTGATACCATGTCTCAGCTTTCCCATCAATCTGGCTCTGCAGATTTATCTTATCCGGTGAGTAAGTGTTTGAGATGAAGGTGTTGAGTGGTTCGTTGGCTATCTGGTTTACTGTCTTGCCTCCGACTGTCACACCTGCAGACAACTGGAAGTCTCCTGTGACCATGTCCCAGAAGTTCCTGCCTACCTTGTCAGAGAGCATTCCTGCTTTTATCAGAGCAGCATTGAGAGTTCCTGTGGTGATGAAGTCGGCCACAAAGCCACCATCAAGAGTTGCTGCCAGAGTATAGAGCCCATTGTATCCTGTGGATGAATGGCCCCAGCCGTTCTTGTTATATCTCCAGACATTAACAGCTGTATCTATGTTGTCAGTGTCCATGATAAGAAGCTCTTCCGGCTTTCCGTTGGCATTCCTCTTGAGGACCACATAGCCTCCAAGTCCTCCGGTTATAAGTTCTGTGGCATGCTTCTGGGCTCTCAAAAGGTCTGACTCAGTCTCGTTGATGATCCTCTGCTCCTGTGTGGCAACTGTAGCAGATATTGTTGACTTGGACTCACCTATCTCAATGGAGTTGTATCTCTCCAGGAGTACGTTGTACTCAGTCCTTATGACCTTGGCCTGAGCTTCCACTCCAAGCTTCTCAAACTTGACTGTGATGATATCGCATAGGTTCACTCTCTCAAGAGGAGCTATGTCTTTGTATTCCTCAGTCTGCCAGAGCGCCACAAAGGATACCTTTATGCTTATCTTAGGGATGCCTATATTGTTGGCCGCTATGTAGTCTCTGGTCTTCTGCCGGAGAGCTTCTACAGATATGGCCTCATCCTTTGCAAACTCCTTTGTGAAGTCCACAGTCTTGATCCTGAGATATGGGAAGTTGCCGGCATTATCTGAGGCAATATAATTCTCAGGCAGAGTGATAAGCGGATCATCCTCTGACTCCTTGATATAAGGACACACAGCTGTGTAGGTTGTTGTGATGTTGTTCTCCTGGGTGAGGTCGGTGATGTTCTTGCCGTACCTCAGGACTACTCCTCTGTCCTGACCTCTCTGTGAGTGGAGCTTTATGGTGTATCTGTCCCACTCATACTCACCACCATAGACATCAAGGATGCTTCCCTCCTGTCCTCCAAGCCTTGCTCTTATGGTCTCAGGTACTTCCTGCACATAATGGCCTACAGTCTGCTTGTCGGTCCAGAGAGTGAAGGGATTAGTACCTACAGCATGGCTCTGCATCAAAGCCATTGCAGCTGATGCAGAGTTTGCTTCAAAGGGCATCACCGGGATGTGGTTTGCCTGGTATGTCAGATGTTCTGCATATACCCTTACCCTTCCGGTTATGATCTTCTCTATCTTGTAGATACGGAAGGGCTGAGGATCTTTGCCATCTGCAGGCTTGGCAAAAATTATCCTGGACTGCTGGATGTCTCCGTAGTGTACTCCTGTGACCGGATACTCCAGCTCACACTCATAGATACCATTTCTCTCTTCCTTGACCACACACTTGATGGCATCAGAGAGTCTTCCTAGGCCGTTTGTTGTAAAGCTTGTTTCATTCTCTGAATATAAAATAGGTATCATAGGATCCACCACCTTGGCTTTACTATCACTCTTGTTATGCCGCTTCCAAAGGACACACCATTTGCACCGGGTTCAAGATGAAAGAACTCTCCGGAGTTTAGTACAATATTGTTATTGCAGTTTGTGGTCCCCTTGAAGGCATCCATCAGATCACAGTCTATGTCTGTGTATCCGTTGGCGCTTGATATCGTTATGGTCTCATCACCTATAGCCAAAGTTCCTGTGCCATAAACACGCACAAGAGGCTTTGCTGCTGTTGGTGTATCATTGTAGATGACTGAGCCACTTGCATATTCTTTTTCTTCTTCTCCTGCTACCAGGAATCTCTGAGGCTTGCAGTTAAAGACAAGATCAAGCTCTCCTATCCTGCCCCTCACTGATACCTCAGGTTCAACTCCTCCGGAGTACATTGCCATTCTGAATGTATCCGGATGATAACTGTCCTCAAGCCTCTTATATCCCTTCTGAGTCAGAAGGAAGTTCCTTAAGTCCCTCAGATGTGTGTCTACAGGCTTCTTCACTCCTACATGGTAGGAGAGCCTTGCATTGAGATATCTTCCATTGTCAAGGTAAAGCTCTCCATCTTTCCCAGGAATGGCCACTGTAGAAAAGTCCCTTGCAGGAGCTCCATGTGTCCCTGCTCCGGAAAAGACAAGACCAAAGTCCTTAAGGTTCTTTCCGTTAAACACTACATAATTCTTAGCCGCCTCCATATACTGCTCCTGCCCTTTCTGCACCAGCTGCAATTGCTGCATCTATCCTTGCAGTGATGCCTGATATATCTACAGATGCAACTGCTGCCTCACAGAGCCTTGAGACTGCTCCACAGACTTCTGATGATCCATCATCAATACCGGATGCAAGAGAGCTGTCTATTGTGGTACCTATGTCATAAAAGACTTCTGACTTGCCGTCACTGATCTGAAGAGTCTCCTCAGTCTTATCTATGGCAGCCTTGGCAACTGTCTGATTAGCCTCTTCTACTGTAGGCTGCTCATCAAGTGTTGCCTGTGCCACTGACTGCTGTGTCTCTGTGGCCATCTGAGTTGCATCCGTCTTATACTGCTCAGCCTGCTCCATCTGAGTATCAAACATGTCCTGTTGTGACTTATTAAGCTCTTCATGCTTGGTGTTAGCAGTATTTATGATGCCTTCGTATCCATCATTGAGTCCAAGGTTCCAGTCATTAAGAGCTTCCTCTGCTGTTCTCTGAGCCATCTGGAAGTCTCCAAAGTTCTGGATGATCTCATTGTATTCAGAGCTCTTCTCCTCAGCAGCCTGGACAAAGAGAGCCAGCTCTGCAGCTCCGTCTATTCCCATCCCTACCAGGTAATTGACGATATCCTTAGTGGACTGATCTGTAGACTCTGCAGCTATGTTCATGGCCTTGTGGACATTGTCAGCATAGTCATTCATGCCCTGAGCATTAGTCTTGAGGTTTTCACTCATCTGCTCAAGGCTTGCCTTGGCCTCTGTTGCCATCTGGTCAAAGAGTCCGTTGAACTCAGATACAGTCTCTGTTATCTTCTCAAGTTCCTTCTGCTGCTCCTCAGAGAGCTCATAAAGAGCCTGCTGAATAGCAGCTGAGCTTTCCTCTGCAGAGGTTGCCATCTGGTCATTGGCATCTGTCACATAAGCTGCTGCCTGCTGGTATTCATCAGAGAGGGCTGAGATATTGTCCTTCTCAGCATTGATGCTCTCATTGAGTCCATCTATGGCCTCAGCTGCGTAGGTGCATCTTGTCTGGGTATCATCAGTGATACGGCCATACTCCTCAGCTTCTTTTTTAGCTGCAGCCATTGCCTCAGACTGTTCTGTGAGAAGGTCGTTCCTCTCCCTCTCAAGATCAGCCAGCCTCTTCTCAGCTTCATATTGCTCCTTGGCAATCTCTGCCATGTCTTCCATGGCTGCCAGAGCCTTCTGCTGTTCAAGAGTTGCATCTATGTTGTCTCTGATGGCCTGAGTGGACATGTTGAGCTTTCCACTGGCATCATCTATTGCAAGGCCAAGGTCAGGATAGATGGTGTTGAGTTCTTCAACTATCATCTTCTGCCTGGTCTGTTCTGTAGCTGTGAGCTCAGTCTGTCTCTGAAGGCCCTCAAGTTCTCTTATGAGTTTTTCTGATACCTGCCTGTCATTCTCAAGAGACTCCCTGTTCTTCTTCCTCTGTTCAATGGAATCCTTGGTGCTGTCAGCAAGCTTCTTGCTCTGCTCAATGAGCTGGTCTGTTGCTTCATACTGCTCATCATAGGCATTGGTCTGTTCTCTTGTGACTTTATCAAGTCCTATCAGAGCTCCTGCAAGTATTCCTATGGCTGTACATACAAGGCCTATAGGATTGGCAGACATTACTCCGTTAAGGATGGCCTGTGCTGCTGAAGCTCCTTCCAGTGCTGTAGTAAGTCCCTGGTAGGCTGTTATCATGCTTCCTACAATTGAGCCTATCTTCATGCCGGCAAGAGCACCGACTACCAGAGGAGCATTGTCTATGATCCATGTGAGAGCATCAATGAGTATCGGAAGGACATTCTCTCCGGCATCAATGACTCCCTCCATGAACTCTCCCAGAGCCTTGCTCATCTTGTTGAGGGATGCACCTATGTCTCCATCTTCTACAGACTTCTGGAATCTGCCTATTGCATCTGTAGCAGCTTCCACTCCGACTTTCAGATCATCTGAGAATACGTCATAGACAGATATGCCAAGACCTTCAAGAGCACTCTTAAGTATGGTGATCTTGCCCTGCAGGTTGTCCTGCATGGTATCTGCCATCCTCTGCGCTGCTCCATTACTGTTATCAATGGATGTGCATAGCTTCTGGAAGTCAGCCTCTGATGCATTGACAATTGCCAGGAGTCCTGACATACCAGTCTTACCGGCAAGCATTGCAGCATACTGAGCTTTCTGTGCATCAGTCAGTCCGGCAAAGCCGTCCCTCATCTGCTCCATGACTTCCATGAAGGAGTACATGTTGCCCTCACCATCTTCAATCTCAATGTGAAGGTCCTTCATGGCCTGTGCAGACTCTTTTGTAGGCTTGGCCATTCTGGTGATGACAGATCTGAGTGCTGTACCGGCATTTGATGCCTTGATGCCATTGTTGGCCATAAGTCCTGTTGCTACAGCCATGTCCTCAATTGAGTAGTGCATAGCTCCGGCAACTGCACCGGCATACTTGAAAGTCTCACCCATCATTGCCACGTTTGTGTTGGCATTGGATGAAGCTGCTGCCAGTACATCAGCAAAGTGTCCTGCCTGGTCTGCAGACATTCCAAAGGCTGTCATGTCATCAGTAAGGATATCAGATACCATGGCAAGATCTTCGCCGGAAGCTGCTGCCAGGTTCATGACTGCAGGGAGGCCCTGGAGCATCTGGTCAGTCTTCCAGCCTGCCATTGCCATGTATGAGAGAGCATCTGCAGACTCTGTTGCAGAGAACATTGTAGTTGCTCCCATCTCTTTGGCCTTGGCTGTCAGCTTTTCAAGTTCGGATCCTGTTGCTCCGGAGATGGCTGCCACCTTTGACATGCCTGCCTCAAAGGATGAGCCTACATCAATGGCATACTGTGCAGCTTCCTTGATGCCGTTGCACAAGGTCCTTAAGCCTGCCTCAATTGCATCTGTGGCCAGACTGCCTTTTACTACATCTCCAAAGACATTGAGATCATCTCCGGCTTCCTTGACCTCATTACCAAACTCATCAATGGACTTGGCGCAGCCATCCATGCTGTTGTTGGCTTCATCCAGGTATTTATCATTCTGGACCAGCTCATTGTTGAGGTCGTTGAGCTCTGCCTGAGCATTATTCTCCGCAGTCGTGTACTGCTTTATTTTCTTTTCGCCGTCTTCATACTTGGAGTTTGCCTTGGCCAGTTCGCCCTCAAGATCTGCAAGGACCTTCTTCTGTTCTTCAAGCTCATCATTGGCTGCATCTCCGCTTTTTTCCAGTTCTGCAAGCTTGGCCTTGGCTTCAGAGATCTCCTTCTCATACTTATCGATGGACTCAGCAGCTTCCAGCTGTGCCTTCTTGGTCTCTTCGATCATCTCGGCATAGGTCTGGACACGCTTGCCTACCTGCTCCACCTGCTTGGCAAGGATCTCATGCTTTTTAGATAATGCCTCTGTTGAGTTGGCATTATTAGAATATTGAGAATTACACAGCTTCATCTCAGAGCGCAGCTGTGTAAGGTTGGTCTTTATGTTTTTAAGGTCAGAATTATATTTTGATGCACCCTCTAATACGATGCTTCCACCAATTTTCTTATTAGCCATCCTGTGCCTCTCTACAGCTTGTTGATGTCATCTATAGGCTGATGAGTGAGGTTGTATTCTCTCTGCTCATCCACTATGTCCTGATACAAGCTATTCTTTGCTTCAAAATTCCAGATTGTTCTGTAAGCGTGGAACATTTCACTCCACCTGGCAAAAGTGAGGCATTCCAGTTCTTCCTGTGGCACAAAGAATCTGGTCCTCCCCATCAAGTACATCCACTCAATGTCAAGCTCTGTGTCTTCATCTTCCTGGGTGTTCAGTCTTCTTCTTTTTTTTTAGTTTCAAAGCACTTCATGAAAAGGCCATGCACTACCATTCTCAGAAGGAGTGTGTTGAGCTGAAGATCATAGATATCATCCTCTGTGATGAGCTCTGTCTCTCCTTCAAGCCTCTGGCCTTCTCTTATCATCAGATACAGGCCCTTGACCATTGCATGAACAGAAGCCTCTGTCTTTTCCTTTACGATGGTGCCGTCTTCATTTCTCTCCGGGTTTCCATCTTCGTCATAGACTATCTTCTGGCCAAGAAGAGCTCTCTCAAAAGCTGTTATGCTTTCATACTCCTCCTGCAACTGATCCAGGACTCTGAGGTCACAATATGCAGGATATGTTTTGCCGGCAAGCGTTACATGATCTACTTCTATTTCTCTCATTAAAAATCTCCTACAAAATATGGCAGCGATAATGCATTAAATGCACTACCACTGCCATGATAGTTGTCTTCAACCTGCTCAGGCTGAAGGTGTTTCGATATTGAGATAGCTCTTGATGAAAGCCACTGCAGCATCAGCTGTCTCAAAGGTCTTTTTCTCTTTCCACTTACTGTTTTTGTCAGCAATGGCAAGACCTTCCTGTGTAGGAGTAACATAAGTGATGGAATCACCTTTTGTTGAGAACTCCTCCTGGGCCTCAGTGAACTTTGTGCATGTGATGATGGTAGCCACAAAGGACTTGATGCCAGATACTGTCTGAGCTACTACAAAACCAACACCAACATAGTTGGACTCATCTGTTGTCTTGTAGATGATCTGGCCTGTGGTCTCATCAATCTCATGACCATACATCGTATTGGCTGCCTTAATAGGCAGTGTGTTTGTGTTGAGGTTTACGTTGGCATTCTTGAATGCCTTCTCATACTCATCCTGCTCATCATCAGCATAGAGAGAGCCCTCAACATAGTTCGGTGTAATTGTTACACCGATGGCTTTACCGCACTGGAAGCCGTCTGAGTAGGTGCCGGCCTCCTTGTTGTACTTGGCGATAAATGGTTTTCTAAGTCCATAGTATGCCATAATTCTTTTACCTCCATTGTGTAATTTCTATCTCAAATACTGTATGCCTCTTGTACTTGACCGTGTTTGCATTGGTCTTGTAGTCCTCAAGGTTCGTGAAGATGTTGGCCACAACACACTCATCCAGTGACTCAAGATAGTTCTTAATGGTTTCCTTAAGTTGCATGTAGTTGAAAGTCTGTTCAGTATAAAGACTCACATAAATGATGGCTGTGTCGGCCTCAGGTGCATCATCAGCACAGATTTCCGGCTTTTCGCTTGCATAGCTGAATGTGATGTAGTTCTCATCACTGCCTGTATGAAGATCTGGCTGCACCTTTAGCCCTGTGACTGTCTCTAGTCCCATAAGCTGCTCATTGACATTCATTTTGCTCCTACCTCCTTCTCCCAGATATCCTGCATCTTCCTCAGAATCTCACTGCTGCAATTTGATACTGCAGGAGCCAGCCATGGGCTTGGGTTCTGACCTACACGGCCATACTCAAGCCAGATGGCCTTGAGAGCATTTGATACTGGGTATCTTTTTACTCTCTCACCGGTGTATCTGCTGAAGGTGTTCTGAGAGTATCCGGATGGATACACATTGACTATCCAGGCATCCGTCTTGGTCTGCTTTGGCTTATTTTTCCTCACAGACTTGATAAGGTCAGAGTCTCCAGAGTGCTTGATTGCTTTTCTCATAGATCCTTTTACTGCCTTTTCCAGAATCGGAGCGCACTCGTCAAGTGCCGTCTTGGCAATCTTGTCAAACGGCTTATCCAGCAATTCTTTTAATAAATCATCCGGGATTTCCAAATTAAGACCTGCCATTATACAACCTCAATACCTGATATCTTCACTGTCTCGTTCCTAAATTGAACATTGTCCACATTGGTGATGTTGAATATGTGGTCGTTGAAAATAAGTCTGTAGTCCTTGGAATTGACCAGATCAAGCTGAGAGTGCCATCTGAGCTCAAATCTCACAGTGTTCTGAGCAGCTGTCTCTGCAGCAGCCCAGAACTCTTTTCCGGAGAGCTTATTGATATAAGCATAATTTGAGTAGTAGTCCTCCCAGATCTCTGACTCATAGCCATCAGAGTCTCTTTGAGTTGTCAGCTTCTGGATTGTGACCAGGTCCCTATACGCTCCAGCGTTCATGACTCTCCTCACTTTCCGATGGAATAAGGTTAAAGTCATGGATCCCCAGGAGAGCTTTCACTACCGGGTTCTCCTTGTCCTTACTCACACCTATCTGCCTGTTGTCGTACATGTCAGATACAAGTGCATAGAGCACAAAAGTCAGGTCCTCATAGTCATCCAGCTTCCTGCCATTCTCATCTGCAGAGTCCACACCATTGATGCCGGTGTAGCTCTTGATGTAGGCAAGTGCTGCCTCCTTCAAAGTGTCAATATATGACAGCTCCTGCTCACTTAGAGCCTGCTCGTTTTCCCTTAGCTGTAGACACAGCATGCTTCTTGTTACCTGGCTTATTTTCATTCTTTTTCTCCTCCACTTTTTCAGTGGCCTTTTTCTCTTCCTTTATGGTGGCAGGTTCCTGTGGCTGTTGCGACGTCGCAACAGGTTTTTCCTCCACTTTTTCGGCATAGCCTGCATCTATCAGGTCCTTGGCAAGGACATCGGAGCAGTCAAATACCTGCCCCGGTGTCGGTGCTATGTCTTTGGATGCAAAGCTTTTGAGAGCTTTTATCCTCATGCTGATGCTCCTGATTTCTGTACAAGTGCTGCTACAGCCTGCTGGTTCTGGATCTTGCAGTCAAGTTCGAGCCAAGCTACAATGCCAAGAGCGTGCTGGGTTGCATACTTTTCAGTGAGCACCTGTACGGAATCCTCTACAACCTTAGCGCCAAGGCCCTGACGGAAGTCTCCATAATAGATTGATGTGTTGCCTGCTGCCACCTGAGGCATCTGATCAGATGTGTAAACAGGCTTTCCAAGGAGTGTTGTGCCAAAGTCCTTGGTCACATCGTCAAGGACATAGTAACGTCCCATATCATCCTTAAGATGACGGAGCATGTCCAGAGTATCCGGATGCATTACAAAGAATGCATTCTTCTGGAATGCGCTCTTAAGCTTTGACTTAAGAGAGATGACATCATCCATAGAGATGGCTGCTGCAGCTGCTGATGTAACCTTGCGGCCAGACTGCATTGTTGAAAGGCCTGTAATTCCTCCAGGAGTTCCTACAAGTACCTCACCATCAATGAAAAGAGCTGCTGCCTGAGCAATCTTCTCAATGACAAAGTTTGTGAGGTCAAGGTCTGTTGAGTTGAGCAGGCTCTTGGAGATCTTAGCAAGTGCTCCAGCAAGGAAGCCTGTGAGGTTTACTGTAAGGAGCTTTGTGCTCTTTGCCTCAAGATCTGTGAACTCATCAGCATAGGCAACTGTGATGTTGTCATTAGCTGCATCAACATAAGGGATGGCAACATTGCCCTTAACGTTGAACTTCTCAGCCTGTCCAAATACAGGAGAGATGTCATAGATCCTGTCGATGATCTTCTTTGCGATTGTTGTAGGGATAACGGCTCCGTTATCACTCTTTGTGATGTTCTGGTCCACTCCTCTGATGATGTTGGCAAAAGCTCTGATGTCAAGCTCTTCCTGTGACTCTTTTTTCTGAGATGACTCAGGAGTCTGGAATGCTCTTGTCTGCTCATCAGCTGACAATGTGGCATCGATGTCCTTTACCTCCTTTGCCTTGGCATCAAAGTCCTTCTGCTCTTCTTCTGTGAAGGCTCTGGTCTCCTCTGCCACCTTGTTGGTGAGAGTTGTCATTTCATCGATGAGGGCAGCTCTCTTTTCCATTAGTGCTTTTCTCTGTTTCTCATTCATGTCATTTTCCTCCTTTAGTTTTGAACATGAAAAAAAGGGCTGCATCAGCCCAGTTTTAACAATTCTATTCTGTTCTTGTAATATGAGTAGTCTACAGTCTGAGCCTCTTCTTCCGGCTTTTCCTCCGGCTGTTCAGCTCTCTCCTGTGGCTTTTCCTCCGTTTTTTCTTCCGGCTGAGTGTTCTCTTCCGGTTTTACCTCAGGCTCTTCATCCACATACTCAACTTCCTGGTCTGTTGCCCTTGTGTAGATGGTCTCTTTGTTCTCATCTGCTCTGGCATGGATGGATGTGCCTGCATAGCATGGAGTCATCTTATCATCAATGACAGATACCTCCACCAGGTTGAGCTCAGTCACGCTCCTTCTTACAACACCATCACTATAGCTTTCCCTATAGTCAAGGGTATTGAATCCAAAGGACCAGCCAGAGAGTCTTTTCTCTCTTGCTGCCTGTACTGTCTCCGGATCAGACACCACTGCCCTGGCATGCAGGCCTATAGAATCCTCTTCAAGCTCAAGGTTTGTGTCTGTGCTTCCGATCTCATGAAGCTGGTCATGGTCCAAAAGACACAGGATGCTTCTCTCGGCTTTCTTTGCTGCCTCAAGAGCCTTCCCAAAAGTTCCCGGAGTTATCTGCTCAACAAAGGGATAGCCATATTCATCAGTGAGCATCCTGGAATCTCTGCCGACTGCATTGACATATCCTTCTATCTCCACAGTGTCAGCTCTTATCGTTACTTTCATCTTTATCCTCCTCTTTTTCGTTGTCATCATCTCCATTATCTGTATCTTCCGGAGCTGGCAGGTTGCTGTTTCCTTCCCTTGCTGGATACTTGGAAGGATCCTTGACATTAGCAAACTGGTTCATGTTAGGTATGAATATATCTCCTGACTCAGGATCATACAGAACATCATTAAGTCCCATCATAAAGAATGGGATATCAAGATCAGGCAGGTTCTCCATCTCTCTTATCTCACTGATCTGGAGGAATCTGTTCTTGTATCCGATGGCATAGGCCTCATATCTGGTCTTGATGTCAGCCTTGGTGAGCTCTGATACGTCATAATCAAAGTATTTTTTATCCTTTTCCTTCTCCAGGAGCAGATCTTTGTTGAGAGACTGCACCAGGACCTCAAGGATAGGTATGATACAAAACTGGATGTACTGCTTTTTGTGCTCCTCTGTTGCATTTCCGGCCAGAATCTCCGGAGGCATGTTGAAGAGCTTGCAGATCTCTATGCCGTTGGCTGCTTTATTCTCATTGAGCTGCATCTGTACAGATGAATCTGAGCTCTCATGGAATTTCACACCATTGTTGAGGACTATGGCATTCTCATTGTCATCAGAGTACATCTTGTTGAAGCCTTCTTTTAATGCTGTGATGGCATCATTGTCCAGCTTCTTCTCTGACTCAAGGAATCCCTTCTTGTTGCCGCCTCTTTTTACAAGCTTGCCCTCAAATTTAAGGCTTGTGTAGGCAACTGTGAGTGCCAGGTTGGCTTCTTCCACAATGGATGTGCCTTTGTAGCCGTTTTTTGTGCTCCTACAGACTTTGATGAACTGATAGCCGTCATATATCTTGCCGTTTACAGTTATCTTGTAGTCCTTAAAGACAGGATCCACACCTTCATAGAATGCTACCTTGTCAGCTTCCACATAATTGAGGCTCAAAAACTTGTTGCCTCTCTTGTTGATGAAGGCATAGCCGCCTTTTGCAGTCAGATAGTCCCTCACAAGGGCCTTCTTGAAGTCTGCTCCATTGAGTGTGTCTCCTGTGTCAATATTGAGGAGAGCTACCCTGTCATCTTCTACCTCTTCCACTCCTTCCCCAGTCTTCTGGTAGAGCTTTATAGGGATGATGCTGATGGTGTCGCAGATTTTGTTGACACATCCTGCGAAGGAAGGTATCTCCATGGCCTCATCAAGACTCACAGAGCCCTTATTCATGATGGCTTTCAAGAGGACTTCATCAAATGTGACTGCCTCTGATCTCTCTTCCACTTGTTTTTTCTTAAATGGCCACATATTAAGCTCCTTAAATTACCTGTACGGTAAAGTTTTCGCTGCCATATAGCAGGTCCTGTTGTACCAGGTAGATGGCATTTATCAGCGCCACTACCATATCCACCTTACCGGTGGACTTTTTCTTGTTGACGTACTTGTTGAGGTTGGTGTCCTCAGTACATCTTGCATTTTCAAAGTTTATCTCAAGAAGTCTGTTCTCATCGTAGAAAAAAGCGCCTGCCAGGATCTTCTCTTTTAAGAGTTTTGTAGGAGCATGGAGTATCTGAGAGTGCTGCTTGATCTCTACACAGTCCATGGCCACATTTTCAAGCTTTTGGATGGTGCTTATAGCGTTCCATCTGTCGTATCCTACCTGCTGGACCTCTACTCCAAGAGTCTCCTCCAGAGTCATGATAAAGTTTTCTATCTCACCATAGTCGATGACCTGGTCTCCGCAGTCTATGCAGTATCCCTTTTTAATCATTGAGGAGTAGTCTATCTTCTCCTTCTGGGATTTTATCTCCACTTTGTCAGTCGGAATGAAGCCCACAACTCTTGCATAGAGCTTCTCATCCTCTTCTGTGGCCATTGCCACAGCCGTATTATCATCTGAGAGTGACAAGTCAAGGCCCAGCCATACTCTCCGGCCTCTCCACCAGCTGTCATCTCTTGGTCTTGACTGCTTCTTTACCTTCTGGATGTCTATGAAGCCCTCAGCTCCAAGGGACTTGTAAAGAATATTGCAGTGCTTGCAGAGGAAGTTTTCTCTTTTATTCTCATAAAAGATGGCTGCGCTCCTCTTCCTCTTGAGCTCATCCATGATATAGTCATGAGTCACAGCTACAGGGTTGGCCTGATAGAGTACCCTGTCATCCTTCTGCCAAATATCACCCTGCTGCAGCTCATTATCCGGCTCATAAAGCAGTGAAAAGACTCTCCGATCATCAGAGAGCCCATCAAGCACCCTCTTGGCTGCATCTATCTCAGTTATCATGACGTTGTTATCATTCGGATACTGAGTAGAGATGATGATGCCAAGCTTATTGAAGAGTGTGATCTGTGATGACCTCATGGCTTCCACAGGGTAGTCATCCATATTGCCGGCTTCATCAGCCAGGAATGCATTGGCCAGTACTGAGTCCATGGAATCCTCTGAGTATGCCAGAGGAGTGTACTCATTCTCATTTATGAGACATCTTACCTGAGAGCGCAGGTTCTTAAAGGCAGGATCTAATTCGTCCGATAATGCCGGTGAGACCTTAATGATCTTTCGCACAGCCAGCTTAAGCTCTGAACTGGCTCTCAGGTCAGGTGCCACAGAAAAGAATCTTGAGAAGTCCGGCTCAGTCAGCATCAGCAATATGAATATTACTCCGCTGTTGAAGGTCTTAAAATTCTTTCGTGCTATCTCCAGGAGCGTGGTGATGTAGAATCTGGTGCTCTGCTTGGCTCCCTTGAGCATGGTGCAGAAGGTAGCCGTTATCATCAGCCATGCATAAGGCTCAAGGCCTTCATAGACTGAGCAATGAAGGTCCGGGTGGACCATGATCTTGAGCAGCCTCTCCATCCTCTCCACTGTGTCAAGGTCAAGCTCTGCATCCTTATCAAGATCATCTGCTATGTTTATCCAGTTCTCACACTGCTTTCTCACATAGATAGGTGCATAGTCCGGATGGTCCAGGCACCATGCAGCGTACTGATATGCTTTATGGTCATGATCCATATAGTGCTCTCTTCAGCTCACTGGTACTCTTCTCCGGTTTCTTTGGTACAGTCCGGAGTGCTGCTGTTATGGTCAGGCCATTCTCTCTGTCTATCTTCTCCCGGTGAGTTCTCTTTCTATCAATCTTTAAGTCAATGGTGTCCAGTCTCTTCTTGGCCTTACTCAGAAGATCCCAGAACTCCTTCTCATCATCAAAGCTTTCCTTTGCCTGCCTCAGCTCCTCAATGTCCTTCCTCTGAGCATCAGCTTCCTCAGAGAGCTTTGTGATCTCTGAGTGGAGCAGGCAGTAGGTATTGATCTGATTGTGGTAAAGGTCATCATCCTTCTCCATGACCTTGAGAAGCTTCCGGACTCTGACAAACTCCTTGTGAGCCACAGGATCACTTTTGACTGCAGGACTCTCCTTGAGTCTTGCTCCAGTGACCAGCTTCTCCTCATTTTTCTCTCTGAGGGCAAGTTCCTTCTTGGTTCGGTGACTCTTCTTCTCCATTTTTATAACATTTACAGGTTTTGAAGGTCTTCCTCCCATTTCTTACCCCCTTCCCCCAAAATTGATTTTTTCATTTTGGGAATTTTATGCGAAAAAGGGTGAGCCGTCGGTGTGGAAAGATTTCTGACAATTTTCAAAAATCAAGCCGGGGGGACATCTGCTGCCGACTGGCCGCACTCTCCGTTTTCTTTCGCAATTGAAATTAATTCATCAATTGGTATCTCACCTGCCTCGGCTGCCTCGTGGTGCCTATCGCAAAGTGTTATTAAATTGTTCAAATCAAAAGCTTTTTCTATATCTTCTGCTGCCAATTTCTCAATTGGAATTATGTGATGCACTGACAGCCTGTCGTACTCTACCTGCCGGACAGTTCCTGGATAATTCCTTAAGCAGCATTGACAGATATATTTATCTCTTGCCTTTACCTCATCACGCAGCTTCTGCCAGCGGTAAGAGGACCGGAGCTTTCCTGCCAGGGTGTTGTTGCCCTTGGCTTTCATCTTTGGTTTCTTTGGACACACATAATCTGCAGGGTGGATCCTTCCGCAGTATGCACAGGACTTCATTCTCATAGCTCTATCTTCAAACTCTTCTACTCTTCCATTCGCTATGGTTTTATTTTCCTCAAAGCTTTCATGCATACAAAAAGAGCTATGCAGCTTATGCCGCCAGCCCTTTGTTGTCTCGTTTATTTTTCTTGATGCAATCAAAGCTTTAGATCAAGCCCTCTGCTTTAAAGGTCCACCATAGAAAATATTATCTGCTATCTTCCTCCTTAACAACTTTGAGCTACCAGCTCTATGCCGGTAGCTCTCAGAAGGGAGAACTTCGTAATAGCAGTTATCACTTCACCATCTTGCCACTTATATGTTATCACATTTAAGAGTGTCTTTTGGTGTCCTCTTTTGTAGTCATGTGTATGAGAGCCCGGCCATGAAGCTTGAGCACCCATCTCTTATTCATGAACTTCTCAGCTGCTACCTGCTCCCAGGTATATGGCAGCCACTCCTTTGTGTCGGAGGTCTCCTGCATCTCCATGTAGTAGAGTCTCAGGATATCCCTCTCATCTGTATTATCCAGGGACATGATAAGCTGCTCAGCTCTTATCTTCCTCTCTATCAGCTTGGACAGGCTCTCATTGAGCTGCCTCTTATAATCTGCTATGATGGCAGCTGTCTCAGTCATGGGATCACCTGGAGATGTCTGCACTCTGTCAGTGTCATACCTTATGCCCTTAGGTAGCAGGGACAGTCTTGTCTTGGCAATAAGACTCTGCAAGTGCTCCACTTCGGCCTGCTCTTTTCTGATCTGTCTGAAAAAGTCCTTGGCTTCATTTACATCTTTGAACTCCCCCATCATCCCCTCCTTACTCTTTAAGTATCTTGATATATCCTATCTGCTGGACATGCTCAGCTCTGGCAATGTCCATCTTAAGCTTCTCTCCTATCTCCATCTCTCTATCCAGTACCATGTCCTTATATGGGACTGTTACCACTACCTGCACCTGCTTCCTCTTGCCGGATGGCCTGGCATTCAGTATCTTCATCCACTGCCTCTTGATCCTGGCATTGTCATACTTGTACTCAAACTTTGGAATCTCCAAAAGCTTGGCCACATCAAAGTCCATGTCAAAGGGTACCACATGAGCATTGACTCCATCTTTCACTCCCATCTCAAACACAGAAGGGAATGGAGTACATATCAGAGGCTTATTGAGCATAAGGCTCTCAAGGCATGTATATGACCAGCACTCAGAGTCAGACAGCTGCACCACATAGTCAGCTGATGCAATAACGCTCTGCATGTCATAATTGACTCCCATGTTATAAAAGTTCTTTGGTGGGTTCGGCAAAGCTCCATCTGCAAAGTTGAGCCAAATATACTTGATGCCCTTTTCGTTGAGCTTGTCTGCCAGGATCCTAAAGCGCTTCTCATTATCTCCCTTATCTGCTGCCGGTAGCCTTGTGGCTGATACCAGGATGAGGGCTCTGTCCTTGACCGGGAAGTTGGCATTATGTATGACCTTGCCATCCTTTACTCCGTGGGACTTCATGGCTGTAGCTGATACATAAACAATCTCATCACCATCATGAGGAATCTTCCAGGAAGGATCAGTCTTGCAGGCATGGCACATCCTTATGATTTTCTTTGCATGGATATTTACCGGCAAGGCATCAAGGAAGCTCAGCATGATGAGAGTGTCACAATATACCTGCACCTTTCCATCTGTTACTACCACATTGGCCTTCTCCTGGAGCTTGTGTCTCCTCTCCTCATTCATCCTCTCTGTGACCACTGTGATATCATACTTATCGCTCATCAACTCCACAAAGTTCTGAGTGAAGGTCATGAGGCCGCCTATATAATGCATGAATCTTCTGTAGATGACTACCTGGGCCTTCACAGGAGGCTCTATCTTGGTTATGCCGGAGTAGTTCTCTCCTCTGATAATGTGTCCCCAGCAATTGCAGGGCCTGTGTATCTGACAGTACCTCTCAAGCTCCGGGATCTCATTGTACTGAGTCAGGAGCCAGACTTCATTGACCTCATCCTCCTTCTTGATCTCTTCCAGGAGCCATTGCATCTCTCTTGTGACTCTTTTGTAGTAGTAGACCACTCTTTTGCTATTCATGAGACCATTTTTAAAGCGTTTTATCTTGGAATTTGCTACATTTCTGTAAAAATACACATAAGACGTCACTGAGGCCTCTTTTATCGGTGCATCCGGGAAAATATAGCCCACTTTTCGTGAAAAGTCCTCATCTTCTGTTGAATCCTTCCTCTCATTGAAGCGGATGTCTCCTAAAAAGGCTCTTTTTAGCACTCTGCTCCAGCAGGAAGGTGTTTCAAGCCTGTCTGAGTCCGATTTTAAGAGATAATTGAACTGATAGCCGTCTTTTGTGAGCGATTTCCATGAAAGCTGTATCAAATCAGGTCCTTCTTTGGCTTTTTCAAGGATTTTCTCAACATAGTCCCCAGAGACCATGTCATCTGAGTCAATAAAGGCTATATATTCACCTGTTGTCTTCTCAATTCCTAAATTTCTTGCTGTGGCCACTCCTCCGTTCTTCTTCCGGATGACTTTGCACCACTTATATGATGTCTTCAATGGCTTTTCGCTGCCATCATCTACCAGGACAACCTCAATGTCATCTCTGATCTGAGACTCAAGTGCCTTGAGGAGATCCTTTATATATGGCTCAGCGTTGTAACATGGAATTATTATGCTCAGCTTCATCTTCTTCCCTTCCCCACTCCCTTGGCGTCTCTATAATTGTCACAATCCACTCTATTGTGTAAGGATCATAGCTGACAGAGACTCCGTATCTCATTTCTACAAGTATCTCTGCCTGCTCATCTGCAGATGTGACATTGTCAAAGTAGAACTTGTCTCCGACATTGAATTTCTCACATTCGACCATCTTCTCCTCCTGCTGCCTTTGTAACTTCTCATTATTCGTGTATCTGAAGGTCATTTACAGGGCATTTTCTGCACTGATAGTCCTTCATTTTTCTGTATTCATCCTCTAAAAACTTCGGTGCCTCCATATTGTACCTGCAATAATCACTGCACATCACGTCCTTTATCTTCTGCAGCTGCTCCGGCACAGTCATTCTCTCTTTGTTCTTCCTCCTCAAGTCTTCTCATCTCCTCCAGATCTTCCATAAGCTCGGCATGGTCAAGACCAGCTCTTATCAAGAATAAGATGCCAAGTATCACTATTAAGATGTCTATTTTTATTGTCATTTCCCCTTATCCGGGCTGTATAATATCCCGGTGTCACTCCTTCCTTCCATCTTTCATTCATACATTGAGAAGTATGTGCATAAGCAGGCCTTACTACTGAGTAGTCACACCTTGTATGGAGCTGGCCATGCTCATGATCTGAGAGCAGCCTGTCAAAGTCCACATTGTACTTATGCTTTGAATTTCCCCTTACACTTCTCTTCTTCCTCCCCATACATCCCCTCCTTCCACCCTGGGACAAAGCCCAGGGATTTATATACATGGCTTTCAAGTCTGTTCTGTGATAAATTCCTTGAGCCAAAAGGACTATATATGCAGCTTTATCCTGCTTACATGTGATTTTCTGAGGATAATGTAGCCCTGTCCAAAGACATAAAGTGTATATCTGTCATTTGTTGGCCATCCTGCCGGCTGCATGCCAAATTCAAGCACTCCGGTCTTTTCATCTCCATCAAAAAAGGTTACATCTACAAGCTCTCCGCAGAGAGCATCTAGCTTTGCATCTCTCCTATTCATCTCTGCCCTCCCAGACTTCAATAATCTGCCTTACTCTGCAGATGGATATACCAAAATGCTTGGCTATCTGCCTGTAGGTGATGCCGGCTTTTCTGTAGGCCACTATCTCCTTATTCCTCTCAGTTTTTCTTTGCCGCTTTTTCAAATTTGTCATATATCAGCCTCTTCCTGTCCCAGTCCTCATGCCGGGCTCTCAGATATGCCTCAAATATCACAAGCATGTCATCTCTGAGACCGCTGCTGCCGTTGTCAAGCATGTCATGGTGCCATATACAGCCCACAGCTCCATTCTCAGGTATTCCAAGGCCTCCCTTGGACCTTGGAATGAAGTGCATGATCTGATAGGTATGGGTAGAGAGATAAAACTCATCCTCCGGAGGAGGCATATATCCCAGTCTGCAGAAGATACAGCCTCCATCCCTCTCTTTTATCTCTCTCCTTGCCTTAGCAGAGAACTCACAGGCTCTCGACCTTTTGCTCATATCCGGTTAATCCTCTTCTTCTACAAAATCCCAACAAAGACTTACATCTTCTACAGCTTCAAGGAACTCTCTTTCGCCCTCATATCTGACATCCCTTTTGAATACCGCAATGGCCATAACGTTATTTCTCCAGATTATGTAAGGTGTTTTATTATCACTTGCAGCAAGTCCGGGCTTTGTCTCTCCATCTTTGACTGCATCTTCGTCGATAAGATCTGCTGCCCATTCAGGGACCATTATCTTGTTATGGTCGAGCCCTTCCAGGATCTGTAAGTTGCCATTCTTTGCCTTTATCAGCACATTAGTAAATTCATACGTCTTATCAGAAAGTTTGTCGTACTCTGCCATTTTGTTTCTGTATGTCGTCCCTGGGATCTCCATCTGGTCGTCATGGCCTTTGATGTAAAGATATCCTTCGCCGGGAGCTGGCAGCTCTCCGATACACTCAACTATCTGCGCCTTGATCTTGTTGCTCAGCATCTGATCGTCTACTTCTATGAACCAATAGAACCCCGACATAGCAAACCAGCCTTCTGTAGTATGCTCGATATGAAGTCCTGCTCCTTTCCAGGCGTTCTTGATTAACCGCTTTAATACATTGTCATTAACAAACATATCTACCTCCATCTATCCATTAGTTATTTGCAAACCATTCAATATCCCAGCCCAGGTGCTTATTGAGATCAAGAGCATATTCCCAGTTCTGGAGGTTTATTGCCTTCTGAAGCTTCTCAAGCCTCTCCTGCATTTGACCTCTTCTGATGAACCTGTCATCAGAATGTTCTCCATCATCCTTTTCCTGTTGCGACGTCGCAACGGACTCCGCACAAGTTGTTTCCTGGCTTTCAGCTTTCTTAGGT
>Ga0326511_10000391_pt1 | contig 38079 bp, 73 predicted proteins | sample 0_2496_0518_D_FD_203701 | JGI IMG/M metagenome (GOLD analysis project Ga0326511, IMG submission 203701) | Bovine rumen microbial communities from UC Davis, California, United States - 0_2496_0518 | ecosystem: Host-associated > Mammals > Digestive system > Stomach > Rumen | place: USA...
ATAGTAATAGGTAGAAGTGGGGGAATATATGTCTTTCTACATTTGAAGATCATACGCAGGTATGGTCTTTTTTATTGGTGAAAATTATGGCAATGTCGAGTTTTCTAAATGTAAATGGATATGATCTTCCTTCACCGAGATATGGATTTCAATATGTAATACAGACTACCGTTGATGCAGGTCGAAACCTTAACGGCGCAATGGTCGGTCAAAAGGTAGGTCGTGACCTTATTAAGTTGGATCAGCTTCAATGGGTTGGGCTTGATACAGCAGAACGAGAGAGAATCTTACAGTTGTTTGATAACTTTTTCGTAGATGTAACCCTTGAAGATTGCCGGACAGGACAGCCTATTACAATCAAGATGTACCCCGGCGATAGAACGGTTAAACCCTTATTCGTTGACAAAGAAACACATATGATAAGCAAGGATGAAGTGCTTGCTGTAAATCTGATAGATTGCGGTTGGTGATAGATAATGCAAAAAGTATCTGACGAATATGTTGAGTCAATGAAAAGCATAGGGCGTAATCGTGGGTACTTGAAGATTACGATAGGCATTATCAATTCAGAAGCACAGGAGAATATAACTACAGACAAAAGTAGTCTTACATATTTTTCAGATGAATCGGTATTATATGGCGTACCTGTCACACAGCCTTATGCGACTTGCGAAGAAAATTATAGCAAAGTAGATGGAAGTATGTACTTCCTTCCTGCCGAAGATAGCGGTGCAACATTCTATGTCAATGGTATCGTTAGCAAGGATATAAACGGTAGCATCAGTTTTACTTTTAAGAATGGCGGTGTATATGATGTTGCAGGTTTCATTATTGATTTTGGGGATAATTACCCTGTCGATTTTACGATATCTAATGGACAGGAAACCTTAACCTTTACCGATAACGATAAGCGTTATTTTACAACGGAACAGGGCTTACACGATATATCTACCTTGACTATCACGGCATCGAGAATGTTGGATGGTCAGACAAGATTAAGGATATATAGCCTGTCGTTAGGTGTTTCAAATACCTTTACGAATGAAACGATCCTAAATTATACCCAAACAGACTATGTATCACCGATAGCGGAAAGCCTGCCAAGTTCGGATATCAGTTTTACGGTTGAAAATTACGATCAGTATTATAATCCTGACAATCCGAATAGTGTTCTTGCTTTCTTTGAGGTAGGGCAAGAGGTTAAGGTACAGTTTGGGTATGATACTCTGGACGATGGTAACATTGAATGGCTACCAGAGAAAGTATCACATCTAAAAACTTGGGCAGCTACAGATAGAGATGCTACTTTCACGGCAACGGATATCTTTGATTATATGTCCGGCATCTATTATGGTGGCAGATACTACCAAGATGGTATTACACTTCACGATCTTGCGATAGATGTAATTGAAACCGCAGGCATTGAGTCCTATAAATTGGACGCTTCACTTGATGATATAGTGGTACATAACCCATTACCTGCCGTTGATTACACACAAGCGTTACAGATAATCGCTAATGCTGCACGATGCACATTAAGAGAAGATCGTGAGGGCAAGATATATATAGAGTCTGTCTATATCCCCGATATGACAGATTTTGAGATAACAAGTAATGGGGAAACTGAATACTCAAATGTCCAGAACATAGCCACACAAACGGCTAAAACCGCATTTCCGTTATACTCACAGGACTTTACAAGGTTAAATGACGCAGGCATCGTATATATGCCTGATAGCGTTAATCCTGCTACAGTTGGGTATGTGAGTAGTGAAGTATCTGATGAAAACGGTGACTTCAATGTTCATCCGACTATCACGATTGATGTTGGGATGGATTACGAAGCACCGATTTTCAATATCAAGTTTAGGAATGTAGCACCGAAAGCGTTTACGATTCACACATATCTGGGTGGTGAAGAAGTAGGCACGATAAATGCTACTGATCCTGATCTTGTATATGCAACAGATGACGGATTTGAGCCATTTGATGTGATGATGATTGAGTTCACCAAAGGCGCACCAAATAGCCGTGTTGTGATAGATAGCGTGTGGTTTGGTGATCCTACGGACTTCACATTACAGAGAAATCAGTTTTTCGATAGTCCGATAGCCACAAGGCAGGATCGGATTAAATCAATCAGCGTTTCGACTTTCAACTATAAAGAGAGTCAGGATGGAAAGAAAACTCTTACCACAACAACGATATCAAACGCTACGGATGATGAGTATATGCTTTATCCGAATAATCCGGCGTATGGATATGAGGTTGAGGTTGTAGAGGGTGACGCTGATGTTGTGATAGTAGACGATAGTGCTTATGCCGTGACAGTTATGCTGTCAAATGTGGCAAGTACAGATGTGAAACTATCACTTAACGGTTATGAATATGCGGTAGACGAGCAAATCTATACCTATGAACATAATGTCATAGGTTCAGAAAAGACTTGGTCTAATCCGCTTATTTCAGATAATGAACACGCAAGGAGAATAGAGAAGTGGCTTGCTGACTATTTCCTTGGCGATATCGAATATGAGATTGATTGGCGTGGTGATCCGAGATTAGACGCTGACGATCTAATGAACCTTGAATTAAAGACAGGCGAAATTGTTACTGTCAGAGGTTATCAGAATACGATTGATTTTGGCGGTGCTTGGTCAGGACATATGAAAGCCCGGAAGATAAGCAAGTCAGAAGAAACAATCAGGACACAGGTTAGTCCACCTACGATAACCGCAGATGGTCTTGTCTATGATGGAACAGAGAAGTTTGCTATTGTCGGTGACTATGATGAGTCAATAATGACCGTTGGTGGTGTTTTATCCGGCACAGATGCAGGAAGTTACTACGCAACGGCTACATTGCTTGATCCAGAACACTATGAATGGAACAATGGCACGATTGGTGTTAGGCGTATTAAGTGGCTTATTCAGAAAGCACCGGGAACGATTACGCTTTCAAGGACAACCGCAACTGTTTCCAAATCTTCAAGTGTTGCAACGGTACAAGTTACCGAAGCATCAGGTGAAGTAAGTGTTTCAAGTTCTAATCCGTCAAAGATAAAGGTAAGCATATCGGATGGTCTGATAACGATAACAGGTCAAAAGTATGCACTTGGAACAGAGACAGTAACAGTAAGAGTTGCAAGCACAAAGAATTATGCGGTTGCTACGGCTACAATAACGGTTACCTGCTCAATGCTTAACATTGTATCGTGGTCATCTGGAACTATTGCTGATATCGCAGAAATGCTTGATGCGCATTATGATGGCATCATTGACATACATGATTATTGGTCGGTAGGTGATGAACGAAGCGTATCTTTATCGGCTATGAGTGCGGTAAATGTAGGTGAAAGCCATACGGCACAGACAGTTACTTTTGTTCTGCTCAATGCAGGTGGCAAGGAACTTGTTAATCCGATAAACGGTATAAGCGAATGTGCATTTGTAGTCGGTCAAAAAGGTACACTTGGTAGTGGTACTACACAGCAACCGGGATATATGCAATCATCGGCTACCAACTATAACGGTTGGGTTTCAAGTAACAGGCGTACTTGGTGCAATAATCAGTACAGAAACGCTATACCTGCTGCTACAAGGGCATTATTCAAGCAACATTACAATTACCTGTCGGGTAATGCTTCTGCAAAAACTTATAGGCAATCAGCAGATTATTTTTGCTTGCCAAGTGTAAAAGAGATATTAGGCACAGTAGGTAGTGCTAATGCCGGAGCAGAAGAAAAGAACGAGCAGTTTGAATACTACAAGACTTCCGCTAATAGCATTAAGCGTGTAAGTAAATCTACAACGGCAGCTGCATATTGGACTTCATCGAAGAGATATTATCAATACGATACAACTGCAACATACTCATATCAGTTTAACCTGATTAGCACAAGTGGAGCATCATCAGTAGCCGTTGCTAATGTGAATTACGGTATTGCACCGCAAGGAGTCATCTAATGGCTGAATGGATAACACCTAAAACAGATTGGGTGGCAACAGACCGATTCAATATATCGGATTACAACAGGATAAAGAACAATCTGCAATACATACACGATGAATCCGAGAAGATTTACGGTGAGTATTCGATAACGGATATGGGAAGTGATCTTGATTCATACGGTGGCTATTGGAGTGCAGATAACTTCAATGCCTTTGAGAACAATCTCCATACAATAAATGAGCATATGCTAAATGCGTCTATCGGCACTAAAATGACCTTTTATCCGAATGGCGCATTTATTGGCTATGCTGAATTGAATCGCATTGAATCGGTCACATTAACGCTTAAATCGACTATAGATGGATGGTATGAAGCAATGGCTACACTTCCGTTCAGGCTTGGTGCTAAAAGAGCGATGAGGGTATAAGCGATGGCAATAGCTAAATTACCCACTAATTTCATAGATGCACAGACTACGCAACAGAAGTACAAGGTTACGGATGTTGGCAATAACGAAGCGTTATTTGAGGATGTAAGCGAATACTCACAGGATGGATCGTATTTTGGTGCGAATGAGATAAACAACCAGCATCAGGCAATAAATGACCTGATAACGCTTGCTGAAAGTACAGAATCGTCTATTGCAAGGTTGAAAAGTGGCTCACTTCCAACAGAGAGTGTTACATATGCGGAATCGGTTACTACAGTAGATACGGCAGATAGAGCCACAACCGTAAAAAGTGTTAATAATGACATAGTTATCAACGAACAGACACTTACATTTACCAATAAGGTATGTACGATATCCAATAGCAAAATCACGGCTGATTCACTTGCAAATGTGATTTTTAGCAGAGATACAGTTGATGTTGCAAGAAAATCTGTAATATCCGTAGAAACAAGTAACGGTGCGATCACATTAAGAGCAGGAAGAACACCGAGTAGTGCTTTGAAAGCACGAATAAACATAAGGGTAATATGATATGGCAATCACAAAGTTATCCACAAGTTACAAAGACGATATCATTAACACAGAGGTAAATGAGCATCGTAAATATCGAATGACAGCCGTATCTGGTGAAGCCGATACATATAGCCTTGAAGATACTACTATCTATACTCAAAAGGGTACGGATTACAAGGCAAATGATGTTAACACAACAAATGCTACAGTAAATGAGGTTATAGACCTTGCCGAGCAAAATGAGTCAGATGTAGCAGGTTTGATAGATGGTAGTGTGGTTATCAATAAAGCAAACACCGCTACAAGCGCAAACAAGGCTAATACAGCTACTTCCGCAACAACCGCAGGAAGTTCAGAGAATGATTTTATCCTGTGCGATCAGCGTACACTTACCTTTTCAAGTGGTGTATGCCAGATAAACGATGCAAGGATCACGGCAAACAGTATCGCAGATGTATATTTTACATCAGAGACTATCGCAAATGCGGAGAGTGCCAATATAACAGTTGAAACTTTTGCAAACTATGTCAGGTTATACAAGGCGGTAGATACCACAGGAACGATTGTGGCTACTATTCGCATAAGGGTGGCTTAATATGAGAGGAAGAACAAACGCTACAAATGGTGGCATTTTCTTAAACGCTACCACAGATACATTTGAGGTTGCATCCGGGAATAACATAGTTGCAGGGGATTTTGTAGAGTATGTGTATGATACAGAATACACATCTTTAGAAGGTTCTTTTACTACTAAAAACTATCTTGTTGATAGCACTACAAATCTTTATATTGCTATTAAAGAAACGATACCTACATTATTCACTTTCGATGGTGAAACCATTACTGTAGTTGGTACATACCCTTATAACGCATCATATTTAGTAAAATATAGCGATACTATATATATTGCATCAAATACAGATGCTATATATGTACTTGAAGTTGATGTTCAAAATCAAAGTTTTAACCTTATTGCATCTAAAACAGGTATTGGATATATCAATTTCAGATATGATACAGATACATTTTTGTGTGTTATCCCTACATCAAGTTCAAATAACGGGGCTATAAGGGTATATAATTGTTCTGATTTAACTAATATCACCTTGTTAAAAACAAATACAAATAAGACCTGTAATACTCCATTATGTGTTTATGATGGAGTAATGTATTGCGTCTATGGAGCAACAGGTTCGTCTTATGGGCGTATGTATATGTTCCCATATACAATCAATACATCTACAGGTGATGTGACGCAAGGTACATTGATAGAAATTGCATCAACAGGGAGTTCGGCAAGTGCTGTATCAAGTGCTGTATATCCTTTATCTTCAAAACTATTAGATGATCGTTTTCTGATATTTGGATATAGATTTACATCCTATAGTTCAACAGCAGTATGGATGTGTGTTTATGATTTTGTTCAAAACGCTAAAGTGGTAGACGAATTTTACCAAATTGATAATAAATTCGTTACAAGCCATTATTCATCGGAGATAAAAGACGATGGAACTATAGTTATATGCTCACCGGGCGCAAGTGGTGAATTTAGGGGATTTGTTTTATTTAAGTTCGATAAAACTAATCTAACACTTTCTATTCTTGATTATAAAGAATCAAGTGTTTCAGATAATAGGATTCTTGATTATCAGAATAATAAATATTCAATACATCATAAAGGTGCTTATTTGCCATTTGAGGTATCGAATAACAAACTAATAGTTGGAGAACTTACTGACACCGTACAGCAATGGCAAGGATCAGGGAATCCAATGGGCGTAGCGAAGCAATCCGGCGTAGCAGGAGATACGATAGAGGTCTACATACCACAGGTAAACAGTTAAGGATAGTCAATCGGCTATCCTTTTTTATTGGAGAAAAGGAAATATGAGTATTGATGTGATGAGTGTAATCACAATTATATCTGTGTCGTGCAATGTGCTACTTGGTATTCTTGCGTGGCGTAGAAATTCAAAGACAGACGATATGGCAGACGCAACGCAGACAGCAAAGATCATAGCAAAGTTAGACACTATAGAAAATACTGTCTTGGATATTAAATCAGAGAGTAAATCCTTGCGTAATGAAGTACAGGATATGTGGAAACACATCACTATACTTGAAGAGCGCATCAAAACCATAGAAGGAGGTAGGATAGATGATTAAAGTTACTGAATGGTCTAAAAAAGGTCAAAATCTCTACCACATTGACGCTATGGCTGACACCAAAGAAGAGGTTGACAATGGCGATCCTTTTATCGGTTTGCCGGATAACTACAATTTGGAGATCGGTAGCACCGTTATGACGGTTGATGGAGATATTGCTTTTTTGACAAGTGATGGTCGATGGAATTGGGTTGGTGGAAGTGAGTAGGAGGTAGCGTTATGGCGATCAATAGAGAAACATACGCACTATCCAAAGCGTACACAGACAAGATGATTAAGGAATCTGGTGGAACATCTGATTACACACAGTTATCAAACAAGCCAAAGATCAATGGCGTTACTTTGAATGGCAATAAGTCTGGGAAAGATTTAGGGCTTGCTACAACCTATACGGTTGAGGAAGATACATTAGTTATTTCAGTCTGATTCTATTAAAAGGAGGAAAAACAAATGGCTGACATTAAAAAAATTATACTCCCCGGTTCGGCAGAAGCGTATAACCTTGTCGATGCAGGCGCACGACAGTTAATCTCCGAATTACAGGAGTACACCGAGTATCTGGGCGTTACCACTACCAAGATCGAAGATGGTGACAATACTAACCCTATCACAATCGGTGAAGAAGAGGTTACCGCAAAGAAAGGTAATATTGTTAACTACGGTTCTAAAGAGTTTATCTGGAACGGTGCTATGTGGCAGGAGTTTGGTGATCTTTCTGCACTTGGCGCACTTGCTTTTGTAGACGAAGCATCGGCTGATTACACTCCGGCAGGTACAGTTTCACAGCCTACAGCAGATATTACAGGTCTGACAGCAGAGTTGGCAGCTGCACCTACTATTGATATTACAGGCGTTACCGCAGAACTTGACGCTGCACCTACAGTTACAATCGGCGGTTCTGCTACAGCATCGAAGCCTGACATAACTGTAACACCTACCAAGACCACTATTGATGAGCTTGATAGCGTTGGTACACTTCCGCAGGTAGTAATGCCTTCATTTAGTGTAACAGGTGAGACTCTTACGATCACAGATGGTACATATACCGCAGGTACACTTCCTACCAAGAAGTCCACTACCGAGGTACTTACCGGGGCAAGCGCAGCACTCAATGTTGCACCTTCCATTGATATTACTAATGTTACGGCAACCGCTAACAAGCCTGCAATCTCTGTAGGTGGTTCTGCAACCGCTAACAAGCCTAATGTCAATGTCGGCGGTTCTGTTGTCGTATCACAGCCTACCTTCACAGGTACAGCTGCAACTATTACAGTTGAGCCTACTGCATAAAATAGGCATCAGATCAAAAATCAAGGGGATATTTGCTTTAGGGTGAATATCCCCCTTTTTTTGAAAATTGGAGATAAAACCTTGTTTATGAAATTACAGAATATACCACTTGCAACCTACATAGTATTCTCAATAGTGGTAATTATTATATATAGCATAGTAGAGTTTATATTTTCGATAACAACAGGCATATCACACGAAACCTTGACAACTTGTGTGTATGCCTTTTTTGGGACAGAGATAGCGTCTTGTGCGTTTATCAAAGTCTATAAAATCAAGAAAGAAAGCGAGGAATATGACTATGAGTAGTGATGCTTTTTTGACGATAGTAGGGGCAATACTGACGATTATCGTAACTATCGTGAGTGCTTATGTAATTCCCTATATCAAACAGAAGATAACGGCAGAGGATATGGAAACGATCAATTATTATATTCAGCTTGCCGTGAAATGTGCTGATCAAATTTATACGAAAGATGAGTATAAACAAAAGAAAGAATATGTGGTCAATTATATTTGCAAGGTTATTGATGAAAAATTGCATATCAAATTAACCGAGCAAGATGTTGACACACTTATCGAGGGCATAGTTAATCGAGAACACAATAATGGGGTGCGATGATGAGCAATTTGCAAATTAAAGAGTATGAGGAATTGCAATGAAAATATCACAGACAGGCATTGAGCTGATAAAAAAATATGAGGGTTGTCATCTCACGGCGTATATATGTCCGTCTGGTGTACGCACGATAGGTTATGGACATACGGCTGATGTATTCCAAGGCCAGACTATATCGCAGGCACAGGCAGATGCGATATTGAGGGCTGACATTGAAAGATATGAGAAATATGTCAACGCTTACAATGATACATACCATTGGACGCAGAATGAGTTTGATGCGCTTGTGTCCTTTACCTTTAATTGTGGGGCAGGCAACCTAAAGAAACTCACAGATGATGGAAAGAGGACTAAAGCGGAGATTGCTAATGCACTACCTAACTATAACAAGGGTGGTGGCAAGACCTTGAATGGTCTTGTAAGACGCAGAAACGAAGAGAAAGACTTGTTCTGCAAAGGTAGTACACCTGCACCTAAAAAGTCCGTTACAGAGGTTGCTAAAGAGGTTATAGATGGCAAGTGGGGCAATGGAAATGATCGTAGGCAGAAACTTACTAAAGCCGGATATGACTTTAGCGAAGTGCAGGCAGAGGTTAACAAATTATCAAAGCCTAAAGAGTCATCACTTGCCAATGAGATTATAGCAAGAGCTATAAAGGAAGTTGGTACATCTGAAAGTCCTGCCAACAGTAACAATGTCAAGTATAATACTTGGTTTTACGGACACGAAGTAAGCGGTGCAGAGTATAAGTGGTGTGCTGTTTTTATATCGTGGCTTTTCAGAGATCATCAGGAGTTATGCAAGAAATCCGCATCTTGCCTTGAACTTCTTGAATGGTTTGAGAAACAGGGGTGTTTAACCAAGAAACCACAGGCAGGTGATTTAGTGTTCTTCAAGTACAACACTAACAACCGCAGAACTAACCATATCGGACTTGTGATAGAAGTAGATGGCAAGACCTTAACCACTATTGAGGGTAACACTTCCCTTACATCGCAAGACAATGGTGGCAAGGTCTTGAAACGGACAAGAAACAAAAACATTGTGGCATATGCCAGACCTAAATATTAGAGGTATAAAAATGAGTAATTTAAAAAAAATAAATGTAAATGGAACTGAGTATGATATAGATGGAAGAAAAGAAACCTCTTTAATTGCAACATTAGCCGCAGGAAGTGAAACAGTTACTTTTACTAATTCAGAAATAACAAGCACAAAGACTTTTGATGTATATACAGAAAATGTTTATATTCCTATGGTGGATATGTCAAGAAGTGGTACTACATTAACATTGACATTTGAAGCACAGGAAAGTGCGGTTAGAATTAAATTAGTAATCAAAGATGAATGAGGAAAGTTATGAGTTGGTATAGAAGTAATGTAGTGGAAGAAGAAAAGCCACTTGAAATAGTTACTTGGGCTGATGGAACTGACGAGCAAATAGCAGCTATGGTACAAGGTCATTATGACGGAAAGATAAATCTGGCTGATTATTGGTCTGTCGGGGATGAAAGAGTTGTAAGTCTTTCTGCTATGGAAGCAACAGGAGTAGGAGAATCCCACGCTGCACAATCAGTAACACTTGTCTTGTCTAATGTAGGTGGTAAAAACTTAGCAACTCCTATAAATGGAGTAACAGAATGTGCTTTTCAGGTAGACCAGAAACATTCTTTGAATGAAACAGGTTATATGAATAGCACTAACACTAACACAGGCGGTTGGAAATCTTCTGCAAGGCGTACTTGGTGTAACTCGATATATAAAAATGCAATACCGTCTACTTTGAGAGGAATATTCAAAGAGTTTATCAATCAATCAGGTACAGGTGGTGGTAGTACAAGTGGTGTTGAAAACACGACTGATACTTTTGCTTTGAGAGCAGAGATAGAAGTATTTGGTTCGACTTCTTATTCGGTATCGGGTGAGGGTTCGCAGGTTACTTATTATCAGACTCCAAGTAATAGAATCAAGCAAGTTAACGGTAGCAATACCCCTTGGTGGGAGCGTTCGCCCCGGTCTGGCGACAACAATTATTTCTGTAGTGTCGACGCCACCGGCAACGCCAATGGCTTCTATGCCAGCACCAATCGTGGGCTTGCTCCGTTCGGCTGTATCTAAGCTATTAAACAATATTCAATTACTATATATTCAATAAAAGGAGAAAACAAAATGTCTTGGTTTCCTTCGGTAATGAAAAAGAAAGAAGAAATAAAAGTTGTAACTTGGAAAGATGGAACTGATGAAGAATTGGCTGATATGTTAGAAGCCCATTACAATGGTGATATAAATATACACGATTATTGGAGTGTAGGAGACGAAAGAACAGTTCATTTATCTGCTATGTCAGCAACAGGAGTTGGGGAATCTCACGTTGCCCAAGATGTAACAATGGTATTGATGAATGAAGGTGGAAAAACTTTAGCTGATGGTGTAACAGAATGTGCTTTTATAGTAGGACAGAAAAACTTCCTTGCAAATGGAACATCATCTGAGGGTGGCTATATGAACAGTATAGGTATTAACGTAGGTGGTTGGAAAGATTCTGCAAGAAGAACTTGGTGTAATGAGATATATTACAATGCTATTGATTCTGGTTTTAAATCTCTTTTAAAACAATTTATCAATCAATCAGGCAAAGGTGGTGGTTCAACTAGTGGTATAGAGAACACGACAGATTGGACTGCTTTGGCAGCAGAAGTTGAGATATTTGGTAACAATCCAAATTCAGTATCTGGGGAAGGAAGTCAGTTTAAATATTATGAGACATCAGCCAACAGAATCAAGCAACTTAATGGTAGCTATGCCGTTTGGTGGGAGCGGTCTGCCAAGTCTGACGACAGCGCTGCTTTCTGTAGTGTCAGCTCTTCTGGTACCAACAATCACGGCACTGCCAGCTACACTTATGCTATTGTCCCGTTCGGCTGTATTTAAAAGGAGAATAATAAAATGACTTGGATAAGACCCAGTTATAAAATGGAAAATCCTCAACCATCTGGTCCTACAATAGTATCATTTACTGATGGTACAGATGAAGAAATAGCAGCTATGCTTGAAGCTTATTACAATGATGAACTTACTTGGGAAGAAATGGGTTGGGCTGTTGGCGATACAAGAAAGATACATTTGAATAGTATGACTGCACCTACTCCTGATAGTTCACAAACTTGGAGGGCTCAAGATATAACTGTTGTAATAGTAGCTCACAATCATACTAATTTAGCTACTGCTATAAATGGTTATACAAAAGCTTGTATTACTGTTCAGACAAGGGAAACCCTTAGCGGTACAAGTGCAGGAAAACAAGGTAGTATATATATAAATGGGAGTTCAGATAATGACACAAAATTTAAAAAATGGTCAAACCTTTATATGCGTACTTATTTGAATGATAAAGTATGGGGTGCATTTCCGAGTGGAGATTTTAAGTCTGCTATTAAGCCATCAAAGCATTACAGACATACTACCTATAATGGTACTACAAGTGAGTTAGTAACAGATACATTGTTTTTGCCAAGCTATCCAGAAATTTTTGGTACGGATTCTTATAGTTATTACAAAGCTACTTCCCCTGTTGAGGGTACACAGTTTGATTATTATAAGACAAGTTCAAATAGAGCAAAGCATCCTAATAATAACGGAAACGCAGATAGTTCAGATGCTTATTGGTGGCAGGGTTCTTGTTCATCGTATAGGTACAAAAGATCTTCTACTGGTTATTATTATTATTGGTGTTGTGTGACTCCTACTTATTCTTCCAGCTATAGCGGTGGTTCCCAATCTTGTGGCCTTGCTCCTGCTTGGGCTATGTAATCTAAATAATATAAAAGGAGGTTAAAAACAAATGGATAAAGAAAAGGTATCATCAAATGCAATCCCTGCTGCAATAGCAAAAGCAATAGGAGATGCAAAGAAAGCTGCTTTTGAGAACAATCAAAACACAAGTATTTATGCTGATGGTATAAATAATCTTGCAAATGAAAATGATGGTGGTATTGTAGATGTGGCTGATTTAGCTGCTGAAAATGATTCTGCAATAACAGAACTTGCTGAATATGTTGCAAGTCTGGAAGAAAGAATAATAGCACTTGAAGGAGGAATGTAAAAATGGTGGCAAAGTATGTACGAAAATTAGAGAATAGGGAAATAAATCCTGATACAGGTAAGGTTTGGAGTATCAATGATGTAAAGCTTCCGTGGTATGCAAAGACCAAAGCTAAAGTAGAAGCAGATCATTATACTTGGGATGAAGATGGTACTGCTATTCCGATACCTCCGAATGATGATGAAAAGGGTGAGTAAAACCAGTAAAAATCAGACATTTTTGCTACCTTTAAATTATCTTTGACATATCTTAAACTCTTTTATTATAATGAAGAAAAAGGAGCGAGGAATGGACGAGAATACATTGCAAAATATCCATGAATTAGATATGGCAAGAATGGAGAGGGCGAATAAGCGTTTGTTTATTCTGACTCTTGTTCTGGTTATATTGCTTGTAGGAAGTAACATAGGATGGCTGATTTATGAGAGTCAATTTCAAGTAGTTGAATCCACTTCCTATGAGCAAGAAGTAGAACAAGATACAAATGATGGTGGTAATAATATCAATACATTTGTAAGTGGTGGTGACTATTATGGCACGACAGAGGATAAGAACAACGGTCAGTAAAACAAAGACCAGAGTTAGAAAAAATGGTTTGGCTAACGAATCCGGGTATGTTCAATGCAATATGTGTAGAGGAACAGGCATAGTAAGAAAGCCGAATCATCATAAAAGAACACACAAATAATAAATGGGGACAGCAAGTTGCAAATTGTTTCTTTTTCCTGTAAAAAAGATTACCCATTTATTTTTTATGCCTTACAGGGGGTATTAAAATGGCAAATAACATAGATATAATTGGGCAAAAATACGGAAGATTAACGGTTATCAGAAAAGCTGATAGTGGCAGAGAAAGATATGTATGTCAATGTGAATGTGGTAAAACTATTACACTTGTTAAATGCCGATTACCCAAGTATAAATCTTGTGGATGCTATGAAAAAGAAAACTTAAAAATCATTTCACATAGTGCGACAACTCACGGTTTAACAAATACTCGAATATATAACATTTGGTGTGGCATCAAGGATAGATGCAAAAACCCAAGTTTTGAACATTATGATTGTTATGGTGGGCGTGGAATAACTGTTTGTGATGAATGGTTAAATTCATTTGAAGCCTTTTATGAGTGGGCAATGCAAAATGGCTATGCTGATAATCTTTCTATTGACAGGATAAATGTGGATGGAAATTATGAGCCTAATAATTGCCGATGGGCAACAAAAACGGAACAAATGCGAAATCGAAGAGATACCGTTTTTGTAATGTATAAAGGCAACAAAATACCCATATCAGAAGTAAGTGAAAAATATGGAATCTATAAAACATATATTTGGCGAAAAGTAAAAGCAGGATATGATGATTTATCCACTATTTTATTGATGTGGGAAGAGAAAGAGAAAAGAAAGATAAAATGAAGATAGACGATATACCCGAAACCCTCAATTCCAACATTGAGTATTGCATAGATGAATATGTCAGATTGATAGAACATCGAAAGATACTCCGTGAGAAATGGTTTGAGGGTTTTACTTTTGAACAGATCGCAGAAGTTCATCATATATCTGTAACCAGAGTCAAAACCATAATCTATAAACAGGGAGATAAAGTTCTCCTAAAAGCATCCAAAATGTGACCAAATTAAGCCCTATCGGTTTCTGTCGGTAGGGCTTCTTTTTTTATATCTTTAAGTCATACGAGGTAACTATGTATGGCTTATCAATTCTACAATCCTAATCCACTTAATAAATCTGTAGGTGATTGCGTAGTAAGGGCAATTACCAAGGCTCTTGATGAAGATTGGTATAAGATTTACTCTGATTTAACCGTACAAGGTTATGCTCTATGCGATATGCCCTCATCTAATTCTGTTTGGGGGCAATATCTGAAATCTAAAGGATATCGAAGATACATAATCCCAAACACCTGCCCTGATTGTTACACGATAAGAGATTTCTGCGATGAACATTCGCAGGGTAACTATATCGTATGCACAGGAAGTCATATTGTAACGATCATTGACGGAACATATTACGATTCTTGGGATTCTGGGGATGAGATACCTGTTTTCTATTGGACGGAGGAATAATCTATGCCAGCAAATTATCCACAGTATTACTATCCACAATATGCAATTCAACCACAGCCTGTGATGATGCAACCGCAACCTACAGCACAGCAGGTTCAAGCACAGAGCCAACCTATTCAACCACAGACACCACCGATTCAGAATAGCGGTTTTGTTATGGTGCCAAGTGAGGAAGAAGCATATCGTTATCCTGTCGCACCGGGGAATTGTGTTACTTGCAAGGTAATGAACAAACCTATTGTGATTGAGAAGTCTATGAGTTTTTCACAGTTGGATAATCCCAAGATCGACAGATATAGACTTGTGCGTGAGGAAGTCGTAGACGAGCCTAAAAGCGTTGAAACTGTCGAAGTGGAGAATGATGCACAGGATGAATTAAAAGCCGAAATAGAAGCCATACGGCACGATATAGAGGACATTAAAAAGAAACTCTATGCACCTGTTAGTAATAAACCTGTCGCTAAGAAGAAAGAGGTAGAGGATGAATAACTTTCAAATGGTATCACAGTTTATGCAGAATCCTTTAGGTATGCTGATGCAACGATTTAACATCCCTAATGATATGAATAACCCTGACGATATTATTCAGCACTTGCTTAATTCCGGGCAAGTCACACAGGCACAAGTCAATCAGGCTATGTCTATGAGGAACAATCCGGCTATACAGATGCTTATGAGAGGTGGAAGAAGATGAATTTGATTAAGAAGAGAATAGACGCATACATTATGAGTCTCATTGAAAAGGATAATCTGACCGTAGAGGAATACTTGATCCTGCTCAATGAATACGAAAGACGCAAGGCAGAATCAGAGGTTGATAGCAATGATACGATTCTGCGGATATTTAAGACATTGAATTAAACGAGATTAAGGCAAGATGCGCATAGCCTTGATATACACGGATTACACATTTAGTGGGTGTAATTCCTAACCTACAAAAATTTATAGGAGGTAAAAAAAGATGGCTTTAACAGACGAAAGTGGAAATATGGTTATGCCTGTTTCCCCTATGTATGGTAACGGCGGTGGTTTCGGATTTGACGGAAACAACGGTTGGTGGATTCTCCTGTTACTCCTTTTCGCTTCTAATGGCGGTTGGGGTGGTTTTGGTGGATTCGGCGGTATGGGCGGTTTTGCTGCTGATGGCGCAATGCTCTATCCGTGGATGAATCAGGCACAGATCACCACAGGTGGTTTCCAGAACGCAGCTACCAATTCTGCAATATCTTCATTACAGAATAGCGTTACAAGTGGTTTTGGTGATGTTCAGAACGCTCTTTGTAGCGGATTCGCCGGAGTAAATGCAAGCGTAGCAAATGGCTTTGCACAGGCTGAAATAGCCAACAATTCAAGACAGATTGCAAATATGCAGACCGCATTTGCTAATCAGACTGCTATGAATCAGGGATTTAACAGCCTTGCATCACAGTTAGCGTCATGTTGCTGTGAGCAGAGATTGTCAAATTGCCAACTTTCAAACACCGTACAGAACGAGGGCAACGCTACACGCTTTGCAGATGCAAACAACACAAGAGATTTGCTTACTGCATTTAACTCTGGTATTCAGAGCCTTAAAGATCAGCTTTGCGATTATCGTAACGAGCAGAAGGATGATACGATTGCACAGCTTCGTTCTGAACTGCTTTATGCAAGAGGTCAGGCATCACAGGATGTTCAGACAGCAGCTATACAGGCAGGTCAGAGAGGTTTGGCTAACGAAATTGAGCAGTATGTACTGCCTACTCCACGCCCGGCTTACATCGTACAGAACCCTAACTGTTGCGCACCTACCGCTTGCGGTTGTGGTGGCTTCTGATAAGGGGGTGAGTTTATGGCAGCCGAGTATAGTGCTAATGCGGCACAGATCGTGCCTATTGGCGGTAGCGTGATTTTCACAGAATCTCCTGTACCTTGCAATCGTGGTCTTGTTTACCACAGAGAAGATTCAGGGATTTTCCGACTTGCCAATAAGTTCTTCCGTCAGAATGTTTGTAATTGCTGGAGAAGAAACACTAACTATGAGGTAGCTTTTCACGCAAATATCGCTGTTCCTACAGATCAGACTATCCCTGACACCGGGATATCCCTTGCAATCGCTATAGATGGTGCTGTTGATCCGTCAAGCACGATGATCTATGTACCTGCTGCGGTTGAAGATTTGGGAAATGTAGGAGCAGATATTATCGTGACAGTTCCTTTTATGTGTGGTTGTTCTTCCGTATCGGTAGTGAACACAAGCACTATTCCGATTACAGTACAGAACGCAAACATTCTATTCGACAATTAAGGGGAGGTAACCTATGGAAAGTTTAATCAAAATCAGAGAAATGCTTATGGATGAACTTGACCATTGCGCACAGAAAGATCAGTTATCGAACAACTCCCTCTTTACTGTTGACAAGATCACTCACGCTATCAAATCCATAGATACCATTATGGCTATGGAAGATGCCGGATATTCCAATGATGACTATTCTATGCGTGGTAACAGTTACGCAAGACGCAATTCAAGGGGTAGATATCCAAGAGACTCCTATGGCGGTAACAGCTATCGCAATTATAGCCGTGGTTATAGCCGGGATGAAGCCAGAGATGAACTTGTGAATCAGTTAAGAGATATCGCAATGAGTTCTGATGGTGAGAGTAAGCAGATGATCGAAAGTTGGATCAGACAGGTTGAGCAGGGATAGGATTTGTACTATTTTGTATCAGGGATTGACACAAATCTTTAGAAGCCTTATAATTTCAGTTGTTTAAGGATTGAAGATGTGTTTTCGATTCCCGTACCCTGCTTAATTCTTGCTATTTTGCAAGAACAAAGAATAAACGTAATACATAAAAGAAACCCTCTCAAATACAGCGTTTGAGAGGGTTCTTTTTTCTTGAAAGATTTAGATAAAAACTATCAATTATTGCTATTTTCTAATAGCTGATACAAAATTTTTGTATCAATTTTGTATCAATTTTGTATTGAAGTGTCCTATAATTTCCCCTTGTTTGCGTCAAAATCAAAATCAGATGCGATAGATTTTTTTGCTTGATCTTTCTTCATAGCGTGTCGGTAAACCTGTTTCATGATCCTGTCAGATTTCCAACCACCAATTTCCATAACCAAAGCATCAGAATAACCCAGATCGTGAGAATATGATGCAAAAAAATGACGCATTTTATGAATTGAGAATGTATCTATGCCAAGTTTAGGCAATGTACGATACAAATATTTATCTATTTGATTTGGATATCCATTGTATATAAATCCTTGTTCTCTTATGGTATCTGCAAGGTCTTTAGGGATCACTACAGTACGGTTTGATTTGTCAGTTTTAGCGCAAGGTTTTACTACATAGCCACTTTCTCCCCGAACAAGAGCCTTGTTAATTGTGAGAATATCTCCGTCAAGGTCTGACAATTCCAAAGCGCATATCTCTGATAACCTTAATGATAGACAAGCAAGATAGATTGGCACATAATATCGAGTATCTTTAGCTTCATTAAGTAACGCTTTCACATCTTCAATTTCAGGAACAACGATATCTTTTGATTGTTTTTTAGGTAGCGATACTGAAAATTCTGACTTTGGCAGAAAGAATTTAATACATACCTTGATAAAATTAGTTGTGTTTATTACTGTTTTTGCCGAATGTTCTGCGGTAAAATCATTTATGAAGTTTTGCAACACATAATCGTCTATTTCCATAATATCTTTACATTTAAGAGTTTCTGGAATACTTCTAATTATACTTTTATATCCTCTTATAGTGCTTGGTGAAAGTACATTATTTTTTGAACTGATATATTTATTGCAAGCATCATCAAGCGTTATATGAGTGTCAGAAATGTGGTTTATTTTGTCCTGCATTATCTGGTAGGCTTCTCTTTGGGTGGGTTTATAATCAAGTGTAACACAATATGTTTTACCCTTCTCCATTAGCCGGATTCGGTATTTCCCTGATTTGGTTTTTTCGATTTTCATAGTTTATTCTCCCTGTACCATTGCAGATTCGTCATTTTTTATATATTTGTTAGATGATTTGAGTAATTCGGCATATTTAAGTAATTCCTTTTGTCCCTCTTCGTTAAATTCATAATAAATTTTAAGGATATTCATCAAAACATCATCAAAACTATGTTGTGATAAAAGTGAAACAATAGAATCTTCTAAAGAAGCAACAGGGATAATGGCTTTTTGAATTTTATCAAAAGTAGGATTCTTTTTAATTTCTTCATCCATTAAATATTCCATTGGAACATTAAGAAAATCACAGATTTTTTTTAAATTATCACGATTAGGAACGTGTTTTCCTGTTTTCCAATCAGATAAAGTAGAACGTCCGACTCCTGTTTTTTTTGATACGGCATAGTCTGAAAGATGCAGAGAATCCCGTAATTCAGCGTATTTTTCGTACATATCAAATCCCTCATAAAAAAATGCAAAAAGGTATTGACACGTTCGAGTAGTCGGAGTATATTATAAGCATACTCGTTCGACTACACGGACGTAATAACAAGTTGGCAACTTCTATTATATCGAATAGTCGAACGGGTAACAACTACAAGATATTGTGGGAAAGGAGGGTTAGATGTACTACGAAAATTACGAAAAAATACGGCAGAAACGTGGCGTTTCTGATTATAAGGTAGCCGAGGATGCAGGGATATCAAGATCAACAATATCCGAATGGAAAACAGGAATACATACTCCAAGTCTTGAAAACCTTAAAAAGATAGCCAAAGCACTTGAATGTTCTGTCGGTGAGTTAATCGGGGAGTAAAGAGTAAAAGGAGATCAGAAATGAACGAGAAACGGAATGTCAAAGGACAGAAAGCAGCGGTTCTAAATTATCTGAAATCAGGGCATACGCTAACCACTAAAGAAGCCGTAGACCGATTTGGATGTACCAGACTTCCGGCAAGGATATCTGATTACAGAGCAGAAGGTTACAGATTTGCCGAGGAATGGGTAACAGGCGAAACCAGATACGGAACACCAACGAGGTTTAAGCGGTACAAGTTGATGGAATCCTAAATAGGTGGTGAAAGCAATGATTAAATTGATGGAACATAATATTCCAACATACAAGAAATTGTGTGAAATGTTGGAAAAACATAATAGGGTTGCTTTAGTACAAGCCACAGGAACAGGCAAATCCTATATTGCTTGTAAATACATCGAAGAACACAATCTTAAAACCGCAATTATCGTACCAAGTCTTTCCATTGGAGAACAATGGAGTAAATTAACTAATGCGGATATTTACACCTATCAAACAGTTTCACGCAGGAACAGTAGTTTAGATTGGCTTGGTGGGAAAGGATATCAACTAATCATCTGCGATGAAATGCACCATTTGGGAGCAGAAGAATGGGGAAAGTTTTTTCATAATCTTTCTGGGAAAATATTGGGTTTAACTGCCACGGAGATCAGGTATTTAGATGGTTCAAGGAATATAGTAACAGAGTTTTTTGAAGGAAATGGCGTATATGGTGTAAACCTTGCTGAATCAATAAATCAAGGAATTTTGCCTACATTCAAATATATATCTGTTTTATATCAGCCAGATTTTGAGAAATACAAAGAACTCATTAAGCAGGGATCAACGGAATCAAAAAAGAGCAAGGCAACTCATAGATTGGAACATTGTATGGAAAACTATGTGTCTATTGAACAAGCACTTTCTGAAAACCTATCTAAAAAGCATCATCATATTGTTTGTTTTTTTAACAACATAGATGAATTAAGAACACAGAAAGACAATATTTCCCATATGTTTCCCAACTATGAATCTTTTGAGGTTCATAGCAAAAAGACTATGAATAATGCAACCATAAAGGCATTTAAGGATAGTAAACAGGCAATTATTTTCTGTGTGAATATGTTGAACGAAGGAGTCCATATAGATGGAGTAGATGTTGTGATATTCCTGCGTACTACTGAAAGTCCTATTCTATACTTTCAACAGCTTGGCAGATGTCTGGACTCTAAAGGTGGCGAAGATCGAGTTGTTTTTGATTTTGTTTGCAATTCAGAACGAATACACGGGCGTATGCAATCATCTCAAATCGAAAATAGAAATAGTGATTTTGTAGAAAAAATCAATAAAGACATAATTACCAAAAAACGCATAATCTATAAGAACTATACCAAGGATTTATCGGAATTATGGGATGAAATCAATTCTAATGTATTTGCAGGGCGAACTTCCACATATTTCAAAACAAAGGAATGGTCTGCTTCTGATGATTTAGAACTGATTGAAAAATTTGATTGCATAAATGATGTTATTTTGACTTCGGAAAAGTTGAACAATGTCAGCAAAATAGCTAAAGAGATGGGTTATAGATATTCCGCAAGTGTAAGGCAAAGAATCGTTGAATTACAAAAGCAGACATTAATATTATCGTTTATCGATAATAGGATAGAGGAAGAGGAATGGAATAATTATCTTAGGGAAAATTTGCCCCCAAAAACATATAAGGCTCTTATTTCTGATTATCAGCTTGGGTTTACAGAGTCCGAGATCGATTACATCAAGGATAATGCCAATGGCAATTTGTATCTGATATCTGAGCATTTATGTCGCAATCTTTATTCTGTCTTTATGTTCTGCAAACGAAATGGAATATATGTTCATTATTCACCACGGCAAGAAATCGGACAATACCTTTCAGGTAAACTTGTCAAGGTGTTTAAGAACATAAAAGAATTGGAACAGGATGGATTTGAATATCGTATGGTTGAACGAGTGCTATTTGGAAATTGGAGTTCTTACTTGGGATTCCAATGGGATTTCCCATATCGGCAACCGGGTACACAGAGTTTTCCTATTCCAGATAATGGGGAAAAGATTGTTGTAACTTATTTTGATTGTGGAGAAAAAAAGGTGGCAGTTTTTAACTCATTTATGGATGCTTATAAAAATTTGGCAAAAGGCACTACTAAGCGAGGAGAAATTCTGAAAATGATGGCAAAGGTTTTGAGTGGTGAACTTTCACAAATTTATATCCGCAATTATTTAGTAAATATTGAATCCATCCAATATTTAGGTGACAGAGAAAAATCTTTAGAGCAGGAGAAAGTAAAACTCCTTAAACAATTAGAGGAAATTGAAAGATGCCAAGAGTCCATTCACTGACAGTTGAAAAAAGAATTGAAGATACTATATATGGAGCGATATATGCGTCAATGGGATTACACAATTTCAAGCAAAAAGACATATCTAAATTGTTAGGGTTGAAAGGCTCAACAGTATCAATTCATTTCAAAAACAAGTCATTCTCTCTGCAACAGATAATTGAGATTCTGAATTTTTGTGAATTGGAGATAAAGGTATGCGACAAGTGTTAATTGAAGGGATCATCATTTTAGCAATCGTTATTGCGTTTGGAATCCCGGTTATGGCAGAAGGTCTGAATCATTCAGAAGTGTTTGAGAGTGAGGAAGTCGAGTTCCAGAAAATGCACACAACGGCATATTGCTTACATGGAACGACAGCCACAGGTGGTACGACAAGACCTAACATAGCAGCTTGTAACACTCATGTAGGCGAGATAGCCGTGATCTACACACTTGATGGTGAGTATCTTGGTCAGTTTGAGATCACAGATACAGGCAAAACCAATGGATTAAAAGCAGGCAAGGTGATTGATGTTTGGTTCGACACTTATGACGAGTGTAAACAATGGATGCGGATCACAGAAGGGAAGGTAAGAGTTCAATGGATAAAGGGGATAGGCTGATGGTGGGAATGATGAAATTCGTAGAAGTATTCGGAGCATTTGCCTTTTTATTCGGCGGTGTAAATATGACCGACAGTTTTAAGGCTATTCCGATAGCAACCGGGATCGTAGGTTTCGCAATGATTGTTTACGGATTAAGTGTTGAGAGTTGGTTAGAAAGGAGAAGCAGATGACAATAACAATTCCACCTTTTGTACTTGGGATCATCGTAACGGTGCTTGTAGAGTTTTTAGCACTTATCATCTGGGGAATGACTCACAGAAAATAGAAAACCGCTACCTGAACGAGTTAGGAAGAGGTAACGGCTTTCAGAGCAAAAGTTAAAAGAAAACGAGGTTTCTTTTGTTTATTTATAACACAGGAAGGAGAGCAAAGTCAAATGGAAATCAGGTTTAAGAAGATATCCCTTAAAAACTTCTGCGGAGTAAAGGATTTTGAGACAGACCTTTATGACAGAACGATTATCAAGGGTGTCAATCAATCCGGCAAGTCAACGATCAAAAATGCTATCTATTGGGTGCTTTTTGATAAGTTGGCAAACGGCAACTCTGCTGATGGCATAAGACCGAGGGATGAAGAGGGTAATGATATTGACCTTATAGATATAGAAGTAATCCTGACGCTTGATGCTGATGGGAAAGAGGTAGAGATCAAGAAAACACAGAAGCAGAATTGGATTAAGGACAGGACTTCTGAATTGCAAAAATTCAAAGGAAATAACAATGAATTTATGATAAATGGCATCCCTAAAACGGCAAAAGCCTTTTATGAGTATATGGAACAGTTTATTGATCTTGACCTGTTCCTTGCAGGTACTAACCCTTATACATTTCTGCGGTTAGACACCAAGAAGCGTAGACAGGTGTTATTTGACCTTGTAGGTGATGTGGATCAGGACATTATAGGTGCAGATGAGCGTTTCCGGGAAATAGAAAAAGACCTTATGGATGGCACAGTTGATGAATTGATTATTAGGGCAAGGAAAGCCATATCCGCATACAAAGATGAGTTAAAGGAAATCCCGGCAAGGATTGATGAAGTTAATCAGAGCATCGTTGAACTGTCTGATGAAGAAATGGAGATTCTTAGCAACACTATCGAATTGGAAGAGAGCAGGCTGAATCAGATAGAGGAAAACTCCAAATGTAGGGCAGAATTGGCACAAAGAATATCGAATAACGAAATTGCCTTGAAGAAACTTGAATCTGAAAAGGTGATAGCACAGCAGAAAGCAGAAGCTAACGCTAACATTCAGAAGTCAAAGTTGGAGCAGGAAATAGCCATAGCCAACGGCAAAATCGCTCAGACAATGAAAGAGATCGAGAACGCAAGGGCAAGACAGGCTGATATGGAAACTCTGATTAAGAAGTATTCAGAGGATGTAGAAACGGTCAAGGCAGAGACTTTCGATGGCACTAACCTTAAATGCCCGGTATGTGGCAGGAAGTACACGGAGAGCAAGATAGAAAGCCTTAAAAGGACTTGGCAGGACTCACAGGACAAGAAGATAGAACAGTTGCAACACCTGGCAGATGATACCGTATTAAGGCACAACGAGATTGAGGATGACATAGCCAAGTTTAACGAGGATATTGTGAGACTTCAAGCGGATATCACGCAGAAGCAGAACGAAGCTGCATTTGTCGGCAATATGCCTGCACCTGTTGAAGTTGAGGATCATAGCGAAGAGATAGCAAATCTCAAAGCAAGCATTGAAGCAGACAAGGCAGAACTTGACAAGATGGCTGTAGAATCCGGGGCAGACAAGCAGGAGAGCCTTAATAAGATTGCTGATTGTAAGGCAAAACTCAAAGCGTTAGACACTAACGAAGCGTTTAGACAGAGGATTGCAGAACTTACACAGGAACAGTTAAAGGTTTCACAGAAGATAGCAGATCAGGAGCGTATGCTTGACCTTCTGACAGACTACCAGAGGGCGAAGATAGACCTGATTACAGAGTCCATCAACAAATACTTTGATGTGATTAAATGGCGATTCTTTAAGCCACAGATTAACGGCGGTTATCAGGAAGTATGTGAGCCACTTGTAAATGGTGTATCAATGGACGGTCTACTCAATCACGGTGACAGGCTTTTGGCAGAGATTGACTTGTGCAGAGCATTTCAGAAGAAAGCAGAAGTCAAATGTCCGATTATCATTGATGATACCGAGAGTTTGGATTCTTGGAGAGTGCCGGAGATTGATAGTCAGTTAATCACTATCAGGCGAACCGATGACAAGTCTCTCACTATTGAGAGTTTGGCATAAATGACCTGAATACAGTACAAAACAGTATAGCACAGTATATTACAGTACAGTTCAATTTAGGACATTATAACTCAATTCAGGTCAACATACCCTGTCGGTAGGTGGTTAGACCGTCAATATCCTACAGTATATTAGAAAACACAACATAACATGACAGGAAAACACACCATACCATATAACAGTATTTTTAAGTCTATGAGTGAAAGCGAGGTGAACTGAATGAAGATATGTCAGCAGATCAACGGACGCAAGGTGTATGTAGCGGTAGATATGGACGAAGCGTTATCAAATTTTCAAGCGGTCAGGATAGCGAATCAGCATTTTAAGGAATCCGCAAGCAAGTTGAAATGTGAGATAGGCAGGGAAATCGGAAATAGCCTGTATCTGGATGATACGCCGGGTGAATATCCCAAGGGCAAATGCAAGGATGTTTGGGTAGTTACAAGAAAGTGAGGTAGGAAATGGCAAGTTTTGAAGTAGCACTAAAAGAGAATCTTGAAACAAATGTGGCAGCTTTGCCGGAGGGATTCAATCAGACAAGGTTTATGCAGAACGCATTAACATTTGTGCGTGACGAGAAGATTGCCGAGTTTTGCAAAACGCATGAGAACGGATCACAGCAGGTGTTGTCAGGGTTGATGCGTGGAGCATATCTTGGTTTGGACTTCTTAAATAAAGAAGCATATTTAGTTCCTTATGGAAACAAGTTGGACTATCAGACTTCTTACATTGGTGAAATCAAACTCCGTAAGAAGTATTCTGTAAGACCTATCAGAGATATATACGCTGATGTTGTCCGGGAAGGTGACGAGTTCACATATGAGGTTGTAGACGGAGAGCCTACACTTCACCACAAGCCACTTGTATTCAATAGCAAACCTATCATCGGAGCATATGCCGTATGTATCTTTTCCGATGGTGGCAAACTGATTGACACAATGAGCCTTGAAGAACTTGAAAATACAAGATCATCAAGTAAGGCAAGCACTTCTCCTGCATGGAAAAAATTTACATCGGAAATGTATAAAAAGACCGTATTAAGGCGATTATGCAAAACTATTGACATTGATCTTAATGATAAGCAGCGTTCAACTCTGGATGAAGAGATGGCACTTATTACTGATCCTGTCGAACAGCGTGACGCAGATGTAGAAGCACAGGCAAATACCGAGGATTTTGTAGATGTTGATGCGGTGGAAGTTACCGAGGATGCAGATGGGCAGGGTAGTTTCGTATGAGTTTGACACTTAAATGTTTAGGCACAGGATCGTCTGGGAATTGTTGGTTATTGAAATACGGAAATGAGGTCTTGATCCTTGACGCAGGAATTAAACCAAAAGATATCGTAAAGGGAGTGGATTATAACTTAATGGGGGTATCGGGAGTGTTAATAACGCACTCCCATGTGTAGACCATTCAAAGTCGGCTAATGATTTGGCAAAGATGGGATTGCAGGTGTTTGAACCGTACAAATGTGATGTGCGTCACAAAGTATTCGGTTCATTCAAAGTACAAGCCTTTACTGTGCCACACGGAGATTGTTTGTGCTTTGGGTTTTACATCAAAGTAGTAGACCACAAACTGATATATGCCACAGATTTTGAGTATATTCCATTCAACTTCCATAAGCAGGCATTAGATACCTTGATCGTGGAGTGCAATTATCAGGACGAGTATGTAGACCGGGATGCTCCAAACTTCGATCATAAAATACTCGATCACTGCGAGTTGCAAACTACCATAGGTGTTATCAAAGCTAACCAGACGGATTACTTGAAGAATGTAATCATCACACATATGGGAGAATCAACGGCTAATGCGATAGAATGTGTCACGGAAATAAAACGTGTCACAAAAGAGTGGGTGAATGTAGATTACGCAAGACCGGGAGCAACATATATTTTATCAAAGTAATTAAGTGGCGTAGGTACAGAAACCATTGTTTTGATTATGAGAAAGGAGAAATCCGTTGAATCAGGTAATCGAACCGGGGGAATGTGCATAACCACTACGCCACTTGATATAAATATGACATAAGACATAAAATGATGAAAGGAGTAAGGAAATGCCTTTACAAGATGGAGCAAAATGCGCTATGTGGAGTTTTGACGATAGAGGTAGTTATGCAATAGCATCATTAACCGCTTCTGGAAAAGACGCTACAGGCAAGTATGAGACAGACTTTTCACACAAGTTCTGTATGATCGTTGGCAGGGCATACGAAAACCTCAAAGGAACGGTTATCAATGAGGGAGAGCGTGTAGACATTAGAATCCTGTCTGACTATGAGACAGTTGCAAGCAATGGACACAAATATATTCAAGCTGCTTGGTCACTCAAAAAGAGATGGGATAAACAGAATAACCGAGATCAAATTGATATCAAGATTGCCAATGCAGAGATCATCCGCAAGGTAGAGAAGTCAGAGGATAACAATTCACAGAATCAGCATAATATACCTGTGTCGCAACCTACACAAGCTGCGCCTGCACAAAACGGCAATATGCTTTCCGGCACAGTAGGTCTGGACTTCTTAAATGTGCCTGATAACAACTTTCAGGAAGAACTACCGTTCAAGTAATGAGGTGGTCTTATGGGATTTGAGAAGATGAAGCCATATGCCAAAAGCGGATATCCATTCGTCACATACACTACAACAGGTTACTTTGTATTCAACTCTATACTGTCAGCGAGATTAAGAGATTTATACGGAGATATCTACGGAATAAACATCTTGTATGACCGGGATAAGAACATAGTCAGATTTCAGTTTGCAGATGACGGAAGTGCTATGTATGCGCTTCACAAGGATAAGAGAGGTCAGTACAGGGTATCGTTTAGGATCGGCATATCTATGGGGTTTGAATCCAAAAGATACTACTCCATTAAGTTTAACGATGACAGTTTTGACATTGATATGAACATCAAAACAGAAAAGGTAGGAGGTGGTAACGGTGTTAAAGGTAGGAAACCGGGCAATAGTTAGAGACATAAACCGTAACAATGTGCATCCACCGGGAACAAGGGTAAAGGTGCTTGCGGTACTCCATTCAGATAAAAGACCGTACTATTGCCAGAACGATGAAGGTGGCAAGACAGCTTACAGCTATGCAGAGGATGAGGTGATTAAGGTAGATGAATCCGAGACAGAGATATGCCATTGAACAGAAAAACAAGCAGAGACTTCTTAAACTGAATTCTGATCTTGATAACGGTAGTGGTATCTACTTTCTGACAAGGGAAGAAAACGGCATCAGATATGGATATGTGGGCAAAGCAGTCAAGCTGATGAACCGGATGTTGAGCCACCTTACAGGTTTCCAACACATAGATTTAAGCCTTAAATCTCACGGTCTGTATGATGCACAAAAGAATCCTTACGGTTGGAAGTTAGGTTTTCTACACTATCCCGAATCGAAACTTGATGAAATGGAACAATATTGGATTCGTGAGTATGCAAATGCAGGTTATCAGATGCGAAATAAAGAAACAGGTGGTACTACAGGAAAAGCATCTATGGATAACCGAAAAGAACCTAAAGGTTACTATGACGGACTTGCACAAGGCAGAAAGAACCTTGCAAGGGAGTTAAACAACATCATCAGCAAGCACCTGATCGTTATGCTAAAGCCGGAGAAGTCATCTAACAAGGTGAGTCAGAAGCAGCTTGAAAAGTTTTGGGAGTTATTAAAAGACGATTAACAACTTATTCAAAACATATCAATATGACATACACAAGTTATTAGTCACATTATTAACATATTTGCTTGTATTTACAAGGAATTTTTAACTATAATGCAACCATAGGTTGGTTGCAAGAAAGGAGGAAAAATGAATCTTGAAAACATCGAGATTAGACAGTTAATCGAGAAAAAACGGTTGAAGTATTTTGAAATTGCTAATGAGATGGGCATTGATCGTTCTACATTAAGCCGTTGGTTAGGGGTTGACCTTACGCCGGAACACAAGAAAAAGATTCTGGATGCAATTAACAGGATTGAGATTTGAGGTGAAGAATGGCAATTTACAGAACAATTCAAATGTCATTTTGGACGGACACAAAGGTAACCGATGATTTTACGCCAGAAGATAAATACTTTTACCTTTACCTGATGACAAATCCGCATACAAATCTTGCCGGGTGTTATGAGATTAGCTTCACTCAAATGTCAATAGAGACAGGTTACACCAAAGATATCATTGAAAAGTTAATCAAACGGATGGAGCAGGTACATCAGGTTATAAGATATGCGAAAGACACAAAAGAAGTATTGATCCTGAATTGGAGTAAATATAATTGGACTTCATCACCGAAATTTAAGCAACCATTATGGTCTGAAATTGGAGAGGTAAAAGACAAGGAATTTAGGGCATTTCTAACGGATTTATACAATGGTAAAGATACGGTATCGATACCGTATCCATACGGTAGCGATACATCTGTTACTGTTACTGTATCTGATAAACATAATGTAAATCTTTTAGAAGAAGTAAAACCTATTCATAAAAGTAAATCTAATACAGATATAAATATAAATATATATAAGTTATTAGATGATACAGATATGGATGTTGAGGTTAAAGAGGTAATTAAGACGTGGGTGGATTACAAGAAAGAGCAATTCAAGTTTGAGTATAAGCCTATTGGGTTCAAGGCGTTGCTGACAGAGATTGCCAACCATGTTAACGAGATCGGGAAAGAAAATACGATCAGGGCGGTTCAAGTCTCAATGGCTAAAGGCTACAAAGGCATCATTTGGGATTTGGTTAAAAACAATAAGCAACCATCCGGGAGTTCATACATAGACGCAATACATAACAGATACGATATAGCAGATAATTGGTTAATGACAAGAGGTGAAGATGATGACAAGGAATGAATTTTACAAAATAGTTCAAGGTTTAAAGTCCATATATTCTGATCCCAAGTACATCGCTGATGAATTTGCTATGGATATGTGGTATGACCTGCTGAAAGATTTGACTTATGATATTGCATCAAAAGCTATAAGGGCATATATGCAATCCGAGAAGTTTCCACCTACACCTGCTGATATTCGCAATTATGCGTTAAGAATAACAAGCCCTGTTAGCACCGATATGTCAGAGATCAGGGCGTGGAGTATTGTTCGTAAGGCATTATCTAACGGTACTTATGGAGCAGATGAAGAGTTCGCAAAGTTCCCGGAGATCATCAAAAAGGTAGTTGGTACACCTGACAGGTTAAGAGAATGGGCGCAGCTTGACATTGACGAAGTTGAGAATGTAGTTGGATCACACTTTATGCGGAACTACAAAGCACAGGTAGAGATCAAACGCAAGGATGATGTGCTTGATGACGGATTATCAAATGCAATCAGACGGATGCGAGAGCCGGATGTTCCGTTGGTCGAAGAAAAACCGATATCTAATAACACTTTAATCGGCGTATTAGAGGAAGTTGCCACCAGAAGTGATGGCATATCCGAAAGCGTTGAGGAAGAGTTATCGAAATTCTATCAGCAACACGGATAAGTAACAGAATACCTCTGTAACATCGTAGAAGCCCCGTAGACGAGTTTTTAGATGCTTATGCGATAAAATCCACAGGTTAAATTAAAACTTGATTTTAGGGGTGGATAATGCAAGATTAAGGGCATATCAATTTTAGGGAGTTTGAGAATGGCAAAAATGGATAAGACAACGCTTGAAGATATATACAAGCGGTACAGGATTGAAGATGGCAAGGAATTAAGGCTGAATTATCCCAAAGTCGAAGTCATAGTTGAAGAGAATAGCAGGAAGGTCAAAAAGACCTTCTGGGATATCACAGAGTATTTCCAAGACTTTGAAGAGGGAAAAGTTATGGGTAGAATCCATAGGTTTGAACAGTAAGGGGGATCAGAAGAATTTGAGGATTAGGCTATGAGTGCGCCGGATGAAAAGAAATGTCCGAGATGCCACCAGACGGTAGGACAGTATGAGTATGGAGAGTTTTTAGGGAATAACAAGGTAAGGCTGTATTGGAAGTGTGCAAGCTGCTATCTGGAATATGACGGTTCGACACACGACATTACGCCGGACGAAAACCCATTTGCAATCAGAGAGGATAAGGACGATGACAAGCGAGATTTGGGAGAAGATAGGCAAGGCAGAATTGAGCAAAGAGATGGTTGAGTACACCTACAAGTGCAAGGTATGTGGACAGGAGTTAGTTTCAGGCAAACCTGATTTTCCCAAGATCAAATGTCCGAATTGCACAAGGAAGGAGCAGAAGTGAATGTATAAAGTCTATTTGAGTGGAGCAATTACCGGGAACGAGTCATATATGCAGGACTTTCAGAGAGCCGAGGACAAGGTTAAGGAGTTTGTAAATGCGGAGATCATCAATCCGGCGAAGATACTCAAAGATATGCCTGAATCGGCTTCATACAAGGATTATATGACACTCTGCATTGAGTTAATCAAACAGGCAGACGAGGTATATATGATTCGTGGATGGGAAGAGAGCAAAGGTGCGGTGTTTGAGAGACACCTTGCGCAGATATTAGACAAGGAAGTGACCTATGAGTTGCGATGATAAGTTAGGCATTAAATGTGCCTATTGCAAATCCACAAACAACACGGTAGCAGATAGCAGACCTGTAGATTATTGTGTTATCCGAGTCAGAAAATGTTTTAACTGCGGTAGAAGATTTACAACAAGGGAAGAAATCTCTGACAAGAAGAGAGACACAGTAGCGATAAAAGCGATGCCTGATTGGGCAAGGAAGAATTGTGAAAGGAGCAAAAGTTATGGTAAAGGTTGAAGATTGGAGTGAACAGCACTTCAAAGAGTTGTCACGGCGCACAAGTAATTTTGACAAGAAAGAGTGGCAGGTTGTATTGAAAAATGCCCCGGTTGAATGTCTGTTCTATGCACTTATGCACAAGATTATGAGGGCGATGGACACGATCAAGAAATATGAGTCGGTTAAGGCTGACATCGACAAGGCATACGCAGATGATGAATTTGTTGATAATTGGCTGTGAGGTGAACAGGAATGATTACTTATAATCAGGTTTTACAAGGAGATTGTCTTGAAGTTCTAAAGACACTTCCTGACGGACAAATAGATTGTTGCATAACAAGCCCACCGTATTATGGATTGCGTGACTATGGTACAGGAACTTGGGTAGGTGGCGATCCTAATTGTCCTCATAGAAGATTGAGCAAGTATTCAGAGAAAACTATAACAGGACACGCACAGGATGAATTAGCAGGAAATGTAGGGGATGCTATATATCATTCAACCTGTCCTTTATGTGGAGCAATTAGGGTAGACAAACAAATAGGACTTGAAGATACGCCAGAGGAATATATTGCAAAACTGACAGAGGTATTTCACGAAGTAAAAAGAGTGCTTAAAGATGATGGCACATTATGGCTGAATATCGGTGATAGTTATTGGGGTAGTGGTAGTAGAGGTTTTGATTTTACAGGTAAGTTTTCCGAAGAAAGCAAATTGCAGTCCAATAGTCAAGGCACAATCAATCTATCGAATTTACCGAAATTAGTTGGAAATGTAGGCGATTATAAAAATAAAGACATTATTGGAATACCGTGGATGCTTGCATTTGCTCTTCGTAAAGATGGATGGTATTTGAGACAGGACATAATATGGCATAAACCGAATCCAATGCCCGAATCTGTAAAGGATAGATGTGTTAAATCACACGAATATATATTTTTGCTGTCAAAGAAACCACATTACTATTTTGACTATGAAGCTATACAGGAAGATGCGATTTGCAAAAATGATGTTCGGGGGGGGTCAGGACGTATCGAATATGACGGCAAAAGAAGCCGGGGGGGTGAAAGTGCGAAAGCACAAATCTCATTCGTGACAATCGTGGAAAAACGTAACAAAAGGGATGTATGGAGTATTTCACCAAAACCTGTAAGAGAAGCGCATTTTGCTACCTTCCCAGAAGATTTAATTAAGCCTTGCATACTTGCAGGTACACGAAGAGACGAAGTTGTACTTGACCCATTTTTTGGAAGTGGAACAACAGGAAGAGTTGCGGAATCATTAAACAGGAGATATTTGGGAATTGAACTAAATCCCGAATATATCAAGATAGCAAAGAAACGAACTAATAATGTTCAAATGTCATTACAAGGATTTATGTAAAGGAGAAAATGCTATGGCTTATATTAACCACAAGCAAACATCTGGAAGAGAGGTGAAATGATGATTGATTTTACAGAATCCGAGAACGAAGTTATCGAAGAATTGCGAGATCAGATAGCGGAAATGTTCAAGGAATATCCCATACATTGGGTGGAAGAAGCGTTTAGACGTGCAGACGGTGAAGCATTGAGTAAGTTGGTGAGGGTGAAGGAATGATGAAATTGGAAATAGAGATAGACGAAAACGAAATACTTGAAGAAGCAAAGAAGTTGATTGTTGAAAGCATAGCAGGGAAAATGCTCAATGAGTATAGAAACACTCACGAAAGATATTGTTATCGTAATGTAATCAAAGAGTGCGTCAGAGAAGTTATTAAGAATGATATTGATAATCTGTCAGAGAGAGCAATTAAAGCCGCATCTGTAAGCATTACCAATAAGGGATTAAAGAAGGTAAGTACAGAGGAATTATTATCACGATTAGCAGGGATGGATGGAGAATGAAACAGTATTGCCGATATTGCGTTCATCTATGCGTAAACAATGTTCCGTATTGTGAAGCACATAAACAATGCTTATCACGGAGTTATTGTACTCATACGAATAATTGCAAGGATTATGTGTTTGCAGACTGTGATCCAGAGTACCAAGATGCGTTTGGAGAGACAAACGGATATAAGCCGAGACAGCCGAGACAGAAACAGATTGACGGGCAGATGAGTTTATTTTGAGAAGGGAGCGAATAAATGATCCATAGAACATTAGGGGATAGGCTTAAATATTCCCTTGAAATCCGACATATCCAACAGAGGGATTTTGCAAAGAGATTAGGCATAACAGAAGCCACAATGAGCAGGTATATCAATGATCAGAGATTACCGAGAGCAGATACGATAGTTGATATATGCAATGAATTAGGGGTGTCGGCTGATTGGCTATTAGGGATGATAGAGAGGTAAAGCATGACTAAAGAGCAGAAACAAGCAATAGAAATTTTGGAAGAGGTTAAAATACTTGATGATTCAATATATCAGTATAATCCTGCATATCTTGAAGCACTTAATATAGCCATACAAGCAATCAAAGACCTTGACAAGATGAACGGTATAGCACTTGATCTTGCAAGTGAGAATGATGATTTGATTTATTATTATTATAGGACTACTGATTAAGGGGGTTATATGGATAGTAATTATAGAAAAGTTGCAAGGTTAATATCATTAAGAAATATGATTGATACAATACTTGATAATGCCATAACTGATTATGTAATGCTTAATAAATCATTAGATACAGAGCAGTTAAAAGAAAGTTTGGATTATGTAATTGAAGATAATATAGATGCATATAATCAAGGGAGATAAATAAATGTTAGTTCCTGCAATCATATATAAGGATGAATTGGAAAAGAAATTCCAAAACGAAATCTATACAGAAAGATACTTTTATTATGTTGGTTATGCTTATGGATTTGAATTACCTAAGATAGAAGTAAGAGACAACTATTGTCAGTGGGCTATTGTTGATAAAGATGAATATGATGAAGAACTGTTAGGCTATCTTGCATATGGAAGCTGAAAATAGTAGTTATTGCAGGGGTAAGTTACACGCTTATGAAGCGTATGTGGAAGAAGTTGAAAATGCACCAACAATCATACCAGCAGATAAGGAGAGTGAGATATGACCAGGGAAGAAATAGAAAAAGCCACAGAGTTAATAATCAATCTGATGTAACAGTACGCAAGCACTCCCGATGATTTATGGGCTTGTGAGGTGGCAATCAAGGCTTTAGAGCGAGAACAGCAATTCCTTGATGCCGGATATAAGAATGGTAGGGTTGAATTTATGATCGGCGGGCGCAAGTTTATGGTAAAGGAGATGGCACAATGACAAGGGATGAAGCGGCAAATATACTTAAAGAATTCATTGACACTTACATAACATGTCACGGAGAAGAAGATACTGTTGCGGTTTCGCTTGATAATGTTGATGTTGAAGCCCTTGAAATGGCAATCAAAGCATTAGAGCAAGAGCCTTGCAGTAATGCTATTGACAGAGCCGAAGCAATCTATATAGCAAGCGGATATTGTCATCCTGCTAATATCGCAAAAGAGTTGGCTAAGTTGCCACCCGTACAGCCAAAGACAGGGCATTGTAGAGATTGCAAGTGGTGGAAAGATAGTGACGGAGCATATCGGAGAGGTATTGGGGCAGAAAGTCAATGTCCTATGAATCGCATAGAAGTATATGAGGGGAATGGATATTGTTTTTTGTATGAGCCAAAGATGCAGGAGGTAGAGGATGAAAGCTAAAGACCTTGCAGATGAGTTGTTAAAACATCCTGACTTTGATATTGAGTTGTCTTATATGACATTCAAAAGGGATGGAATACATACGCCATTCCCCGATACTTACAATTACAAAATAACAGGAGTTGCAGATATAGGGTATAGCGATAAGGTTATTATTTTAGATGGAGAACCGACAGATTGAAACAAGTTGCAATCAATCGAGTTTTTATCGAGTTTTTATCGAGTTTTAGCGAGTCAAGAGGTGAGGATATGAGCAAAGTAATATGTCCTTGTGTTGAATGTATCCATAACGGCAACCACTATGTATGTAAGGCAGACAAGGTTGAGTTTAAATATCGCAATATGGCAACCGTTAACGAGGGCAGGGTTGATATGTGGATATGCAGGCAATATGAGTTATCCGAATACGCTAAAAAGATAGAAACTACTATTCAAGAGTCACAGAAAAGTGATCACAAATGCCACACTTGCAGACATTACACAAGCGGAGAGTATGACGGAAGTTGCGGCAGTTATATATGCAAGGGATATTCTAATTGGGAAAGTGAGGAATAAAAAGTGATTGTTAATATATGTGGAATACCACACAAAGTAATTGAATGTGAAGATAGGTTTGATGTAGATGCACATTTTGGTCAGATTGACTATAAGGCTTGTGAAATCCGCATAAACAAGGATATAACAGAAGCTTCTAAGAAAGAAACGATATGTCACGAAATGGTGCATGGAATGTTAACTCATTTAGGTTATATCGAGTATTCGCAGGATGAACAACTTGTGCAGGCGTTGGGTAATGCTATATACCAAGGGTTTGAAATTAAGTCAGAAAGCGAGGAAGTATGACCGCAATCGAAACAATCAACCTTATATCAGAGTTATCCACTAATCTGAAATCTGCTACAGACAATGATGATGATATGAAAGAAGCTGACCGGGTTTATCTCAATGGCTTATGCGCCGGGTTGAAGTTGGCAAGTGACACGATCAGGAATGTTATGGAGAGGGAAGATGCTCAGTTTAACGATATGACAGGAGTATGAATTTATGATTTGCGAATTACCAGATAATATTGTTGAATATGTAAAATCATTGGATAACGCATATTTACACGATGTTTATGAATCACATAGCACAAATGGTGGATATGGTCATCTTCTTTTCAGACGAGTTTTTATCACAAGAGCAACACGCCAATGTATAAGATGTGGTTATGATGAAATAAAACATCCTGAATTATGGGATAAATGCCAGAGACATACATATAGTGAACCTATATTTGTTCCGATTTTTAATTGGAGTGAATGGGATGGGAATGGTATCAATAGGAAAACATTAGAACAAGCATTTGAAGAATGGGAAAAGACACAAAATCAATGAACGATTCTTTGACACACAATCAAAATAAGCATAATCTTAAACCATCCAAGACGGATGTATTACTGTTCCTGCTGGGTTTTATTCTTGGATTTGAACTATCAGTATGGATTGTTAGTATGATCGGAGTGTAAATAAAATGAATCCCTGTATAGATTACTGTATGAATTACCTGAAAAGACCATTTGATTCTGATGTTTGTAGCTGCGAGTGTGAATATGGCAGAGCCATTGTTAGAGAAAACGCTTACTTCACGGCTTTAAACAGAATCAAGATACTTGCCAGAGGTACAGATCAGGTCGATAGCAAAGACATAATGGAGATCATAGATAGTGTTAAAGTGGTCAAGTGAGGATTTCTGTTTCCTTGATGGAGATTTTTGCGACACCGAGATAGATGATTGTAGCAAATGCAGACGATATATCGACAGAAAAACCGAAGATCAGAAGATTCTGCCGTGGAAGAGTTCACCGATTGGATGCTTGGAGCATACGCAGAAGAGTACGCCGGAAAAGTAGCCGAGTATTGCAAGTCGCATAAAAATTGCGAGGATTGTTGCTTCTACAATGGCGTTTGCAGGCTTAATATGTTTCCTTTTAATTGGGATATGAAAGACAATTTTTGACTTGTTTTATATGGCACATAATGTTATCATTTGTTTGTAGTTAAATAAGGCACAAGTAAAGGAGATATGTTATGCCTACAGATGCAATTAAGCAAGCGATTCGAAAATATGAGGACAAGATGGAGAGGATCAACTGTCGGTTTGATCCCGGCACGAAAGACAGGATCAGCAAGTTGGGCTACACGGCAAACAACTTCATCAAGTTAGCTGTTGCCGAGAAGTTAGAACGAGAAGAAAGGATTTTGGGGAAGAAATGAAAACAGCAAGCATAATCAATCAGATAAACGCAGGAGTACATATCTTGCTTGAAACCACGAAGCAAAACATACTTATAGACCTAATACCATATGCCCAAAGTGAGAACGGAATTACATTTGAAGCGTTGAAAGATATTCTCGATAAGCGGTTTGACGAAGCAAGTAAGGCGG
>Ga0326511_10000392_pt1 | contig 38023 bp, 65 predicted proteins | sample 0_2496_0518_D_FD_203701 | JGI IMG/M metagenome (GOLD analysis project Ga0326511, IMG submission 203701) | Bovine rumen microbial communities from UC Davis, California, United States - 0_2496_0518 | ecosystem: Host-associated > Mammals > Digestive system > Stomach > Rumen | place: USA...
TTTTAAAATAAGCATCAATTTTACGCTGCAGCCTTGCCGCAGACGTGTAATAAGCCGGTCTGCCACGTTTCATAAAACCTCATAAAATTTTAAGAAAAAACCGCCGGGATGGAATTAATTAGAATAAAAATGTTTGGATTTTTGGTCTCTTAGTTTTATTTGAAAGGAGCCGGCGGCGTTCCTGTTTAAAATTAGTATGTCCAGTATAAATATACAGCACTCGCAGGGTGCTGTATAGTGTGAGAAGGTGATATGTTTTTATGGTATAATCCGGCTATGAAAAAAGTGTGTTTGTTGATACTATTAATATTATTTCTGGGTACAAATATGTGTGAAGCAAAACATTTGCACAAAGAGAAGTATTATCAGAAATCATGGTGTGATAAAAATCATGGTCAAATGGAATACAGATTAGACGATGGCACACGTGTAGACTGTTTGACAATTATATTTACAATCTATTTTAAATTATAACTTCTAAAATGTCCGCAAACTTCACCACATAATTTGAAATCGTTAATATTTTCCTTTTCTATAAACCTTGTCGGATAGTCTTTATTTGCACTTCTAACAATAATTTGATTTACATTATAGCTTAAATATTTGCAGTATAGACGTTCATTATAACAAAATACATAAATGTGATTATCAATTATAGTATCAGTATCAGTAACACGAATAATTAACATATCATTTGGTTTAATTTCCGGTTGCATACTATCAGATGTTGCACTAACAATAATATATTTATTATTCTTTGAATAGCCTTTAATAAGACTAACAGGAATTGTCATTTTTTCCTTTGTTTCACCAAAAGGAATTATACCGTTACCGCAAGAAACTTCAATGTCAGGGTAGTAGTCTAACGTGCGACAAAGCGGCATGTTTTGTTCTTTAATAACAAAATTATCTAAAAATGCGGCATCAAGTGCGTTTTCTTCCCATTGTTTTAAATGTTGTTTACGAGAAACACGATTATACGCAGCTTGTTTACTTCCTAATCCTAAAACTTCTGCAACTTTGTCGTATGTAATTTTTTGTTTTGTTAAGTTTTGCAAACTTTCAATTTTTTCGTCTAATAGCATTATATACACCTTTCGGATGAGATATGATTTATTTTGATTAGTTTTTGTTGACAGATAATTAGTTTTTTTGTATAATAATTCTGTTAGTTGATTTTATTACACAAAAACAACATAACACAGCACATTTTTAAAGTCAATAAACCTTACAGGCGGCTGGAGCCAACCCAGCATAAAAAGGGGCAAAATAAAGCCATAGCAAGATTTTATGATTTTAAAAATTGCAAAATATAGCAGGGTAAAAACAAGTTTTAAAAAGGTCTTAACTAAATAAGCCTTATTTAGGCTGGCTCGGCTATGCAAAAATCTTCCAAAATTGAATAAAAAAGGGTAATGACCAACATTCGGCGATGGTATAGCCATAAAGCCCACGAGGCACAAGCCGTTATTCACTGGCTAGGTTCCACCCATATTGGGATTGGCAAGATGTAAACAGAATAAGACGCAGGTTTACGAAATAAGAAGTTTTAAAAGAGGGCTACAGGTGACTGATAGCCCCATATTAAGACTTTTAAAGGAGAGATTATGAACTATGTAATGCACTTTTGCCGTAATTCTCGGCTATCAGAAAAGAGTAAAAACTATTGCAATAATGGTTGGATTGATAAAGATTTGACCAATGCTCAATTGCTCGCTCCATCGTGGAAGTATTGTAAATCTTGTGCTGAGAAATTTGGCATTAATTTTGAAAATCAAAAACCATCAGATTACATGAGCGAAAGAGAATTAAATCAGAGAAAAAATAGAGGTAAGAATTTAGCACTTATGAATAAATTAAAAATTAATTCTTTATAAGAGGATAAACTCCTCAACGAATTTTTTAGGTGTTACAGGTATAAATTATCATCTAAAGAATTTAACAAGGCTTTAAAAAGTATTTTATATACATCCGTCCCAAAAGGACACGTTTACCCTGCAGAAAATACTGTAAATCAGCCCTTCATCAATCTTTCCGTGCTTAACTTAAATGGTTTACCGAAGGGCTTTTTTTTAAAGTGTACAGCCACTCTATAGGTACGGCGGATGAAATTAATAATTTAACCTTAGCTTATTATTCAATACCTTTAAATCCGAGCGGAATGTCCGCCCCGTTCGGTGGGTGGCACTTATAGAAGGAGAACAAAAACATGCAACATATTAGTATGAGCGAGTTTCTGTCGACACTCGCATTTTTCGGTATTCAATTTTTATTCGTATTTATGGGGGTTTTGCAATGGCTAAAAAGTTAAGCAATATTTTTAAAAATTTAACTAAAAAAATGGAAAATGACCCGATGTTCAAAGCGCCACCGCTTGAAATGGAGTTGCGCGAAGAAATAAAAAAACGTAAAGAACAAAATAGTCAAATTATATGGGCGCACTATTATGTGCCGATTGCCGTGCGGAAGGTTTTAAAAGATAGCGGCAATAAATTCACTTCACTTGACAGCAAGCGCATAGAATATCTGGCAAGCGCTTTAATGTTCAATGACATGTACGAAGGCAGACTTAACGAATTTTTTAAATTCGAGAATGAAAGCGAGGTCTAAGATGCAAGGATTTAAAAAGGCGCAAGCGGAGTATGAGAGTAGAATGTTTGCGCCATACGACAATGACGGTTCGGAATACGACAAGGAATTAGAAGCCGAACGCGCCGAAGAGTTTGCGGAATGGCAAGCTGAAATGATGATGGATAGAATTTGGAATGATACTTTTTAAAAATGAAAGGATGTAATGAAATGGGAACAGAATTACTTAAAGTATCACCGGCACTTGCCGGCGAATTAAAAAAGCGTAATATTAGCGGTCAAACTTGGAAAGTTATCAAAGAAACAATTTTCCCCGGCGCCAGCGATGAGAGCGCATTAATGGCTTATGACTATTGCAAAGTAAGGAAACTTGATGTACTCAAACGGCCTGTGCATATAGTTCCGATTTGGGATACAAAGGCAAAAAAAATGGTTGATACTGTTTGGCAAAGTATTTCCGAATTAAGGACTACGGCAATGCGTACAGGTCAATATGCCGGTTGCGATGAGACAATATATGGTCCTGATGTAACACAAAAGGTCGGAACTGTAGAGATTACGTTTCCGGAATGGGCGCAAGTTATTGTATACCGTATGGTAGCAGGACAGCGAGTACCTTTTTATGGTGGGAAAGTCCGTTGGTTAGAAACCGTATCTACAACAAAAGAAGGAAATCCAAACGCTATGTGGAAACAACGACCCTACGGTCAATTAGAAAAATGCGCAGAAGCAGCAGCTTTAAGAAAAGCATTTCCGGAAGAATTAGGCAATGAATATTGCGCCGAAGAAATGGGAAATAAAATTTCAAACAATCCGACAAAAAACGATGAAACTGTGATTGATGTTTTTTCGGAAACGTCAGATGTCAAAACTAAAACAAAAGAGTTACCAATTTCTGATGAAATTGATCCAAAGTTAGAAGAACTTGCAAACCAATTTTATGAGGAACATAAAGATGAAATCGGGTAGTGGCGAATTTTGTATTGTTGAAAGTTACGGGAATAAACATCGAAGCATTTGTTTTTACAAACACTCAAACGGATTTTTCAAAGATATAAATCTTAAATTACCTAATGAAAAAGACTTTACTTGGCACACTATTAAAATTTCAAAAGAAGAATATCTCAAAAAATTGAAATATTTTCTTTGGTTAGTGAAAAATGAGGTAGAAAATGAAGCTAACGGATAAAAATTATTACTCAAACAAAGCAGATAGCGAATTTATCAGCGTTTCACAGTATAAAAACTTTTACGGAACGTTAGAACGTAAAGGATGCGAAAATCAAGCACTGGCAATTATAAAAGGGGATTTCGTTAAGGAACGAACCCCTGCCATGCTTATAGGTTCATACGTTGATAGTTATTTTGAGGGTACGCTCGATAAATTTAAAGAGTGTACCCCTGAGATTTTTAAAAAAGACGGAACGTTAAAAGCTGAATACATAAAAGCTGACGAGATGATTAAACGTTGTGAAGCTGATAAACGCTTTATGCAATATATGAGCGGCGAAAAGCAAGTCATTATGACGGCTGAATGGTTTGGGGCAAAATGGAAAATCAAAATGGATAGCTATTTGCCGGACAAGGCTATTGTCGATTTAAAAACCGTTGACGATATTTACAAGCCGGTTTATTGCGATGGTGTCGGTAAGCTGAATTTTATACAGGCAAAAGGTTATGATTTCCAGTTAGCAGTTTATCAAAAGATTGTAGAACTCAATACTGGGAAAAAATTACCTTGTTATATTGCAGCTGTCGATAAAACAAAATCCCCCGCTATTGAAATTATACAAATTACGCAAGCTGAATTGGATTCAGCCTTAGTAGGTATCAATGAGAATGTTATAAATAGGATTGTTGATTTAAAAAGCGGCAAAGTAGAACCCGATAAATGCGGTAGATGCGATTATTGTAAAGCGACAAAAATTATCGACAAGCCTATTAGCATGGGGGAGTTACTGAATGGCAGAGATTGATTATGAATTGCTGCAAGAAATGATTAATTGTGCAAAACGTGAAGTTCAATGGCGGTACAAAGTGTACCCGGGCAGAGTTCGCAAGGGTACAATGACACAGGCGGAAGCGGACAAAGAAAAGGCTTTGATGTATGGCATTCAAAAAGCCTTGCAGAAAATTTATGACGGCACGGCACCGCTTCCGGTGCAACAATCATTTCTAAATGCACAGGATTATATTAAACCGAAGAATTTTGATCAATATAGAGGTTAGAAAATGGAAACAGGTACTTGCAAAATAAATTGTTTTATTTTTACAGATATTACCAATATTTTAGAGGATAGGAGATAAACATGGTAAAAAGGCTATCAGATTCTGAAATTTGGGAGAAAGACTGGTTTCTGGATTTACCCGATAAGAAAAAATTACTTGTAAAATTTTTATATGATAAATGCGATTGTGCCGGCATTTATGAGATTTCTAAAAGGGTGCTTAGAACTTGTTTTTTTGAAGATATAAAAAAAGAAGATTTTGAGGGATTAAAACAAATTCGATTTATAAATGAAAATACAATTTTTATTGAAGACTTTATAAAATTTCAATATAAAACAGAGATACCCTATCTAAACCCCTCAAATGGTGTTCACAGAGGGATTTTAAGACGTTTAAAAAAATATAATTTAGATACCCCTACTGTACCCTTACCAAAGAGTACTGGTATAGGTATAGGTATAGGTATAGGTAATAATACTATTTCTATAAATAATAAAAATAAAGAAAAAGAAAATTTTTCAAAAATTACAAATCCCGATTTTTATATTTCTGATGATAAAAATAAAATCTTTGAACTTTATCAGAATGAATGCCCAAATTTAATAAAAATTACCGGAGAAAAAAGAAGCCGTAAAATTTTAGATAAGGTTAGTAATTTCCTCTCTGAAATTAATTACGATTGGGGATATTTCAAAAATCTTTGTAAGAATGCAAATGAATTAAAAACTATTGCAAATACAAAGATTGATTTTGAAATGCTGCTTAATTGCCATATTGGCATTATGAACGGCAAATATAAAAAAGACCAAAACAAAAAAGGTGTAAGTCAAGAATTTATAGACGACTTTTTTGAAAATTTAAGAAAGGAAGAATCTCAAAATGAATAAAGATGATTTTTTACAACATTTATTTTCATTGTATCCAAATACTTTTACTGAAAAAAATTTAAAAACTTGGCATAAAGCATACAGTATTGTTTTTGGAAATAAAAAAATAGATTTTAAGAAACTTTTTGAAGTATATGTTACAAGCTATCAAAGTACGGCTATTGCTCCGGCTCCGGCTTGGTTTAAAGAGCATTTATCAGATTGCATAATAAGACCTGATAAATGTGCGGCATTGGTACATATAGATAAAATTCGAGAAGAGGGGAGTGTTCCGCCACCTAAAGAATTTAAAGAATCAATAAAAAATTTAATCGCCCAAACGGCAATAGAGTAGAACTTTTAAAAATAAGGAGAAGAAAATGACAAAATCAAATTTGAAAGAAAAAGAAGATTTAACAGTAAAATCATCGGATTTTCTTATTAAAAAAATTACAATGAAAGACAATAAAGCTATTATTGAATATTCTACCGATGATGATTTCAGAACTAACGACAGTAAATTTAAAGTCAAAGATGAAGTTACTGAGGATTTTAAAACAATATGGCAAAATGCACTGGCGATAATCACAGAATTAACACCGCAACTTTATAAAGAAGTCGCAGCTTTGAAAATTAATTCAATTAGTTTTGAGTATAATGGGGATTTTTTAGAAAAAGTCAGTATTGCCGTTGTATGGTCGATTGACGATAACGGACACATTTTAAATCTGAATTACAACAATTATCCGATTTACAAACCTGAAATGGCAGAAACGGTCGTTGCAATATCAGGTAAACACGAAGAACTTTTACACGAAATTTTAAAAGCTGCAAAGGCTTATATGAACGGTGAAACACGCACTAAGCAAATGAAATTAGTCGTTGATAACGCATAGCTTTACAATAATCAGACTAGAAGAGAGGGAGAAAATGAGGATAGAGTTTATAATTCCGGTGCATCCGGTTTCAAAGAAAAACAGTCAGATGATTATTCCTGTAAAAACTAAATACGGTAAAACCCGTCATATTCCTATACCGTCACAGCAATACAGAGAGTTTGAAGCTGAATGTTTACCATTTTTTTATCAGGTGAAAAATCAAGCCGGAGTTATAGACTTCCCCGTTAATATGGCGGTTTCGTTCTATGTTTCAAAAAGATTAAAATACGACTTGACAAACCTACTTGAAGCGGTTGACGATGCCGCCGTAAAATCGGGGCTTATTTCTGACGACAACAGGGACATCATAGCAGGTCATGACGGTAGCCGTGTTTTTTATGATAAATACAATCCCAGAATTGAAATCACGATTACCGAAATGGCTGATTACGTTCAATGGAAACCTACGAATATTGAGTAAAAGAATTTATTTTATTAATAATAAGGACAATAAAAAATGATAAAAGAGAAAAAAAGAACGTTGACTGATAAGCAAAAACAAGTGATAGCATTGATTGCTTGCGGTTACCAAGATGCCGAGATAGCGCAAGAGTTTAATATGTCGGTCAATGGAGTGCGCGCCATTGTCAACAAACTCGTTGAGCGCTTCGCGGTGATAAATAGAACCCATTTAGTTTACGAATGTGTTAAAAAAGGAATAATTAAATAGAACTGATTAGAAAATCGGGAATACCTAAAAAATACGAAGGATAGAGCTATCATGACAATAGAGTATATGGCAGATGCCCCAATTACAAAGGAATGGCTTGAGTGGTACGGGGATGCATGGCGCGCCTATGAAAGTTTTTTACGAGAAAAAAAAGAGCTGGAGCGCCGAATCTCATTAATTAAAGGGGTTGTTTACGATAGAGAGAAAATCTCTTCCGGGCATAAATATATTTCTCAACAAGAACGATACGTATTGAAGCTTGAGCGAAAAAATTACGAAATATCCGAGTGTGAAAAATTTTTATTTCCGGCAAAAAAGCGGCTAATACAGCAACTTTCAAGATTAAAAAAACATTCCTGGAGACAAGTATTAATTCTATTTTATATTGAACGTCGGAAGCTCACCGATATAGTTGAATATATTTTTGAATTAGAACCGGATTTTGAAGAAAAAAAGGATGGTACATATCTTGATACAGTGAAGCGCTGGAAGCGAGAAGCCATAGCACAACTGGAAGCACTGAACCAATCTTCATATGTGCCTGTTCAAACAAAAATGTTTTAGAGGATTAAAAAATGGAAAAAACAGAATTTATGAATTTCAAATGTCCATATAAAGGCATAGATTGCGCTTGGTGCGCCGAACCGGAGCCGTGCATATATAAAGCATATGATTCTTTGAAGAAAAAATACAACATAATACAACAAGCGCCTATATATGTGCAATGTAAGCAACTTGCGGCTGAGAATAAACAATTAAAAGCAGTACTTAAAGATATTAAAATTCTTGTTGAAAATATTAATAAAAACTATATGCAAGTAGGCTTTAAAGAATATGACGAATGCAACGAGAATATTTTAAAGCTTTTAATAAAAACGGAGGAATATTTTAAATGAATGATACGGAATTAATATTAAGCCTTGAAGAATTGTCGCGGATAGTCGGATGTGCAACAACTACCCTCCGCTCTTGGCTTGGCAGTTATAAATTTAATAATTCGTTGATATTTTCACGTGTGAAAATAAAAGGGCGTGCTTCTATCCATATTAAACTATCCTCGCAATTCTGCAGAATATTTGCAAAATACTTAACAGGTCGAAAAAAGCACGGCAGACCAGATTATTATCTTGACAATTTCTTTGAGTATTGCAGTAAAAAGAAAATGCTATGAGTATTTGAGGTTTAATATGGAAATAAAAGATATAGAAAATCAGATAATTAACGCTGACTGTATGGATATACTAAAGGAATTGCCTGATAAGTGCGTGGATTTAGTGCTGACAGACCCGCCGTATGGATATTTAAAAATAGATTTTGATAAAAATTATTTTTTAGAAGAACAAGTGTTCACACAAATAGCAAGAGTATTAAAAAAAGACGGTTTGATTGTTTTTTCGGGAAGAGGTGATAAATTTTTTCGTCAAAATTTAATATTAGAAAAATTGGGAGTCCCTTTTAAAGAAGAAATTATCTGGAATAAAAAAGCATCTTCGACTTGTTTTAATGATATTCAACGAAAACACGAATTATTTGTAATACGAGGCAATAAAAAATTAAATTATATAACAGAAAATTGGGAAGAACATTATATTGATAATACGCAATTAGTACAAGCAATTAATAGAGTAATTTCTACTATAAAGAAAAAACCAGAGTTAATTTGTAATTATATAAAAAATGGGAAAATTAAATACGATTTGCCAAGAAAAAGTAGAAATGATATTACAATCTCAAAAAAAACAAAAACGATAGACAGAGGTTTGGCAATATTTAAAGGTTTTTTTGAAGGTTTTAAATTACCAAGTATTTTAAATATTAGTCGTGATAATGTTTATCGCGGAATCCACCCGACACAAAAACCTATAAAACTATATGAAGTTTTAATAAAATTATGCAGCAACGAAAATGACCTAATCCTTGATTGCTTTTCAGGAAGCGGAACAACCGCAGTTGCTTGTCATAATCTAAAAAGGCGATTTATCTGTATAGAAAAAGATTCCGACTACTGGGAAGCAAGCGTAGAACGGTTAAAAAATGCACAGGCACAAATGAAATTATTTTAAGTGGAGGAAGAATGAACAATTTTGAAAGAATAAAAAGTTTTTCTAAAAATAAAATGACCGATTTTTTATATGCCTTATTGCGTAGTTCTTGTTGTATTCCAAAAGAGTATGACTGCAGAAAATGCGTGGCAAAAAGTTTATGTGATGTAGATAGAAAAAGAGATAGCAGATACAGTATTAGCCAATGGTTACAAGCGGAGAGCGAGGGGTAGGATGCTTAATATAAAAGATTTAATAATTCAAGACCAAAAAAGAACTATTGAAAGATTACAAGAAGAATTAAGAGATAAGTCGGATTTTATATTCAATTTAATGAATGTGATTGAAAATAACAAGGTTTACGGTATGGCAACTAAACAAGAAAGGCGAGGGGTAGAATGATAGAAGATTTATTAAATAACATACCGCTAACTATTACAAAATTTATCGAAGTGGATTGCCCGTATTGTCATAACAAGCATAACGCAAGAATTGAGTACAATTTTAAAATCAATTTATTACAAATTGATAATAAAAAACGATATCAAATGTATTATGAAACATCACAAATATATAGCGGTACAAATGAAAAATACATAGGCAGAGCAACGGGAACAGGATATTTGACACTTGAAGATGCGTTTAATGAATTACAAGCAATTATGAAGGAGCAAACCAATGAGAAGTGAAGATGAAAGATTAAATAGATGCCGAAAATGTAAACACACATTTCCAGTATATTGTAACGATGGGTGGCATTTTATAGGATGCAATAAATTAAAATGCAAATGGGTTTTAGAAATAGAAAATTGTCCATTACAGGAGGATAACCAATGAACGAAATAGAAAAGATGTATGAAAATGCGGGAATAGGAAAGCAAAAATATTTCGTAATGCAAGACGAAAACTATAAAGATGTTTTCGAGATTAAATACCCATCATTCACTGCAGAGAAACAGCTAAGTCTTATGGCTTTTTTAATAAATAGAAAAGTTGAACTCAGTTTTAAGGCAGAACAAGGGGAAATAACTGTTGAAGCAATATCAAGAGGTCTAGCAGGTATTGTTAATAGAATTTGGCAAGACCTAACATCAGAAGAAAAGCAACAAGTGAAAGGAATTTTGGAATAATTAAGAATTAAAGGAGAAGAAAAAAATGAAAAATAAAGAAGAAATTTTAAAGAGAATTGAATGGATTAAGCGTGCGTTGAACGATGACGATTGCGACAATGACGTGATGCAGACACGATTATATGCGCAATTAGAGATTCTTAATTGGGTTATACAGGAGGTTGAATAAATGTTACTAAAATGTATTCTTTGTTTTATTGTCGGAATTTATACCGGCATTATATGGGCGATGAACATAATAAAGGATAAATAAGATGAAAGTATTAGTAGCGTGTGAAGAATCGCAGCGAGTATGTATTGCTTTTCGAGCAAGAGGACACGAAGCATACTCTTGTGATATTCTTGAATGTTCGGGTGGACATCCTGAATGGCATATACAAGATGATGTATTAAAACATCTTAATAAGGATTGGGATTTAATAATAGCACATCCGCCTTGCACTTATTTAACGGTTGCAGCAAATAAATATTATAACGCTGAAAAATACGGAGATAAAGCAATTGAAAGAATGAAAGAAAGAAAGAAAGCAATTGGCTTTTTTATGGAATTTACTAATTTAAAATGTCCGAAAATTGCAATAGAGAATCCAATAGGCATTATGAGTACAGTATATCAAAAGCCTACACAGATAATTCAGCCTTATCAATTCGGACATACAGAACGTAAAGGAACTTGTTTATGGTTAAAGGGGCTACCACCTTTAAACCCTACAAATATTGTAGAGCCGGATATTATTAAACATCCGAGCGGCAGAACTGATAGCCGGTTGCATTATGAAACCTTTAAACTGCCGCCCAAAGAACGCTCAATAATGAGAAGTAAAACTTTTGAAGGAATAGCACAGGCAATGGCGGAACAATGGGGGTAATTTATGAAATGGATAAAAAAAGACAATAAAGGAAATCCGCAGGTGTGGTACTCGCAAGATGTAATATTACGTATTAGAGAGTGGGCAACAGCAGGCATTTTACATTACAAATATGATGCAAAAGGTGATTCAGATGCTTGCGAAACAATTATAAAATTTTTAAACGAGGTAGATGATGGAGAAAATAACTCATAGGGAACTTGCGGCAATTTGCGGGTGCTCATGTTCAGCAATCCGCTCATGGCTAGCAAGTTATAAATTCAATAAGTATGTGGATTTTAGGCGGTATCAGAATCCGCCGATAATAATTCGGTTCACGAAGGAATTTGCAAAAGAGTTTGCAAAATACTTAACAGGTCGAAAAAAAGCACGGCAAACCAGATTATTATCTTGACAATTTCTTTGAGTATTGCAGCAAAAAGAAAATGTTATGAGTATTTGAGGTTTAATATGGAAATAAAAGATATAGAAAATCAGATAATTAACGCTGACTGTATAGATATACTAAAGGAATTGCCTGATAAGTGTATAGATTTAGTGCTGACAGACCCGCCGTATGGGATAAATGTAACAAAAAAAACACATAATATCCCTAATATTAAAAAAGGTTTTTATAAAAAGCAACTATTTAAATTTAAAGATTGGGATAGTAAAAGACCAACAAAGATGTATTTTGATGAAATTGTCCGAGTATCAAAAAATCAGATAATTTTCGGGGGGAATTATTTTGCAGATTATTTGACGCCTACAAGAGGATGGATATTTTGGGATAAAAAAGAACATCCTACACAAGGTCAAAATTTTGCAGATGGGGAACTTGCTTACACTTCATTTGATAAAAACATTAAAAAATATGTTTATGGGTGGATAGGATTGGATTATATAAATAATTCAAAATGCGATAAAAAAGAGCATCCTACCCAAAAACCATTAAAACTATTTGAGATGATATTGCGTGATTATTCAAATGAAAACGACCTTATTTTAGATTGTTTTTCAGGTTCAGGTACAACGGCAGTTGCTTGTCATAATCTAAAGCGTAATTTTATTTGTATTGAAAAGGATTACGACTATTGGAAAGGAAGCGTTGAACGTTTAAAAAATGCACAAGCACAAATGAAGTTATTTTAGTACAAATGATGTAAATAACAAGAGTTAATTTTGTGAAGGACATTTATGTCCTTAGCAAGATTAAAATTGTGTTGTTACATAATTATCATTATAGGTATATTTCACGTAGTAATAAAACAGTGGTGTAAAGCCTTTATTTACTATGCTCTACACCATTTGGGGGAGAAAAGATGTATTTAGAAAATTTACAAGTAGGAATAATTGAAAATAGTGATAAATTGACATTAAAAGAATTAAATGAATTATACGGTGAAGATTATATACCCCCGTATTTTGTCATGAATGGCGGCGGTAGAATTTATCCTTTTTCGCATTTTTGGAAAGAAAAATTAATTCAACTTGATAAATATGTAGGAAGTCAAATAGCTAAAATAAAGGAAAATTCAAAAGGTGTTTCTCAAGGTTGCAGTAGGACTTGGCGAAATGCTCAAAAACGACATGATAAAATTATTAGTAGACAAATTTTTGGCTAAAATTACACATAAATTTTATTGTGTGTCATATAAGATACACAAATATAGTTTTTACTTCTTTATGTTAATATTTTGAGCAGGTGCAGGTTGCATCTGCTCTTTTTTTATGCTTTCAGTTGCCGAGGATTTCTCGGTAGTTGAAATTTTTGAACTAATTAAAATATATCCGGTCAAACAAATTAGAACTAACAAAAGTACAAAAATGATTATATTTTTCCAAAAGTGAACTTTTTGAGATTTTTCAAGACGAGCTTGAACTGTTTTAATTTCTGCACTTAGTTTTAAATTCTCCTCTTGAACTTCGCTTTTACTGTCAGTGAGCAGTTTTGTAGTATATCCAAAATTATTTAAAGCTGTTTGATGTATGCGTTCAATTGTTTCCAATGATTTATTAAAAAGTTCAAATGCTTCCGAATTAAAACTTTTTGAAACATTTTTGTAATTTTTTGTAACATTATCATCTAAATTTTTTAAAACTTCTTCGGAATTGTTTGAATTTTCTACAACTGTTTCAACTTTTTCAGAATTATTTGAATTTTTAAGCCTGTTCATATCATCGGCTGATAATACTACCTTTTGACCGTCAACACGTTCAACAGTTTCAAACTTTCCCGAACTAATCCAATAGTAAACTTTTGATTTCTTCCAATTTAAAGCCTGCATTAATTCTACAGGCGATAGTTCAAGTTTTTCCATACCCAATTTTTCCTAACTTTTTCAAACTCTCTTAAAAAATTCTAATCCTTGACAGAAAATATAGCATGCCTTTAAAATTAAGTCAATGACATAAATGTCATGCCAAAATTGAATAATAAAAAAAGACCTTTGAGAAAATCCCAAAAGCCTTAATTAAAAACTCGTAATTTAATTATTGCAGATTTCTCTCATAAGGTCAAGCGTGGCATACAAATTTTAGAGGGGGATTTGTGTATGGAAAATTTAAAAGAAGCTGAAAAGCATGTCAAAAAGGGGTTTTCACAATTTGAATTGTCAAAAAATGTACTTCACAATTTGAAACATTTAAATCTGACACCCACAGGAAAGCTTGTGTTGTTGATTCTTGTTGATTGCTACAATCCTGAGCATAATGCCGTTGTATTTCCGTCAATGGAGTATATTGCCGATATGGCAGGGATTGGATTAACAGCAACGAAGCAAGCAATTAGGGATTTAATTTTAATTGGCTGTATAATCAAATCTAAGCGGTCTAAAGTAAGAGGGAATTACAACAAGTACCTTTTGACAAAAAAAATTCAATACAGAGCGTCTGAACAACCCCAGAATGAATTTTTATTTCAAAGTCAGAAGTCGGATAACGACCGTTTAAAAAGTTCAGAAAACGACTGTTTTAAAAAGCCGGATTCCGACCGTTTCCATGAAGAACAAAAAAAAGAACAGAAAAACAACAACGTTGTTGTTTTTAAAAAAAATAATCTGTCTAGTGAGGATATGAGCATATTAAAGGATTATGCTCTATCGAAGAGCGCAAAAAATATTGACGGATATATCAGCGCGCTAATATCCAGCGGAGCAGCCCCGGATATTATCCGAGAAGAAAAGAAAAAACGTGAAGCGCTTAAAATTGACAATGCCGGTTGTGAGAGAACGGCTAAGCACATTGAAGAGTATAGGCGGATTGAAGGATGTCCGCCGCCGCCGTGTTTTATTGAATTACGTAAAAAATTATTGGAGATGAAATGAGAGAGCGTAGCCCGATAGATGATTTAATTGAACAATTGACATTAACCGAAGAGGAAGAACACTATCTGGAGGTTGCGAGGCGCCGATTATTAATTTATAGATGTTTTTTCAAGCAAAAATCTCGAAAACCCTCTTTAATAAGCCTTTTGGTTGATAAAAAGAGAGCAGAATTAAAGCGACTTGCCGCATAATTGTAACAATTTCTTAATATACTACAAATAAAGTATTGCATTATGTCATATATTATGACATAATATAATTGTTAGATGAATTCGGATTTCTCCGAAGAAAGGATATAAAATGAAGGAATTAAACATTAAAAACATCAATTTATTTGCAGAAACATTAAAAGATGAATATTTAAAAAAGGTTCAATCCGGCTTGATTTCTTACAAAAAATACAATGCTTTTTTAAACGAATTTCAACTTAAAAATGCTCTCGCAAACATCAACTATACAATCACTTGCTACAATGATGCCGAAGGGCAATACAATCAACACAATATGAATTTATTTAAAAATAAACTCTTGAGCCAATTAAAGGCTTTAAAAGCAAAAGTACAAAAATGGAATTAATAGAAGGACACAATATGAATGATATAGAATTTAAATTAATCCGAGAAGAATTACATTTATCGCAAACAGAGCTGGCGGAATTATGGGGGGTCTCTTTAAGAACCCTCCAACGCTGGGAGAAGGGAGATTTTAATATCCCTGCAAATAGAGAAGAGCAATTACATAATATGCTTCTGGATGTGTACAATGCTGTACAGCATTTTCTTGAAATTTTAGAAAAAAATGCACCGGACAAAAAAACAAACATTGTATTATTAGCATACAATCAATGGACGTATGACGGAGACTTCCCCCACTATAAGATACATTATTCCGCAATTTCAAAGTGCAAAAGTGCCGCTGTAGAGATTGGCTTCAATATTCGTATTGTGAAATTTAAACCGGATGAATATGCCGCTTGGTTACAAGGACGGGCTGATACTCAAGCACTCCGCTCTCTATGGGCTTCCGAGCAAATAAAAAGACCGCATGAATAAAATCCATGCGGTTCCAAAATTGATAAGTGCATATTTTTTTTTAAGGAGTTAAAGTCTATTTAAGTACCATTTAATTTTCAAGCGAATTTTAGCGCCGCACGTTCCGGCATCCGCCTTAAAAGTTAAATGGTTATCATCCAGTGGCAATATCGTCAAGTCAACCTTGCCAATATTTTGTTTCAAGTAATCATTCCAAGCAAGCAGGCTTTTTATGCTTCCATCCTTGACCATTTCGCCGATTTCGGCGTGGGTATAGAAATTATTAACCGGCAAGCCGTATTCTTTTAATTTTTCGGCTACAGTTTTATAAAATTTCTCAATCTGAACCCGCGTTAATCTTGAAGTTGACAACCCGCCACAGCAAGCGATATTGTACGTAATACTGTTCATTCCGCCGGTACTTGAAGCACAACCGACTGCCATACCTTGATGAAGCCGTCCTTCTCCGTCCACGAGCAACTGATAACTGCTTAAATCTGTTTTATTCGGTTTTAAGTTTCCGGCGGTCCAATGCCCAATAATATATTTCACTGCCACGTTATTTTCCCCTCATAATAAGGCTTTTTAAATCCTCGATACTGCCTGTCAATTCATCAAGTTTTGAATAAATATGATTCTGAAATTCTTTATAGGCATTTATTTCAACATATTTATTTGAGAAATTTTTTTCGACATCGTCCATAATTTCACGATGTTTTTTTTCCAATTGCTCCGGTTTGACAAAAATATTATGCTGCCAGATAAAGCCTAACACTACCACTAAAATCGGTGCGTATTCTACTATTTTCTCATCAATCATTTTTAATTTTTCCCTTTTAATCAAAAATAAGGCTATTAAATAACCTTTTCTATCTCATCGGCTGCCTGCTCTAATTTATCTGCAATCGCTCTGATTGTTTCAATGCCCAATTTCGTACCTTCGATATAAGCGGCGCGCTTGATTTCGTTTTCTTCATTATTAATTTTTGAAGCGTTCTGTGCTAAGTCCGAAATCAACTTGTTGACACGATAATCTACGCGCTGGTACATGCGGCGCTTTAAATATGGCACTACTTTTGACTTAATGAGCGCTTCAATACACGGAATCGATATTACGATTAAATTTTTAATAAATTCGATTAAATTCATCTTGCTTCACTCCTATTGATTTTTTTAATACCTTCTTGAAAATATACCAGTTTCGATTTAAGCCAGCGAAGAGTTGACAACTCGCTCACATAAAGCAACTTCTGATTATATTTTTCAGCATTAAAAACTTCTATTTTAAAGTTTTTAAAAGTCCCCCAAGTGTAATCACCGTAGGGCGTTTTTTTATTGCCTTTTAATATTCCAAATGTGGGTTGTGGTTTAATTGTCTGCGTTGGTGATATTCTCATAGTCAATCACTACCTTTTCTACTGCTGCAACTGTTCTAGCCTTCGAGATAGCATTCTTATATTCAAGATACTTGCCATTCCAGACCGCATTTTTAAATTGGGCAATCAATTGCCCTAAAGTGCCAATATCCTCAACGCTCAATTCTACAATCACATCATCACGGGATAGCCAATTGTATGTTTCAAGCCCGGCTTGTTGCATAAGAAGAATTGTAGCGGTCAAATCCCCTACGGTCTGCGCATTTGTTTCAAATTCTGCCCCTTTAAACACTACAAAGCCGTTTTCTATCGCTTGTTTTGCTTTTAAAGTATTTTCAGTATTCTTTTTAGCCTTCGACTTCGCAAGTTGTTCTTGTTTAATGACATCTTCGGATTTTTTTACGATTTCACTGTCAACGATTTCAAAATAATCGGAATTGGCTTTAATTTCTTCAGCTGTAGAGTTGTCAACAAGGTAGTAGCCCGTCTGCTCTCCGATTGTAGTGATGTCGTAGACGTTTAATTTATCGTCCACTTTTTTAAAATTCTGTCTGTAATCGGGTTCTACAGTCCAGTTTTCGACAATTCTCTTCTCTTCCCTATATTCAGTGTGCTTCTCCCCTGTTTCGGGGTCAATAACCTCATAAGGTTCTTCGTGAGTTTCAATCGTCTTAGAATAAACCTGTATTTGATTTTCTTCAACTGTAGGCGGTTCAAGAAGTGTAGCATTTGCGTGTACCATTGGTACAAAATGCCCGACTTGTGCTGATTTTGCGCTGTCTTTGTCAGATTGTTCTACAACTCCTGTAAACTCTTTTGTATCAGCCGCATAGTTATAAATCAACGGTATAACAAAAGGTTCTGGTGTAGGCTCAATATCTTCATTAATCATTAATTCTTCGTTTTCCATTTTATAATCCTTTCCTTTTATTATTTCCACCTGCATAGCCAACGTGCTTTTACACCTGCGGTTTTAACAGTTCCACCGTTTTTATAAATTGATGATGAACGCGAAGCGTCAAAATAAACATTTGCGTCAGTACCCTCTGTACCACCGGAAGGTCCCGGTCTTTGTCCGCCGGGATTGTAAAATGCACCGTCAACTGCTGTATCTGTACCAAGACTCCCCGTAATATTCGGCAGTTCTGGCTCTACATATCCGCTTGCAACGTCACCGTAAATTACACGATTTCTAAAATCTGGCAGACAAATCTTATCAGCCGTACTCCCCGCCGTACATAAAGCTGATAAATATGGGTCTTGCTCAATTGCCAAATATAAACCCTTGTCGACTTCTGCTCCCTCTAGTCTGACCTCATCCTCATTAATTTCATCAGAAAATCTGCAAAATGGTTGTGCTACAGGATGTGCAATATCTCTTGCACGTTTTTCAATCATCCCGTAAATCTCACCCATTGGAAGAGTGAAATCCGTATCAGATAATGTGTAGTATGGCGCATATCCGTATTGCTTGTACATATCCGTTACTCTATCACGATATTGTCTATCAACAACTTTAGAACCTGTTTTACTTTCTGTATAAGGTATCTTTAAGCAAGGTTGATATACTAGGTTGCCGTTAACGTAGATTTTAAATGCGTTGAGGTCGATAGAACCATTTGTCAATCCCCCGCCTGTTAAATCGTAAAAGCATCCAAAGTAAATAGTATAATCTTCTTGAGTTAGCAAGGTTGAGCTTGTTAGTGTATCTGAAACCCCATTTATAGTCCAATAATATTTTGTACCGTCAAAACCTATTTTTCCACTAATTGTACTTGCTTCATTGAATAATTTAACTGTATTGTTTATTGAAATATATAATTGTATTTGTCCATTAGCATTTTTTCTTACATGTATTCTTTGACTACTTGCCCCATACATATCGAAAAATACTTGAATAGCATTCGTTGTATTACAATGAATATTATCAAAGGTTATTTCAAAATTATTCCAACTTTGATTTGTTAAAACTTTTTTAACATAATTTGTTTGAGAGATATTTGATAGTATCCCATCCGTACTAATAGTTGGACTTCCAACAACAGTATAATCATCTGGCTTAATCGTGTCTATGCCTGTTTTGTTACCTGAGAATACGGGAATGCCGTCAATAACAATTTCTGTATATTTAAGGTCTATATTACCTGTGTACCTCTCATAGCCATTAGAATTACCTAAATAAAGTTTATTGTCTGCACTTGTAAGTTCTTTAGTAATTGTACCTGTTGTTGTTTTGGTTATAGTGATATTTTTTGTAACATTTATGATTGTGCCTGTAACAGTTTTATTACTGTTAATTTTTAACTTTGCAATGATAAAATCATTAGTTTCAGGAGAATATTCTGTTGTAGTAAAAGACAAGTTTTCACCCGATATTGCATATATCGTTACTGAATCCAAATTATTTTGATACAATCTTAATACTTCAAAATTGCTTGCTTGATTACTACGGACAAAGACGATATTCCCACCGTTACTATCGGTTTGCCAATAATAACCAACAGTTACTTCAAAAATTCCACCGTTATAGTCAAATTCTGTGTAAATTCTATTTGAATCCTCAAAATCAGAAGCAATCCCGTCATCCGTAATAGTCGGACTACCTACTACGGTAAACTTAGACAAGTCAAAAGTAGAATGTGCATAGGTCTGAACATCCGCCAATCCTTCTGCATCCGTCAAAAGTTCGCCATTATCTGAATAGCCTTTGAGTGCATGTAAACGATTATCACCTGCGGTTGATAGATTATCAAGTGCAATATTTGTTTTATTGTCTAATGCGGCCTGTGTTGCTGTTGATATTGGTTTATTTGCATCCGACGTATTGTTGACGTTACTTAATCCGACTTGTGCTTTAGTGACGTTATGCGGGTTAGAAGTATTTGCAACGTGTGCAGCGATAGCGTTAGCGTTAGTATCTGTCACATCGTATAAATCTTCAACCCCGTCAATAGTGAAGTTTAAGCCTTTGTACGTATCATCAATAAGTTTATTTAAGTTGTCACCTGCTAAAATATCAGGGTTTGTATCATCAAACCCCGATTGTAGTTTTTCATTTGTAAAATCTGTTTTAGTCCCGTTTACGGCAAAAGCCGCCGGAATGTTTAAATTTGGATTAATCGGTTTAGTCATTTAATGTAATCTCCTCTAAATAAATTCCACTGCCTATAATTTGTTGAATATAGCGGGATGTATTATTTGTAAATACAATATTTTCACCGACTATATTAATACTAAGCGTACAAGTATCAGTTTTTGTAATATATACGTGTTCAGCGTTCGTAATCGTTTTTATAATTTCTATATTTTCTTCACGTGTTCCCGATGAAACATTACTGCCGATATATGCAAAAATCTTTTGTATAAAAGTTGCATCATCCAATGTAAGTGGTATTTCGGGATTTTCACTAGATGAAAGAAAATAAAATAATTTTGGTATGTTTATATGTGGCATATTTACACAAAAATAATTGCCATAAGTGGCTTCATCCCTATCTGCCCCGACTTCGGCACCGATATAATCAAGCCATACCCCACGTGCATCACCTATTTTAAGACTGTTTAACAAATATAATATGGCATCCTGCAAGTTGTTAAATCTTGCACCTATCATTTTTAATATTGTTATTATATCTGTATTCTGTCTTAAGTATGGTAAACAATATTTAAGTGCTTGTATCTGATAATCAAGAAGCTGCATTCAATGTAATCCTTTCCGGCGTAAATATTGGCAATTCGTATTTTGTAATTGTCAATGATTGAGAATATGTGCCATCTGTACTGCGTTTAATTTCAATTGCGGTTACTGCTTCCACGCCGTCAACCTGTAAAATCGGAACGATTAATTCAGTTGCATAAATCGTACTTTTTAAGCCATAAACGTGCGTATATGTCACATATTCCATAATTGCATCTTTTACATTTGCAAATACAGTACTTTGAAAGTAATCAGATTTTAATTTTATAGTTGCCTGAATATCAATATCGATTTCATCAGCTTTATAGAACTTTATTGTTACCGCTTGACCCTCGCTATCAGTCAGGTTAATAGTTGTATTACCTTGCGTGTCGATACCGTCAGCAATCGTATTAAATATTGCATCTGCAAAAATTTCATCAGTAGTATTATGATGCGCCACTATTTCAACTGTTCCGGCAGATATAGAAACATCATTTTTTTTATCCAAAACTTCAAGAAATGAAGTGTTAGCAACGTATTTTGTTAAATTCGCTATAATAGCGTTTGCGGTTGACTTTGCGTTTAAACTTTTTGATGATCTAAATCTTATTCTAAATTCATCATCAGTTTCACGATTACGCCCAATAGCAATATTACTTAAGCTATCTGCTACAATCCCTGTCACCTCTGTTGGAGCGGTCACAATTTGAAAAGTATCATTTATTGATATATCGGTTTCACCTGCCACAACGCAAGCAAATTTTATAGTTGCAACACCGTCACCGTCAAGAGTATAACTTTCAGTATTTGTAAATTCTTCTTGCGTTAAATTAGAACGGATTGTAATATCACCGGCGGTACCCTCAAAAGCAGCAACACCTGAAATCTGCAATTCCAATGTTGTAGGTTCAGGAGCAAAACGAGTGATACCAATTCTTTCATATAACGCATCTTGCCAATTTCCCTCTGCTGTTTCAGGGTCAAATTGTTTTGTCAAAAATGCAAGCTGTTCTTGTATATCAAGTTCAATTAAGCCGGTTGATGCTGCAATATTATCTATTACACCCTCAGGTTTAATATAAAAATCTGAACCGTATGTACCTTGTAAATTCGCTTCATCCGCTGATAATATATCAGTCAATGTACTTAATGATATTCCATTTTCATCAATCTGCATTGGTTAATCCTCTTAATTCTGTAAAGTTTGAGCAATATCGACACGCCCGTATATGGTTTTTATTCCTGAAACAATATTGACGGTCAAAGTGGTTTTATCAAAAGTTAATGAAAAATTAATTAATCCCGTAACACCGTCAACGCCTAATATTTGGCTTTTGCAATCGTACTGTAAAAAATCAAGGTTGCGTAATCCTTTTGTGTAATCAATACCTTTTGTATAATCCAAAATCCAATCATTATAAAAGGTATTAAGTGCAACAATTATATGCTGTTTAATTTCTTCTATACCGTTGACAAGCTGAAAATCACCGTTAAGCATTGGTAAACGGTTATTAGTCATTTTAATATCAGTCATATTTTTAAACTACCCCGCCTGTATTTGCGCCCTCATTTCCGTTACTGTGGACGTGTTCAAGAAAGTTTTTACCGTCAATAGTGACATTACCGTTTATTGTAATCATACCGCCTGTTATTGTTATACCGTCAGCAGTTAAATTAATCACCGCACCGGTTGTTGTTCCGATAACAATATCACCTTGCGGAAAAATATATTGTTTCGTGCTTGGATAAAATCCGCACGAAAAAACATTATCGTTAATATTGTGCGTTCTTTCTTCCGTGCTTTCTATATCTGAACCGTTATAGTATGGCGTGACATCGTTATCAAAAAATCGGATAGTACCGCAATCACCGACTTTTAAACCCAGAAATATAAAAGCCGAATTGGTTTGTAAATGTTTAACAGGTACATTATAAAGTATATCGGCTTCATTGTTATTATAATAGGTAACGTCAACCGTATATTGATTTACAACGTTTGTTATTATACACGGTTTTTCTACCAATGTTTGCGCTGAAAAGCCATCAAAAATATCTGATAATAATTCTTCCGGTGTTTCCATTTTATTTACCTTTTTTATCTTTTTTATCTTTATCGAAACCGATTATAATATCAGTAGTGCCGGCGGTACCGTAATTATTACCGATACTGTGAACGGCTCGCACCTGTTCCGTGCCTGTTAAATCCTTAAAATCGCAATGTACCCAATCCTCAGGATTTAAAAACGGCAACAATCTTGTTGAAATCGTTAATTCGTTATCGCCGTTGCGTGTCGGACGTTGTGAATTATTGGCATTTAAAAGCACTGCGTAAGTACCTTTAAATCGTTCCGTAGGTGATATTATTTGTATTAAACCGTTTTGAATATTCCAACGTATATTTAGCGCTTTACAAATTGTATTAAGTATTACGTGCGGTTTTCCGGCTGCTTTATAATTTGTATAAGTTTTTTCGGGTAAGTTTTCAGAAAACTTTGCAACACCAACGCCCATAGCTTCAATACAATCTTTTATTATTTGCGTTGAAGTTACGGCACTTCTATAATTTTTATTGATATAAGTATCTGTGTAAGCTACTCTAGCATCAACCAACTCTATAATAGTAGGGATATCAAAACTGCCACGATTATCTTGTTTGACGGTACTTGCTAAAAATCCTCTTGCAGTGTTGATTTTACCCTGCGCATTGTTTTGTTTTGCGGTTTGAGGTTTTTCAATATACCCTCTGAAAATTAACGCCGGCTCATCGTCACCGTACCAAGTATATAAATCAACAGCATACGCTTTTTCTAAAATCCTTTGATAAGTCGTATCGTTTAAATTCCAAATGGTTATTGTTGATTTATTCGGTTCTTTTTTGTTGGTTTTAAAAATATCAAAATCAATATCTAGATCCGTGATTTGAACATCTGCACCGCCTACCCTTAACATAATATTAAATTTTAATGACGGTTGTTTCCAAATGTTTTTATCGTCAGCTTTAATAGGTGTATTACTAGACATTCTTTAAATCTTCCTCTGAAATGTAAACGAGTTGATAATCACTTGAAAAGTTTTCTTGCAGCGGTTCAACCGATTGAGCGTAAACATTCATTAAAAATAACGCTCCTGTTATTAACTGCGGATTTTTAACCCGCCCGATTAAGTTATTATTAATAGTGAGCGGTTTTCCTTTGAATAAATATTGATTCTTGTTTTCACCGTCAGAAAAATAAGCCGTGCAAAATGCACAATCACCTTGCCAATCGAATTGAAAACGATATTTTACATCGTTTATAATATATTCAACAAATGGCTTCGGATTACTTAAAATATCAGGTAAGTTAAAGATTTGCATTATAATTTCCCTAGTTGATTTATTATATTACTGTACATTGGAATCTCATTAACACCTTGACCGCCTGTAAGCCAATTCCAAGCACCAACGGCACCCGCATAATTTGGCTTTGCTGTTTTATTCGCTATTTTTTGCCCTTTTACGGCGTTTTTAACTGTTTTTGGAACTTTGCCGGTTGTTCCGCTTTGTCCGCTTGCTTTACGTGGGATGTTTACCTTTACATATTCAACATCTCCGCTTTCAATGTATTTAATCTCGGCATCAAAAGTAATACCGTTTTCGGTTTCTCTACGTGGTTGAAAATTTACAAATACATAATTCTCGTAAACTTTTTCACCGGCTCTGAATGTAAACGGCTTTAAACTGTCAGCAATTTCGGTTAAACGGTCAGAAAATTCGTGTGCCGTAAAGTTTTTATTATCTTTTATAACTCCTGAAAATGGCAAAGTTAATGGTAATATATGATAATATTCATTATAAGTCTGGCCCGCTTGTACTCGTCTGTCAGGGGTTTCCATTGTGTGATTTTCAGAAAATGATGTAGTTAAGTCAATTGGGATTTCTTCCCCATATTTTGAATAATCAATTAAGCCGGTTGCTCCGCCTGTTACTGCATCCAAAGCACCCGATAAACCGCTCATAAAAGATGCTACGTTTATTGTTCCGGCTTGCGCTGCCGCTTTCATTTGCATAACTGAATTATAACCAAGCTGCCCCGCCGTTATTCCCATAGCGGGAGCAATGCCGTTAAAAAGACTGTCAAGCATCATCTGATTAGTAACCGGACGTTGATTGATAATCATTGTCAACCCTGCAACACCGTATTTTTGAGTAAACGCCGTTACATTTTGCAAATTGATATTTTTAGCCATTTGCTTAATATCAAAATTTTGCAAGCTGTTTTTTGCATTTTTAAAAGCGTTTTCAATTTGTCCTTTAATGCCTTGCGTTTGCAATGCATTAGGCAATTTCTGTGCTGTTTTATCAGGTTGTATGTAAAATGCTGCGTATGTCATTATTAATTAGTTCCGAAATTATAACCCTTGCTTGTACCAAAATTGCTGAATACACCTAACATTGCTCTACGGACTTCCTCAGATACCCCTTGCGGGTTTGTTGATTGAATATTGAACGTAAAAGTATTGTTATTAGTTGTATTTTTTATTTCTTGCGTACGTTGAATTGTATTATTTTTATTTGTTTGAATTTCTTTTATGTTATTTTTACTAACATTATTTTTATTAAAATTTTCTAATGCTTTTGCTGCTGTTCCGATTGGCATAAAGGCCGGTGACAGCAATAATGAATTAGTTGCCATTTGTGCGCCTGTGCCAATTATAGGATGATTTTCTTTTACTTTATCAATTTGTTTATTTACTGTTTTAGGTACAACAGGATTGACTTGCATAAATTCACTTGTTAAGGTTCTTTTACCTCTTATGGTATCAAACGCTTCAATAACAAGTAATAATATTGCTAAAATTCTAAGCCACGGCGCAAGTAATCCCCAAGATGCCTTTGTAGCTGCCTTAATCGATGCAATACCCGCATCCATTTGCATTGCCGCACCCAAAGAACCGGCTGCGTAAGATGTTGTTAAAAATTCCAGTCTTAACAATGACAGCTGCTGAATTAATCGTCTAAAGCCGATTATTACTGCTGCACCTACTATAAGTCTGATGTTTTTTAATACAAGCGTAAGTGCTTGCGCTAAAAGTTTCACAGATTGCTTAGTCGCAGGGGAATTAAGGATATTTGCTATTTCATTGAATAGGTTTTTAACCTCTTCCATTCCATCTTCATTAAGAATAGATTGTTTAATGTCGTTAAGAGCGTTTTGAATACGGTTTAACGCACCTTGTACGGTATCAGCATTTTTTAATGCTTTTTCACCAAATTCCGTTTGTAATTGCATCCCCATTGCAACTAATAAATCAGAACTTTTTAAACCGTCTTTTATAAGTTTCTTAAATTCGGCATCGGTTTTACCCATTGCACGCTGCGCAATTTGTAACGCTTCGGGCATAACTTTACCTAATTGCCCTGTCAACGCCTTTGCTGATACTTGATTTTTGATTAACAGATTATCAACTGCTGTTAGTAATTGCTGTGTTTCTTCCGGTTTAAGTTGATTTGCTGTGGCATATTCCATTGTGCCTGAATAGATATGTTGAATTTGTATATCATCTAAACCTTGACTTTTACCAGCTGCATAAAGTTTTCTGTATGCTTCAACCGTTTTAGAAACTGACAACCCCAAACGGTCACTTTCTTCACGGATAAATTTTAATTGTTCCTCAGCACCTAATTTTGTACCGCTTATTGCTTCAAAAGATTTTTTCAAACTTTCCAAGCGTATTGAAGCATCAAGTATTTCTTTTGCACCGACCGCACCAATCACGCCCACGAATAAACCACGTAAATTTTTTGATAACAAAGAAGTTGATTTATTCGCCTTTGTAGTCGATTTATCAAGCTGTTTAAATCCTGCATCATCAAATTTTGATACTATTGAAACTAATAATTCTTCAATACCTGCCATTGTTTATTCTTTCAAGTTCCTTTGAGGTTTTTGTAAGTTCTTTTTTAAGCAAAAATGCTTGTTGCGGTGTCATTTGTTCAATTTCTTTTAAGCCAATACCGAATTGCAAGGATTTATTTGTTAGAAATATATTCATTATTTCTTGTTCGGCTTCTGCTCTGAGTTGGTTAAGACTTCGTTTAGGTTTATAAACAGAGTTAATAATTTCTTTTCTACTTGGGTCTTTATCTTGTCTATTGCCCCCTCCGGTAATAGAGCGGACAAACTCGAAAAATTTCCGAGATTTGCCTTTATAAAATTAAAGCAAACTACTCTGTAATCTGCAAAACCAACATCTTGCCAGTGTTTCTCCCACTCCGCATTGTCTAATTGCTTGCCGTCAACTCTTAGATGTTCACGGTTTAAAGCTAATTCTGATATAAATTTTAAATCTTCACGGTTAAAAATATCTTTACAAGATGTGTAAAGTGCTTTTAAAAGTTCGCCGTCAGCTAAATCATTAGCTATACAAGCAAAACAACAAGTTAAAAACGGATATATTTTCTCTTCCGAAATATAACCAAGTTTTGTAAAATCATCAAAATAAAGCGGTTCTGTCATATATTCGTGACCGCTAACAGTACATTTTATCATTTTCATATCCTTTCAAATAAAAGAGGGGATTAAATCCCCCCTGTACGTATTATGTTTGCAAAATAATATTATTTATTATTTCTGAATAATGCGTTCCAAGTTACGGTACGAGTACCGCTGTCTTGTTCGCCTGAGATATTTAATATTACACAATCTGAAAACGTATCAGCTGCGCCAGTGTTTAAATCACGTATAACAAGCGTATCTTCAACATTATTCAAATTATCTTCCAACAAAATCGGCAATGATACACTGTCAACTTTAAAAGTGCGGGTTATTTGCCATTGTCTTTGATTATTAACAATATTCAAACCCTCGCCTTGTACACCTTTATATGGTGTAAAGCTGTCGTTTTGTTGTGAAATACTATATGCGTGGTCGTCACCTGTTCCAGTTAATGTAATACCACGCCATACAAACTGGATATTCTTAGCGTCATAAGTTGCCATTAGTCATTCCCTCCTAAGATTTGATTAATCTGTTCATCTGTCGGATCAACGTATAACAAGAAGTCAACTTTTTCACCGACTATTGCATCATAATAATAGCCATAAAGTTTAAATTTCTTAGCGTTATACGCTTCTACATCGGTATTCATTATGCTGTCAGCACCAACTCTAATAGGTACTACTTTTAATTCAAAACCGACTTGCTCGCCAACGGTCGGAATAACTAAATTATATGTCTGAAAACTTCTAAATCTTCTTTCAGCCATTGATAACAATAAGTTATTGCCGGTTTCATCATACATTGGTTTTTGATTGAAAAATTCTAATGCCATCAAACCAAGAGATTTTTTAATATAATGTTTTATCATTTCTCTTTGACGTAAAGCACCGCCTAACATCCTTGAACCGATAACCCAATTATAACCAAATCCCTCAGTATTTCCGCCATCAATCGGTGAAACATTGGTATAATAAGCCACGTTTGCCGTATCCATTGCGGATATTTCTTCACCTGTGAATGTATCAGGAACAATACCGCTTAATTGCGTAAATTGTGCTGAACCATCCTTGCCGCCGAAATATCCCATAGTTGCGGTTGAGGCAACAGCTGATGCAAGCGGATTTGTTGAAGTTTTTGCAAAAATACCGTAAGCATAGTTATTAGTTGCTGCTGCGATATCTTCAACATCATCAACATCAGTAACAACGAAATCACAAAATCTATCGTTAGTTAAACACCAAGCGGCAACCGCTTCTAAATCTGCTTTAGTTCTTGAAATCGGTACAACTTTTACAAATTTACCATCAACCGCTTTGGCTGAATCAAGTGCTTGCGCTAGCGTTTGCGAATTGGTTTTATTCGCAATAATCAAATATTTAATCTGTGAAGTTGTTTGAGAATTATTTTTTTGATTGAATATTGCGTTTGCTTCAAGCGCAAATTGAGATGTCGGCACAAAATCCTCTATGACTTCATCATAACTTGCGTATTTTTTTATCCCGCTAGCAGGAAAAGTAACACCGGTCTGTAAATCACCGGATGCAACCTCACCGACTAACAGAATGTTTTTAAAGTATTCCTCTAAAGTTCTGCCATCAGGCAATTTAAACAGAATACTAATCAAATTGTCATAAACTGTCATTTTAATTTACCTTTCTCCGTGCTTAGTAATAAAAATAAAAATAACACGGTACATTTACTAATTTTTCATTGACCCTGAATAAATCTTTAAAATCTTTATCCAATTGGATAAACTCGTCTGTATTATCCACTTGAATATTGATTTTAAGACCTTTGGCGAGTTCGCCGCTTTCTACCGTAATATCCTCAAACTCAAAAGCAATATCAATTTCTTTTCTGAACTCTTGATTTGTTTGAGTGAATCCCGATAAATCCCTGATGTTTGAACTTTCAAGTTCGTTAATAACTATTCCCTGATTATGTAAAGCAAAAAATGTGTTTTCTTTCTCTGTAAATAAATTTTGTATAAATTCTATTAATTCATTTGCCTGATTATCGGCTGCGACTAGGTTGCCGTCTGTAGCAGTGGTATATACCCCAAAAGTTACGTGTAAGCGCATTTCTTTACGTGTATAATACTTGCCGTCTTTAAAAAATCTTTCAAAACGCCTGTAAATTTTTTGCGGTTCGTTATCCGTTAGCATAATATACGGACGCTGCGGGCGTGTTTGTTTTACTCTATCCCAAAATATATTTGCGCAAGCGTTATTTTTATCGAGCGGAAATACTAAAGGATATTCCGTATTTAATTGAGTTTTAAAAAAGTTATATATTATTGGTTTTACGTCATTTATTTTCATTGATTTTCAACCTCTACTAAATAACTTTTCCAATACTTCATAAATGAACTATGCCAATCTTCTATTGCTCTTATTTCGTACCATAAACCGTTATATTGTAATCTGTCGTGGTTTTCGAGTGGTCCATCGTGATAAATATAATATGATGATATTATTTCATCACCGCTGACATCATCGAGTAAAGCAACCCCTTTTTTACCGTCATTTGTTGAAGTCGGTTGAATATAACCTAAAATTGCTTGATTAAAGGTATATGCTACGATGTCAGCACCGCTGTTTGAATCTATGGTTAAAGCGGAACGGTAAACATCGTATTTAACACCGCCCATCTGTTTAATTAAAAATGTTGCTCTACCCATTATTTTTTATCTTTCCTTGCCCGCCATTTTATACTATTGTACATTAATCCTTTTTCATACAAACGTTTATCAAAGCCTTTTATCATCTGTGTTAAAGGTTTGTTCGGTTCAAAAATTTTTTCATCGATAAATGATTTAATCATTTGAACCATATACCGACCTATTCCACGGGTGACATCCGCTGCAGTTTCTTTTTTACTGTCGTAGCCGTTATACGGTGCAAGCATCATGTGAATACTTGCTTGGATTTCGGTGATTAAACCGGCTCTATAACCTGTATTCTGTACTAACCTGCCTACAAAGTGGGTAGCAGGTATTCTTATTGTTGTTCCCTTTTTGATAATCCACCATCTACCATTTTTATAAAAACGAACTGTTCTTGGCATTACCCAACCATTACCGTACTCATTTTGTACAGCAATGTCAATTAATCGGGCATTCTTGCCAACCATCTGAGCGCCTTGTTCTTTGTGTATTCCTGCGGTTATCCGCTCCACTCCTAACTCTTTGAGTTGTTTTTCTAAGGCGACACGATTTTTTTTATCGATTTTTAAGCTCGCATAAGGTCGTTCAAATGCCATAATAAACCTTTTTTAATGTTCCTCATAATATAACGGATTAACAATATTAAATCCAACTCTAACAAGTCCGTTTAAAAATCTTGCTGCCGCATCGGATAATAAACCGTAACTATTACTTGCTGTTGCGTTTGCTGCTGAACTTGTACTATTACCATAAGTTATAGAAGCATCACCGAGCTTTAACGATTGATAATTAGTATTAATAGCACCGTTAAGAGCTTCCGCTCCGTTTGCATCCAAGTATTGTACAAGTGTCAACGCTTCCTCCGCCGTTGCATCTTTTACTTGTTTTGGTACAACAGCCGTTGTATAAAAGTCTAAAGCATACGAAAAATCAACAAAAAAGCGTGGAAATTCAAGCGGTTGAGTCGGACTGCACTTATACCCGATAAAAGGTAAGGTATCAATACGCTTAGTAGCTGTGATTAATGCCTGTTCCTTTTGTGTTTCGGTTAAAGTAGTCCAAATATCCGAGCCTAAACGGCCTGAAAAATATTCGTTTGCTTCTTCAATAGTTAAATATGAGTTCTCGTGTGAAATAGTCATTTTAAATCCTTTTTTGAAAAAGCAAGGGGAATAAATCCCCTCGCCTTTATGTGGGTAGTACCTTATTAACTACGGTTCGCTTGGTGTAGTCGGTTCAGGAGTATCACTAGCCGGAGTAAGAACCGCGAACGGATAACCGTTTGTTCCTGCTCTTCTTGTTACAGGGTTTGCAATCTGAACACCTAATCTCATAACGACACGTAACGCAATCATATCTTGCTGAGCAAGGTTGAATACGATATTGCCGCTTGCATCCTGAATTACAGCTTGGTCAAGTACTTTATATGTTACATCCTGTCTGATAGCGTAAACTGCTTTTCTAAAGTCGCCTGCTACCATTAATGCTTTTGTATAATCAAACATACCTGAATTGTCGTATGCTATTTCTCTGCCTACGATTGTGTCACGGTATTCACTATTCAAAGCAGGAATATAAATAGGTCTGTTATTTTTATCTCTCAAATCTCTCAATTCAGGAGCAAATGAACCATCAGCAATAAAGCCATTAACAACATAGCCGTCATTTTCAACTTTAGCAATTAAGCCGTCTTTACCGATAATATCGGAAGCTACGTCTAAGCCTGTACCGATTGCAACGGTATTTCCTTTTGCAACAGCGCCGTCATAAATTGAAGTCGGCCAGGAAGCAGGTTTATTTGTACCGAATAATACCGCTTGGTCGATTGCTATGCCTAAAGCTTCAACTATTTGCGGTCTGATTTCGCCCCAAATATCAAAAGAGCTGTCATCTAATACAGCTTCCGGAATAGGAATAATTACCGCCAATTCCTCAGCCGTAAGCATTAATTTTTCCCATTCGGCTTTTGTGGTTTGTTTTAAATCCATATCGCCATTCAAGAAATAAGCGTTAGGTAATGCTGACTGAACAGGCAATACTCTTTGTTTTGCCGTCATATTCGGCAATCTTCTCATTAAAGGTAAAAGTTTTGATGCGCTAGGAACTTCTTTGATAATTTCGTTCGCAATCTCTAAAGGGATTAACGCATCAGCATTTGAACGTGTAATAACATTGTTTGTAGCCATTTTTAAATAAATCCTTTCGTGTTATCTGCCGCTTTTTGCTCGAATAAATTCATTCATTGCATCATGGGCATTAATATTGTTACTTGATGACGGTTTATAATTTCCGCCGTGGTTTTGGTTTGCAGCCTTAAAAAGTATTTCGTTTTCCTTCTTGTAATCCTCAATCCATTTTGGAACATCGTCGCAATCGTCAGGGATAGCAGTTGCAACTAAGTCAGATTTTATACATCCGGCTTTGTCTAATAACGATTGATTCTTAACAATTCGGTTTTCTCTCTTTGTTTTTGCAAATTCTTCTTGTAAGGCTTTTAACTGTTCTTCAACGGTTTCCTTACCTTTGGCGGTGTCTTTTGCTTTAGTGCGATAACTCGCCGCTTCTTTTCTTAAATCTGCAATTTCAGCCTTTAAAGCTGCAATTTGTTCAGCAGTATTATCAGTACCTGACTGACTATCTGCATTGTTTTGCGTGCCCTCAGTACCTGACTGAGTGCCTTGCTGTTCTTCTGTACCTGACATTAGAACTCCTTTCTTGATTTAACTAAATGCTTGAAAACTCCATAGGGCATGTGTTATCATGCCCTTGTTACACTACAACAGGAGTTTTTATGAAAATATTTTTAATTTCTTATGATTTGTCTAAACCGGAACGGGATTATGAAAGTTTAATCACAATTATTAATACTTTTGATAAACCTATCCGTATTCTGAAAAGTGTATGGCTGATAGAATCTAATGACACAACAACGATGATTTATGATGCGTTACGCAATCATATCGATAGAGATGATACTTTATTTGTATGTCCTTTAGATTTTAGCGGTTCAGTCTGTTCAAATTTAAAGGATGCAAAAATAAAAGACTGGTTTAATGAACATCTATACGATGTAAAAGCGGATTATAGAAAACATTAATCTCAAATCCATTGTTATCGTCCGATGTTTTTAAAACGCTATAACCTTTGTAGCCGTATTTTTCAACAATTGTTTTTATTTCGGCACACATTTCGTCTGCTTTTTCCGAGTTATCAAAAAAATATGCTTTCATACAATCCTTTCAGTATCTTTACATAACACTTGAAATTTTTCTAAAATATGTCATAATAATTCTATGAGTAGTTTACAAGATAGAATAAATGATGAAATAAATAATATTGTTCTGCTGCCTGACCCTTTAACTCCTGAACAAAGAGAACATTTAAAAAGTGTGCCGAGTAATAGAAAAGTTTTTTATGTTCAACAATGTATTAAAGCTAATCAGCAAAATCAACAATAAAATTCCATTGTAATTTTTTGTCTTTATTTTCTTTTAGGTTAATATTTCTAATTTGATATTTATAACCTTTGTTAATTAGAACTTCACTTTCTTTTTTACCTGATATTTTATCTACCGCCAAAGCGTGTATACCTTTAGGTGCATTTATTTCAAGCATAATAGGACTATTATCAAATGCTTTAAATCGATATCTTGAAGTTGAAACAAAACCCTTATCAATATATGTTTTCCCTAATAAAGCATCTTTAACTCTTTCTATATCTTTTTCAGTCGGAATATTATCATAAACATCTCCGATTAAATCAGCTAAATCGCTATTATTAAATACTTTTTCAATAAAATCACTTTTTACCCCACGATATAACATTGTATTTTGTGGTAAGCTACTTTTATTTAATGCATCTGTGATTTTCCGAATTGTTTTTGCTTTACTTTTTGATATTTCAGAAATATTACCTCTTAAATAAGCATTGATATTTATATAATCCATAGTGTCTGTATATTCTTTTATGGCTTTTTCTTCTGAATTGGTTATATCTATTGCTTGCTGTCTGCTCTGTTGTGAGTTATCTTTTGATAAATATTTATATTCGGTTTGTTTTGGTATTTCAATTCCTAAATACTTATATTGTTTTAAAACTTTGTCGGTAACTTCTAAAGTATGGATACAATTCGGGTGGAATATATCATATTCTGCTTCTGCTTCTGCTATTGTAATGTAACCTTTTGATAATCCATTGATACTTAAAATAGAACCTAATAAATGATAGCAGTCATCACAAGAAGCAGCCTGAGTTTTTGTTTTCGCAACAAATTCTACTAAATCGCCCCCGTACGGTTTAAATGTCTGTTCAACCATATCGGTAACGGCTTTTCTGTCAGCTTCTGCTGTAAGCGTTCTTGCAAGCATTTTACAATAGTTTTCAGTACGGACATGTGAAAACACCTTTCCGGCTTTGCTGCCTGTTCTGTGATAGTAAGGAACTCTGAAAATATCCCTTGCTTTTAATTGTGTTTCAAAGAATTTAGCTAATCCGTTTAAATCCTTTGTTTTTTCAAGATTACTGGGAACAATCAAGCCTAAACGGTTATATGCAAGGCTTTCGACGTTCTTAACCGCCTGATTTACGGTTGAAAAATCTTTACGCACAAAAGCATTTAATTTTGATTGCATCCTATCAATCGCCCAATCAATATGGCTATGATAGGTTTTTGTAAGTTCTTTTTTCCCTTTATCGGGTAAAATTGCACCGATTAACAAACCTATTTTTAAGGCTTTATAATCTTTTTTAGTTGTATCTTGCCCTCGCGTGTATGAGTATTCAATCTGAGCTGCTGTAAGTTCTTTTAATTCTTTTCTGAGTGCTTTTAAAATATCATCTATGCGTTTTTTCTCTCTCGTTAGGGTAGAACTATCTCCGCCGGATTTTACGATGCTTAAAATGGCTTTTTTTAACTGTTCAGAACGCTTTGAATAAATCTTTATTAATTCTTTTGCGTTCTCAATTTGTAAATCGTAAATGTTAACAGCCATTATAAGATATCAGCATCTGCCCCTTTTTCTTTTTGAATTTCCTGCAATTCCTTTTCAGCTTTATCATCAGGTAATTTACTTAATACCTTTATTGCAGATAATTGCGACATAGTACCCGCAAGCACTCTATCATTACAAGATTTTACAAGTTCGGTATAATCAAGTTTTATTGCTTCGCCCCAATTGATTTTTACTTCTACGTCTTTATACCCTGCAAAAGCTAAAGCACATTCAACCGTTTTTTCAATCGCATTGTTTAACGAAACCGCTCTTATATCCTCAACTTTTGCAATAGCGGCCATAAAGATTTTAATTAAACTTTCACCGCTTAAATTACCGCCCAAATCAACACCATACGCCTGTGGCGGTGTTTTGGTTAAGATATAGAAAAACTGCATTAAAGTATCAATATGAGATTTTATTGCATCGGCTTGTAAATCAGCCGTTATATATTCAGGTTTTACACCGTCTTTGCCGGTCATAATAAAATCAGTATTAGGAATATGTCTTTGCCCCGTCAACGGGTTCATTTCTGTATTCTCGATACTGCCGGCAAGTTTAGGGTTTGCGTGACGATTGATAATTTTAGAGTTTTGAGAAATAGTAAGCATTATTTCTTCAACAATACTCACGATGCTTTTATAATCGCTTTCGCCATAATAACTGTCGCTTTCGGTAGTATTTTTGACGTGAAATAAAACAAAATCATCCCATTTATCAGAAAAATCGTCAATTTCTGCTAATCCAAATTCCGAAATATCCTCAATCTTGCGGCTTAACAGACCATTTGAAACTTCCCAGATTTCATTTTCAATATATCCTTTGTGAATTTTTTCAACGTGTTTATATTTTTTGCCAAATTTAACAAGGTCATAAAGCAAAATATGCCCGTCTAATTCGTTTAAATTCCCGTTTTTAAATACAGGAAACCAACAATCAGGACATACGGAAAATATCTTAACTTTATCGTCGACAAAAGCGACTTTAAAAAGTGCATCGCCAAATCTTGAATTATCGATGCAAACTTCTTTTAATACAGAAATAAAATTATTTTCTTTTGCAATTTCATTCCAAGTTTCCTGTTGCTGCTCTGCATTTATTTTAAAATCGTTATTTGCCATTAAATTTTTAAAAAAATCAGTAAGTGCCTTAAATAGATTTACTTCGATTAATGTTTGTGCGGTGGTTTGTTGTAATGGGTAGCGTGTTAAAATTTTGTTTAAAACCTGCATAAAAGGTTTTGCGAAATTTGAACGGTATAAATCACGATACTTAGCATAATCTCTTAAGCGTAAACTGTCATCACTATCCCATTTCATTTTTTTAAAATCATCGTTAATATCAAAAGATGTCAGCATTTTATTGTGTTAAAACTCCTCTGTTGATTAAATGTAGTCAAATGCTTGTATAAACCGTATCTTAACGCGTCCATGCAATCATCATTAATTTTTATCGGCATATCTGCTTGAACAGATGCTCTCAATCGTTCTTCTTCGTTCGGGTAACGGTACGTTTCAAACTCGTTTAATGTATGTTTGCAATTTTCGGAAACAATCAAATTATCATAATTAATAACGCTGCGAACTAAAGCTATACTATCTTCAACCTTTGGCTTTTCTTCATAAATAACAAGGTTTAAATTGTTTCTTAACTTTTCGTTCTGTTCCGGTCTTGCGTTATCGCAATTTGCGAAACTAAAAAACCGCTTATATTCTGTCTGTTTTTGGTTTATCCAACTGATAACGCCGTCAGCTTCAATCTTTGAGCTGTATAATTCGTCAATCAGGTAATAAGTACCTTTGCGGTCAATGCCTAGCAACAGGCAAGCGGTAGGGTGATTCCAGCCCCAGTCAATCCCTAAGAAATACTCTAAGATTTCATTCTGATTAATCTTATTAATAATTTCTATATGTTTTAAAGTATGTTTTGCTGGGTTGAACGTGTCATATACTAAACCATCGGCAACTATCCATAAACCGTCAATCTTTCTTGCTTTAAATGCACCCTGATAAAGTTTTTCCTGATTGTTAATAAATACTTCTGATAAATTGGCATTATCACGCATTGTAAAGTGCCAATATTCAAATACATCTTTAACATCCTGATTGTTTTCAAGATACGGTTTAATTTTTTCTTGGTATAACCAATGGTTTGAACTTTCAGGGTTGCTGTCAGCAAATGCCCTTGCATTAGCCGGAGTTAATCGGCTTAAAGCCATATTGTAAAAGCTGTAATGGTGCTGCGGAAGTTCGTTAGCATACCAAAAATCCCAAGTGCCGCCCTGAATAGCTGCTGCACTATCTGATTTCCCACCGCCCACTACAAGGCAATTATAAACCTTGCCCCATAGTTTTATATCAAGTTCGCCGCTTGAACTGTTATACTTGACCTGACCGCCTAAGTAGTTTTCTATAAACGGCTTTAATTCAATTAGTACGTTATTTCTGACGGTTGATTTTGAATAGCCGGAAAATACCTTTAAATTATCGTTACCGATTGCATCAAATATTTGCGGTATTTTTTGAACTATGTTTAATGTTTTGCCGGAACGTACTGCCCCGTCAAGAAGCGTAAGCAACGGAAAATCCTCAGGTTGTTTGCTTAGGAACTTCCGTGCTTTCAGGCTGTATTTGCTGTTCTCCCACTTTATCGGCATACATGTTCTCTAAAGATTTTAAATACTTCTCTTTTATATCATCCCCGGAATTTTTATTCTCTTCCGGAACGTCTTTCCAACCTAGATTTTTAAGAGCGAAAATCGCACCGGTACATTTATCATTCCATAGCTGTTTTTCGTATTCGTTAGCAATTCTTTCACGTGCGTTTTTTATAGTGTGGGAAAATTCTTTTCTTTTCTCGTATTCATAAAACATTTTTCGGTCAGAAAAACCTAAAAATAGAATTAATCCCGAAATTGTCGGAGTATATTTTTTATAGGTAACGAAATTGCCGCTATTTTTGTCAAATGCGGTTATTTCGACATAATCGGGGCAATTTTTAAAATAAGCATCAATTTTACGCTGCAGCCTTGCCGCAGACGTGTAATAAGCCGGTCTGCCACGTTTCATAAAACCTCATAAAATTTTAAGAAAAAACCGCCGGGATAGAATTAATTAGAATAAAAATGTTTGGATTTTTGGTCTCTTAGTTTTATTTGAAAGGA
>Ga0326511_10000394_pt1 | contig 37967 bp, 39 predicted proteins | sample 0_2496_0518_D_FD_203701 | JGI IMG/M metagenome (GOLD analysis project Ga0326511, IMG submission 203701) | Bovine rumen microbial communities from UC Davis, California, United States - 0_2496_0518 | ecosystem: Host-associated > Mammals > Digestive system > Stomach > Rumen | place: USA...
ATGCCAAATCTTTATTTGAAGGAACAATAACTGAATTACCGAAAGAATGTGAGTACTATCATAAGCGTTTTGTTATTTCTCAATGTTTGGATGAAGTAGAACGTATGATTAGAGAAAATCATATTACTGATGATGATACTTATATTGAAACAGAATACCAAATTATATACTCTATAGTCCTCAAATACACAACTATGGATTATTTTAAAAGAGATGATTTTAAAGAATATTTACACGACTTAGTAGGGAAGTTAGTTAAGCAGCTCACGAAGATTAGGAAGACTTACACCGTATAAACATATAAAATAAAAGGAAAATAGTTTATATGGCAAATAATGATAAATCAACTGAAATCGTTACATTACCACTTGCGTCAAAATTGAACATGAATGAAAACAAGGGTACAATTAATACCAAGTTCGATATGTTCAACGAATGCAACGCTCCAATTTATGGTGGAAATCTTTATCCTATACACTCTAAAAGAATAAACGACCAGTTGGGAATCTATGACAAGCATGGAGACCTCTGGTCAATAACTGGTGATGGCGTAAAGAAGAATGGAAATACTGTTCTTCCAAACACTGCATCAATAAAGAAGACATTCGATGTATTTGAATGGGAAAAGTGTCCTTATGAATTTGACCAAGGAATTCTTGTAAGACAATCATCAATGGCGGTTAATTCATTTTATGTATCAAACTCTGGAGCCGGAACTCAGAGTGAGACAAGAACGTATGACATCTTTGGCTTTGTCGGCGGTTACTTGAAGAACGGACAGGTTTCTCTTCACAAATTTGAAAACTTTGGTAGATATGATTCAAGCACTAAAATGCAGAAGCCAGAAAGCAGATATGTAGATGGCTATGACTATCAGGTAAGCGTTCCACAATTTGACCTTGACAAGCCGACTATAAATTTCAGGCTTATAAACATACCGACTGGATTTGCAATGATTGAAGTAAAGGCGGGTACTGACTCAATGTACCTGCGTATAACCAAATATGGCTATGGTCAGACATTTCAGCAACACAAGATTATTCCATTCAACTTTTACAGATGTGATTCAAACGGCGTATTCACGACTGAGCCTGTAAGCTCTAAATTCGGTGCTACATCAGGTATTGCAGATTCGCCACAAATCATTGTTTCAGCTCCTTTCTTAATAGGCGGCGAGTCATATTATGGAATTACAGTTCTTAATCACAGACAGATTGGAAAGAACGGACACAAAGACTGCCGTTTCTGTAATTTTGTCGTAAAAACCGACCTTGAAGATTTCCCTATTGAAGGAATACACATTACTTGTGGAATTACTGACTGGTATACTTTCGTTGATGATGACACTTATGTATATCCAATAACTACATATCACGAGAACTATACAGCAGGCATTTCGTTCAGCCAATTGGTTACAAGCGGAAAATTTGCTATCGCAGGTTCTTTGGAAAATGCTTCATTAAGTGACAAAGTTCTTACCGCAACAGTTACACAGGAAGAGACTTTGTTTGCTGGTTCATTATACAACTTTGGCGTATTGTCAGGTCTTATAATCCCATCAGCCGTAACGAACCAAAGACGACACCGCTTTATGGTTGCGGGTCCTACAATGTACAAGACCAATGACTATGGAATGGGTGGCTCTTATGCTGTTGACAACATGTTCCCGGGAAAATGTATTCGTGATATGGGAATGCAGTCTACGCTTACGCTTCCATCAGATTTGGATTCTTGGCAGTCATTAGACGAGGACAAGAAATCAATCTGGAACAGACGTGATGAGATTGATGCAGGCGCAAACAATGCGCAGGGTGCTATGGCAAACATCAGGGACACTCACTTCCGTGTTCTTTTCAACTATACACAAGGATATGTTTCTGGTATTTCTTGGGCTAATGTCTATGATGATATGGGAACATTGATTACACAGTGGGATTCTGTTGATGACGGATTCTTTATCAACGCATATACCAACAACAATAATGATGAATGTGTAGTATGGCGTGATACAAGAACTGGACATATTATGTTCGGATTCGCATCTGACCCGTCGTCATCCTGCAATTTCCACAAATATTACACAGAATTACAGATTGTTGCCGACAGATATATTGTCGCAAACAACAACACATACTATAACTGCATTGACTTGGAGACAGGAAAGAAAGGTCACTGGGCATCGGACTGGAACAACCGTATTCTTAGCGGTTATACTACTTCTGGCGTATTAGATACTGATGACCTTAAAGTTCCGTCATACTTCTACAAGACCGGCTCAACGGCTTCGGGTGTTGACGTTGCATATTTGAGGCAGAAGACATTCGCTCCGTCCATGTTCACGCCTTATAACCCCTACATTGCCGTAGTAATAGGTTTCGAGAAAGTATTCGGAATAGGTGCTTCGGGACAGGATGACGTTCCGATAGTTGATTTCTTTGCTTCAAGCGGAACAACCGCACCAATCTACAAGACATCATTCATACATTCGACACAGAACGCATCGGGTGAGATTGTTACAATCCTTGATGGTACTTTGGACGGACAGGTATTCCCTGTAGTTTCTGCGGGCTCTGCTTTCTATAACTTCCCGCTTCCTTTGACCAAGTTCATAAAGTCATTTGCCGGAAGGTTCGGTGTAAAGATTAACAAGACTGGATATTCATTGGTCTATGACGGAATAAGACCAGTAGGACTTTATAACTCAACGTCTATGGTAGACAACATTGATGAGTTCTTTATCGTAAACTCACAGTATTACGCCATTGTAAATGACATAATCTGTGCCATAAGCTACAACTCAAACTACATACTTAACGGAATCGAATCAATCATTGATGTGAACGGAATGCAGTTTATCGGTGCTTTCCCGTCATGTGCATATTTCTATTCGGGAGCATCACACTCAATCTATGCTTTCACCGGAGATGCGGACCTTCAAATGTTTGTTCAGACGGACAGAATTTCTACCGTATACTGGTATCTATATGCCCCTAACAACGAATGGATTTACCTTAATACAAATGATGGTCTTTATGTAATGACGCAGAGCAACGTGTTCAAGCTTAACGGACTTTTGAACCATTACGGAATGGCTACATTGGGATTGGAGAGCTGGAATGCTTTCTCCACTGACAAGAACTACAACATTATCCAGGACTGGAACGGAGCCACATACTCTGTATCGCTGGATTTTGACCCTGATGACCAGAAAAGTTTCTCAAACGGTGTCGTGATTGACACGGCATATTACGGACCTGGGGACATGAGACAGGACACATTTGATGCTTGGTTCGTGAAGATATTCGTTCCGTCCAAATTCGAACTGAACAGCAGGGTAAGGTTGCAGTCATCGCTCATGCTTGACAACAAGATTGTGGAATGCGAGGCGGAGATGTATGCCATAGGAAAGGTGAACCTTGATGACAACAACTGCTATATCATAAGATACCAGCCATCGGTTCAGAAGCCGTCCCTTGCATCAAAATTAAGGATTGAAAGCCCTTATCCTATAAACTCAATAAGCTTCTCACACAAAGGAATTTCCACGTTCATTTATAACAACAGTACGGTCAATAGCTTCGCCCGTGGCGTTAACATATAAAATTAGGAAATAACAGCTTATGAAAAAAGATAGACAATTTGTACTTAATTGTATAAGCGAGCTCAAGTCGAAACGAGGCGGATTCAAGCAGAAGGCTGAAAGAAACCTGCGTATCTATGAGGATTCGCTCAACATTTCTCTTGATGACGTGAATTATGAGAACATCGTCGGCTTTTACAAGAACGGAAGCCAGTACGACACTACGGTTGACATGAGCCTCAACATAATAAAGTCTTGTATAGATACGCTTGTAAGCAAGATTGCATCCACGAAGGTACGCCCGCACTTCAACACAGTTAACGGCTCGTTCAAGGATGTCCGTATAGCAAAGCAGGCTCAGCAGTATTTTGACCAGAAGTTTGAATCAAAGGACATAAACAAGCAGGTGTCAGAATGCTTCCGTTGTGCCTGTATCTTTGACACCGGAATTATTTACATTGACCCGATAGACAAGTCAATACGCAACGTTCTTCCGTGGCAGGTATACTTCAGACCGGCTGAGAAAACTTATGGTCACATTACAAGGGTATACTATGAAAGAAAGCAGTTCCCTACGACATTGCTTGAAGGCTATACGGGGAAGGAAGAATACATAGGGTATGGCGTATACTATGATATCGTGAACCATGTATGGGCTGAAATGTATTCCACTGGCGAGGTAAAGATTCATGATTATCAGGCTGATGTGGTTCCGTTCGTATTCATGAACTATACGCCTCCTATCATAGGAACTTCATCAAACTCAATAGTCGATATGCTCCTTGCAATCCAGATTGAGATAAACCAGCTTGCCAACACTGTAAAGGACGCATCCCAGTTAAGCCCCGCAAACACAATCCTTGTACCACAAGGAACCAACATAAACATAAGGAAACTTAACAACGGAATCGGAAACGTAATCGGATATTCCATGAGCGGCAACATTCCTGCTTCGCCTATAACCGTGGCAACGCCTTCATTCATTGACCCTCAGTATATGAAGACTATTGAGGAACTGAAGGAAACGGCTTACGAGCTTGTAGGAATTTCCCAGTTGTCGGCTACATCACAGAAGCCACAGGGATTGAATTCGGCAATTGGATTGAAGACGCTTGAATCCATCGAAAGCGACAGGTTCGAGACCCAGCTTAATTCCGTAATCAAGGCATACACTGACATTACCAAAATCTGTATGAAGGTATATGACCCTGATGAGGACATTCTTCCGGGCGACCAGTTCCGAAGCACCATTACATGGAAGGACATCTGCCGTGAGGACAAGAACATGAAGATTCAGTATTCCTCAATGGATGCTATCTCAAAAGACCCAACCACGAAAATGCAGATTCTGCAACAGATGGCGGTTATGGGAATCATTCCTGCCAATACAATCTCACAGTATCTTGAGATGCCGGACATTGACAAGTCTTATTCACGTAAGAACAACAACTGGAATGCGGTTCAGACAGTCATTGAGCGGTGCATTGATTCTGATATATTTGAAGTTCCATCATTCGTTCCTATTGACTATCTTGAAATGGAAATCATAAACACACAGCTCAGCTTGTTTTCATCAAATCCTGATGACAACATTGAAGACATTAACAAACTGACAAAACTCTTTGGAATCTGCTTGCAGATGCAGAACAAGTTTGCACAACTTATGGAGCAGAAACAGCAGGAAACGATGGAGCAGTACAGCGATGAAATGGGGGAAATGTAAGGTATGCTTAACTTTGATGTCAATAAAAACAACAACGCCGTTCCAATTGAAGTCATATCATCAATCCAACAACTGGCGACCCAGCTGTTCCAACAAGATATGGCGACTGGTGCCCCACAAGGGGCTGTCCAGGAACCACAAGCTACGGCTCCTGCAGGGGGTAATCAATAATGTTTAAATATTTGGCTAAAGAAATCGTAAACTATGCAAAATCCTTGGCAGACCTTAAGGACATATCGTTCATTACATGGGGCGATGCCGTTCGTATGCTGAATATTTCATACAAGAAAGTCTACCAAGACATAATCAACAACGGAGACCTCAATTATCTTGAGGAAATTGAGATTATACAGAACGGAAAGCAGTCCTTGTATGAATTGCCAGACAACTTCTATCAGCTTGCTATGGTTGTGGATGAATATGGCGTTGAGATTCCTAAGCTCAGGCTTTCTTACGGACCCGCCGACTATGGGTTCATTATCAAGAACAACACCATCTATTTCCAGAACGTTGACAGGCTGGTTAAAATCAAATACTACCCTGAGCCAGACCAGATTACATACAAGGAAAAGACCCTTGATGTTATGGACGCTACCGTTACCGCCCTTTATGCGGCTTTTGACAAATACATTCTTGTCAACCGAAGTGGACAGCTTACTACGATAGACTTGCAGAGCTGGAGCTCTTATCCATTCAATGCATCAATCGACACAAGCGACCTAATCATGGGCTCAAACGGCAATGTCATCAAGGTGTCCACAGGTGTCGTATACAGCCGTGAGGGATATGCCATTGACAACATACTTAATCCTATGCTTAATACCTCCGGGTTCTTTGTCCAGAATACTACTGAAACCGGGTTCGGATATTGCAATGATGATGCTTCCGTAAGATTTATGGTAAGTAATGGACACGTCTACTGCAATGGAAATGAAATTGCGGACAACCTTGGCATATTCGGCAACAACATTTATTCCGGACGTGTAATCTACTACAACGGAAGATGGGCTCTGATTACGAACAGATACATTATCTATATGGACGGAAGCTGGGAAACCACTGATGTCCCTTACGCACAGTGCGTCCAGAAAGCGGACACTGATACGGGCTATGGATATATCTGCGTTCATAACGTGTCCAACATGTATTACCAGAATACCGAGGGAAATATCCACATTTATGGATGGGCACCGGATACGGTAATAAACTTCCCTAACAACATTCTGTTCGAGCTCGCCGCTTATGACCTTGCGATACAGTTCAGGAACAAGCAGTTTGCCGATGCCACTGCCTTGAAGGAAGAATACAAAAGGATTGAAGAAACCTATTGGAATACCCTGCCTCAAGACCAGGATGACTTCGTTACGATAAGAAACGTGAACAAGTCATATACAAGATGGAGAATGTTTATTTAAAACATATAAAATAAAAGGAACACATTTTATGACTGAACAAGAAGCTAAAGAACTCGCAAGAAAACATAATGCAGAAAATGTCGGAAAACCCGAAGAAAAGAAGGGTATTATCGACAAGGTAAAATCTGGTCTCAATAAAGTCGGTGAAGCAATGAAGCAAGGAATTGACCAACAGGCTCGTAATGCAGCTTCTGCCGATTACTCTTTCGCATCGCCTGATGTCCGTTCTAATGTTGAGAATGAGTCTGAGGCGGGGAAAGCTTTGACTGAGGCTAATGCTACGGATATGGTAAACGGAACCGGATTTGATGAAACCAACAAAGCCCTTAAGGGTGAGGGTGAATTCGGAAAAGCAGCCGAAGCAACACAACATACCGCGGATTCCAAAGGAAATCCAAACCCAGAATCAAGGACGGTTATTAGTGAAGCAGTAGAAGAGGGCAAAGGCTCATCAATTGCTGAGAAAGCAGGCAATGACGCACAGAGCCGTTTCAAGAAGCTTATTGATGACACCAAGGGCAATTATGATTACCTTGACGACTACTACAAGAATTCGGCTACTAATGCTTGGAATGAATTGGGCAAAGGCGACCAGAGGATTATGCTTTATGACCAGCTTGGAACAATGCTGCGTAACAATGCGAAATACAAGCCACGCCTTTATGGTGCTTTCGGCAATGTTGTATCGGAAGGCTCTGATGCCGGTAATGAGAAATCAAAGCTTGACAACTTCTTGTCGGAGAACCTTACGAAAGGATTGGAACGACGCAATGCACGCCTTGACAATTCTTTGGAACAGCAGATGCAGATTGCTAATTTCCCTCCAAGACTGGAAATGCAGCTACGCTCTACTTGGGAAGGCTTGAAGATGAACAACCGTGCCAAGACACACCTTATCTCATTGTTGAAGGATGTTGATTTCTTGGACGCTTTGAAGGCAGGAGCCGTTTCAATCGCCGCCAACGGTCAGATTGTGGACAAGGCTTCCGGTGCTCTTTTAGGTATGCTATAATTTAATAGGAGAAATAGATAATGGATGAACAGAATACAGAAATGGATTTGAACGAGAAGCTTGACCGTCTTATCGAGGCAATCGAAGCAATCACTGCCAAGATTGATGAACAGCAGTCACGCATTGACGAGCTTGATTCGGCATTGTATGATGGTCTTATCGGACCTGCAAATGATGCCATTGCCAAGAATGAGTATGACAACGCATTGTCAGATTTCAGAACGAAATATTCTGAGAAGCTCGGCCCTTATGAAGGAAGCGTCAAGGCAATTGAGGGAGATGAGGATTTTGATATCTTCAAGAACGCATTTGATGCATACAACGACGGTGACTATGACTTCTCTCCGGATGAGTATGTTGACAAGCTCGCTATGTCACTTGCAGACCAGATTGACAAAATCAAGTCAGCCGTAGCTGAGAAAGTCGGCGTTGACAAAGACGACGTTGAAGTAAAAGTTGAGGCTCAACCTTCTGAAGATGGCAAACACGACGTTCAGATTGATGTTGACAACACTGAAACATCAGAAAAGCCAGAGGACAATGTTACCGAGAAGGAACATGAAGAAGTAAAGACTGAAGGCGGTGAAGAGCACACTGTTGAGTCAGAAGAGAAAACAGAAGAAGATGACGATGGTGAAGAAACAATCGAAGACTTCGAGAAATCTCTCAAAGACGAAGCAGACAAAGACAAAGACAAGAAGTGGCTCAAATACTAAAGGGAGATAAACTGTTATGATGGATTTGGCTTCATTGGGTACAAAAGGCCAGATGGTTGACATGGGTCTCCAATTGGCCAAAGACTTGTATGCCCAGCACGTCCGTGACAAATACGTCAATGAATCGGCTGAGAAGTATCTTGATGCATTGGGACGTAACACTGGTGACAGCGGGTATACTGATGCACAGAATGCGGGCATGAAACGTGCCCAGGAAATTGCAAGGGGCAGACAAGCCCAGATTGCAGGGAACGCATACGGAACGAATGCCGCTCAGGCATCCAAGATTGCAAGCTCCGCCCAGCAAGGCTCTGACGCATATGATTCAACGCCTTGGTCAAATATGATGAGCAAGATGCAACAGTCTGAAAACAAGAACTTGAGGAACCAAGTTTCTGCTGCTGAAGCTAATGCTGGTAGAGACCTTGAGGGCGTAGTTGGTGCTGTCAACAACGTTGAGAATACTCTTGGTGGTATGGCAAGTTCGGCTGCTCTTCCTAAACAGCAGACCGGTGAACAGGCAGCAAGACAGTCTATTTCAGAGAATGCTGGCTATCATGGCATGCCATCAAACTTGGCAAAATACGGCAAGAAGAAAGGATGGTTCGACGACTTTTTAAGCAGGATTAGATAATGGCTATTAACTTTGACGTTCACGATTATAACGAACAACCAGAACAAGAAAACTTACAACAAGAAACTCCTCCTATGGGCGATGACACATGGCTTCAAGACCAGTTCACCAACAAAGCGTATGACAACGAGGAAACTCGTAACGCCGCGTGGGCTGAAAGGGGTCTTGACCCTAATGCGTATGAATGGATTACGGATGAACAGGGAAACTTGTATACGGAAGGAAATCCAGCACAGACCCAGGTCCCGGAGGAGCCGGCTGATGTCCCTATGAGCCCTGAGCCAGAAATCCCTATGGATGAGGGAGACCTTCTTACTGACACTGATGAAGACGGAAGCGAGGACATTATCGGTGCGGTTGATGAAAACGATTTGTCGCCTGACACAAGTGATGAAACGATTACTTCCGAAGCCGTACCACAAGGAACAGAAACGGAGCCAGAGCCAGAAATAGCACCTGAAATCCCTGCCGATTCGGTTGACAACACGAACTCGTCTATATCTGAGGACGAGCTTGCACAGATTGAATCTGAGGGAAACACGCTTGAAGGTGATGACTGGACTGAATGGGTAGCCGACAACGTTGAGCGTAATAAACCTGACGGAAGCATACGAACAGAAAAAGTCGAGGACAAAAAGGAATATCCAGAATACAACAGCCTTGATGACATAAAGAAAGTCGTATTTGATTCGTCAAAGCTTACTGGTGATGCAAGGAAGTTCCTTGATGAGCATAATGCATGGAAAGACCCAAGGTTCCTTGACATAATCGATGACAAGCAGGACTTATGGGATAACGCTCCGGAACATGCAAACACTGACAAGCACGTTCTTGGGGGAAGCCTTAGCCGGGTACAGAATGCCAAGGCACATAAAAGGTTGCAAGGCTATAATGTCCGTGACTATGTTCCTCATCTGAAACAGATTGAGAAAGACGTTGACGACGGCTCATCATCAATGAAAATATACCAAGAATACGCCGACATGATTAAGAGGGACGAATATAATGATGCCTACAAAGGACAGGATTTGAAGCCTTTCGGAGGATTCTCTTGGGAAAGCAACCCTGAAACACGTGATGCCGTAGTCAATACAATCGCCGAATCATTGGGCGTTGAGGCTACTGATGAAATCAAAAAAGACATTTCAGCAGAGCCAGAATTCACAGAGAAAGTAATGGACGCATATGGTATCGATTACCATGACGACCTTATAAAATCATACGAGAAGAAAGTAAAGGAAGCTCATGACAAGGTTTTGAACTTCAAGCTTGCCTATACCGGCAAAAAGGAAGACATGCTCAAAAGCCGTGAGCTCAAGAAGCTTGAGGAAGAGGAGAGCAAGGCACAGAAATGGCTTGACATGCTCCGTCAAGACCAGAAAGACGATTTCAACGGAATGGGATGGAACAACGGAAAGGTTGATGTCTATGATAAGGACGCACCGGACTATGTTCCGTCAGAGGAAAGACCTGATTTGGGCGAGGGCTCAAGAGAAGTCCTCGTTAAGGAGCTTGAGAAGGAGATAGAGCAGGAGCCTGACGAAGAAAAGAAATCAAGGAAAGAAAGAATCTTGAGATGGGTCGGTTCTGGCGTATCATTGAGCACACCTAAAGCAAGTCTTAATGAGAACCTTGGTGAAACAAGCTCAGTCCGTGGTGGAAACATAGGAAACACTCCGTCTGGTTCCGTAAATACTTCAAGGGGCTCAGGCTCCGCATCAAAGGCATTCCACGATATTATGTCCGCTCCACTGGCTTCCAAAGGACAGGGCAAGATGACCTATGAGAATATCGGTCAGTCATTGTCCGGCATTCACAGCGGTTCTGTACCAAGGATTCCTGATTCCGGGAAACCGACATCAGCAAAAGCTTCGGGGCCAACTACAAGAATGTTCAACGACATAATCAAGGGAAATACCGCAAAGCCTATGGCATACGACAAGACACCAAAAGGCAATTACAGTATAAAGGGCATTCCTACCAGCAAGAAATCTGGTGGACAAGGGGAATCAGGCGGAAAGCTCGGACTTCCTAAGACAAACGCCGCTCCAAGGATTAGCATGATTATTGACAAGATAATCGCAAAGGTAAGGGCTACGCCGGACCACAAGATTGAGAAAGGACGGCTTTTGATTGAGATGGAAGACGGCAAGGCTATTATCAAGTTTGGCTCATACCGAAAGACAAGCCTTGAAAACTTCGCAAAGCAACATCCAAAAGAGCTGGAGCAGGTTTACCAACTTATAAAGTAAAGAGGAAACAATAATGGGATTCTTTTCTGGAATAGTAGATAAGGTAGGTGATGGATTAAGCGGAGCCAAGTCAATGGTAAGCTCATCCGCACCTTTCAAAAAGATTAATTCAGTCTACCGGGACAAGACCGGAATTACGGCAAAGGAAGAGGCAGAGGATGCCTATAACCAGGCTGTAAAGGAAAATACTGGTGCTTTAGGTGAAGCCAAGGCATGGAACATGGCGGAACGTGGTGCCCTTGCCGAGGGCATGAACACAAAGGAAAACGTTGAAAAAGCTGCCCTTTCATCTGGTGCCACAAGGGGTGAAGCCGCAAACATGGGCAGCAATGCGGTTCAAGGGGGAATACAGAATGCTCTTCCGGGACAAATGGAAAAAGCTGCTGGCTACCTTCAAGGAGAAATCGGAAAGGCTGGTCAGAAATATGAGAAAGCAATGGCGGATGCGAATGCGAAATCAGAGCTTATTGGTAAGGCTGCTAACATTGTTGGAACTGGGATTGGCTCTCTTTTCGGTCCTATTGGTGGTGTTGTCGGTTCTGCGGTAGGAAGCGGAATCGGGGCATTGCATCAAAGAAATGTTGCATCCGACGAAAGGCTCAAGACCAATGTAATGGGCATTTCTACGGGAAGGGCAAAATATTGCCCTAAAGTCAAAAGAACCGAGCTTCTTAACTTGAAGAAATGTGAGGAAAAAGATGAATAACACGCAGGATTTGGTACAGGTAGATAAAGGCGGAATCAGCCCTATGTTCCAGGACAGCATTATGTCCATGCTTGATTCGCTTAAATCACAGCCACAGCAAGGCATGGATTCACAGTCAGAGAACGAGAACCTTAATACATTCCAGCCTATCGACACTTCCAATAAAAAGGTTTCATCCGCACAGACGACTGAGCAGAACAACAACGTGTCCGAGAACAACGCTATGGCATTGTCGGATGAACGTTGTAAAGAATTGTTTGGCTCTACTGATTTGTTAGACGCGATTGCAGATATTGATGCATATAGATTTAAGTATAAGGAAGGTGCTGATAAAATAGACCCTAATGCTACGCCCGATAAAGAACATGTGGGTGTGATGGCACAAGAGTTAGCGGCAAATCCAGCAACTAAAGATGTTGTTGAGCAAGACCCTGAATCCGGTTATCTTACGGTAAACATAAAGGACTTAACGATGGAGACATTCGCGCTTGTTACGGAGCTTGCAAGGCGTGTGAGGGAGCTCGAGGTTAGATGTGGAGCAAAATAATAGCAGGACTTTCTATAAAACAACCTGTATCTTACAGAAATGAAGTAAATATGTCTCCTGAAGAATGGAATGAGAAAAAACCACAGGGATACTCTATTCCTGGTAAGGTTGATGAAGATAGCATTCCTGTTAATTCAACTGCTATTTCTTCCGCTGAATATAATCCAAATGATGATAGTCTCAATATAGCGTATACTTCAAACCCTTCTAAATCTTACAAGTTTAAAGCTAATGGCGAAGAAGGATTGAAAGAATGGATTGAAGCTCCATCGAAGGGACGAATTACACAAGAATGGAAAGAAACACATCGTTTTCCAGGCTACTAATCGTTTATCAAATATTTCTTGGCTTCTAATGTTGGATGCTCAATCCCAGCTTTAATGAATCGAGCACGTAATGCACACAAAGTTAATTGCTCGCCGTTGTAACAGCAGAACTGGCTTCTATACTTCTTATTGTATTTTGCAATGCTTTCTTTACCCTTTTCTGACTGTTGGTATTTTCTACTGGCTTTTCTATGGGATTCTTTATTTCTTTCAACATCCTCGCCATTTGCCCTATAATTGTTATACGTAGGTTTTAGTAGTTCAATGAATTCTTGCTCAACTTGTTTCAAATACTCTGGCATAACTGGAGCAAGAATCTGAAACCTGAAGTTTTCCAAACCATACTTCTGCATTCCCAAGTATAATTGTTTGTTTGGTTCGTTCTTCCACACATACGGACATTTATGCTCGTTCCACCTTCTCATTACATTCTTACTTGAACCAACATATCTGTCACCAGTTACCGTGTTTATAATCTGATATACTGCGCTTATCTTTTCCATTTTATTCCAAATCATACTTATTCTTTATTCTGTTATAGTCTTTTGTGGCATCCCTTAAGGACAACCAGTTTGCCGCATACAGAAGCGTCTCATCATCATTATCCATCACAGTTACGTAGAACATTGTTTCGGTAATTTGTGAAAGATATTTATAAATATTGTCAAGGTGCTTCCACTTGACTATATTCCAATTCTTGTCGTTTGTAGCAACATTCATGTCATTAATTTAGCATTAATATACCAAATGTAGAGCTTTTGAAAAACTTCTACTAATTATGTATAAATGTTATGATTCTGTTCTGTTAGGACCGGTCCAGAATCTAACAGAACAGAGGATTAGCATTATGATATTATTCGAAGTAACAAAAGGTACTGGAAACAAAAGATTTGGTATGTATGTTGGTGAGCCAAATAATCCAGACTGTAAAAGAAATGCAAACATTTGCATAACATCCACTAAAACCAACGATTTCCGTGATACAATCCTAATCAACACACATGAACAGTATAAGCGTAATGTAATCAAGAATGGTGAAATCATTCATAAAGTTGGTGATTTCAAGTACAAAAGTATTCTTGCAATACGTCCGCTTACTGATATCAAGTCTGCTTGGAATCATTGCAGTGAATACCCTACTGTTTCTTATGGCTTGAACTGTTTCAGACGTGAAGTTCTCATTATTGATTCAGACTATGCTTATACAAGCTTGAATCAGTTGAAATCTTATGTATCATTATTCTGTAAAGAAGCTCAGCTTCCTGAACCTTCCTACGTATTAAGAAATCCTAAATCTGGTCATGGTCAGATTGGTTGGTTTATGTCTGTTCCGTTTGAATCAATGAACAAAACTTATTCTTTCCACGATTTCAACTCTTCTATCAAAGCATTGGCTTATTGTTGGAATATGATTACTAAACTTGATGGTGACTATTGTTTCAATGGTCCTGCTTGTAAGAATCCTTTCTATACTGGTTTTGAATCTTCTATTTCTGGTAATGTCATTGATACTTATTACTTTATAGATTTGTTGAATAAAGCAAGAAATAAAGCCTTATTATCATATAAATATACTCTTCTTCCTTCTTCTTTGTTGGATAACACACCTGAGACACCAAAGAAGCTTACAAAACAAGCTACCAAGAAAGCAATAGATAAAAGGTTATGTGAATCAGATAAAGGAAGAAACTGCTACCTTATGAATCACCTTAGAACAAAGATATTCCAGTTTATGAACAGTAATAGAGGAATAGCACCTACATTTGACGAAGCAATGAATCTGGCAAGTGAAATAAACAATACATTTGATTCAAAGCTTGACAGACAAGAAGTATACCACGTAGTGAAGTCAGTAAGGACTTGGTGTATCAATAACTGGACTGGTGATTGCATGAACCATACTGACACGACTAATGCAAGAAAGATTTCCATCCTTGTAAAGAAATGCAATAAACTGGTTCTTATGTCAGAAGCATTGGCTGGTAAAGCGTCTGTATCACGTGGTTCACTTGCCAGGTATAAGGCTATGTCAGAAGAAGAAATCAAAGACTTGTATTCATACAAGAAACAGTTCATTGATTACATTACATCTATACGTGAAAACTGTTCTGTATTGAATGAATCATTTGATGGTTATGTTGTATTGGAAGATAAGCTCAAATCAATAGATTTAGCAAGCTTATTATCATATAAATATACTCTTCCTTCTTCTTCTTTGTTGGATAACACACCTGAGACATCAATAAATACGGAAGTAGAAACAGAAGATAAACCTAAAAGAATTATAATAAAACCAGAAATGAATAAAGAAGACAATATTACAGACAAACAGCTAGCTGATTATTGGTGTTACATCACTGAAAATAAATACATAAAGAGGTAAATATGGAAAGGCAAATTGATAATGAAAGATGGGAAATAATCCAACGATTGGAAAAAAGATTCTATACATACACCATCAGAAGAGACAGTAGATATAAAATAAAGGGCAAAGACATAAGAATAATTATGACTGAATGTTTAGACAAGCCGGGACGTAAAGAATACTTTGTTTTTGTAAATGGTACATTGCAACATTGCTACCAAGACGCATTACAAGTATTAGACGGACTTGATATTGAAGACCCACCAGTTTCTGGCGATATGCCACATTGCACGTTAGAAGACTTGTTTTAGGATGGATAAACAAGAAATAACCGATTTCCAGTCTTTTAGGTAAGTTTCAACTAATATAATAAATACATAAAATAAATAGGAGAATAAAGAATGTTTGATTTTGGAATGGCACTCAAAGCTTTGAAAGAAGGAAAAGCTGTAGCACGAAAAGGTTGGAACGGTAAAGGAATGTTTCTTACCTTGCAGCAGGGCTCAGAAGTTGTGGGCGACCTTATGAGGAATGAACTCGCTAGGAATTACTATGGTGACAGTAAAGTATCAATCTGCCCTCACATTGACATGAAAGCAGCAGACGGCTCATACGTGGTTGGGTGGCTTGCATCGCAGACAGACATGCTCGCAGAAGACTGGGATATTGTATCCCCTGTACCACTGATAGGGGACTGTTGTCAGGAAATAAAATAATTATGTAAAAGGCAGAAAATAATTCAAAATTTTCTGCTTTTAAAATTATTTTACTAACTAAATGTGTTAATATTAAAGTATAATCAATGCAAACACAAGGAGAAATGAAATGAACAAAGTAACTTATGATTATCTTATGGAAAGCGAAGGTTTTAGAGATAAACTTACCTTCTGTAACACTGAAGATGACTATGAAGAGTCTACTGCACCAAACGGACAGGAGTGGACATCAGAAAGCCTTTTGTGTTTGGATGAATACCCCTTTGAAGTAGGACATTATTATTCCGTAGCGGACCATTCTTGGGATTACGGCTTTACTTACTACGCAGATAGCGAAGAGAAATGGTGTGCTACTGGAGCCAAGGACTTTATAGAAGTAGTCGACGGTGAAAGTTGGAAGAAAGTCAATGTTGGTGCCACAATTTACAAGTATCTTGGCAACGGTGAGTTCAAGGTATTGGACGCATTTGAGAATACATACGAAGACAGACTTGGTCACAGATACTATGCAATCTACGACGAAGAAGACGAAATGACAGCATAAGGAGAAATAAAGCTCACTGGTAGGGACACCTTGTCCTTACCTACTAAATAAAATGGGTGAAGATGAAGAAAGAAGAATACATTAAAAGGTATGGTGAGGAAGCTTACCTGGAATACAAGAAGAAACAGGCCGAGCTCACCAAAAGATGGCGTGAAAAGAACAGGGAAAAGTCCAGAAAATACGGACTTGAATACTACTACAAACATAAGGGGGAATAAAAGAATGGAACAAATAAATTACGGCATTTACTATGGTCAAGTAACTTGTATCGACAGGCAGATTGCAGAGCTTGAAGCCAGAAAGGATGCACTTCTGAATGGTTATTGTTTCACAGGGGTTTACATACCAAATGAAACAATTATAGTAGAAGAAGGGGAAGAGAATGAACGTGGTTCAAATGAAACTGAATATCATAGTAAATGACATCAGGAAAATTGCGGAAGAGATAAATTCATTGAAACAAAGAGTTTCAGACCTTGAGCTGGCACAAATTTCTATTAATATAAAAGACATAAGGAGAAATGAAAATGAGAAAGACAATTAAATCACTTGTAATTATAGCAACAATTCTTTGGGCCGGAATGTTCGGCACACCGTTCCTTTACGGCGAAGCAAACTTCAATTGGAACCGGACAGTAGCGTTCAGGGAACAGGCATGGTCTGTGACACCAATCACGTGGATGAAAACAGCCCCTTTTATGTCATATGGACAGGAACGACCAAAGGCTCCGACAAATTTTGATGATTGGAATGGAATTGGAATGATTCGTCCGTCAGAAATGCTACGCGTATGTAACGGCCAAGTTGACACCAAGAAGAATTACCAGATAGATAAATTCAAACGAAGTGATTATTATAGATTCAAGAAATCAGACAAAGCATCAACACTAAGCAAAACTGAGCTTCTGCTTTTGAAACAAAAAGTGGAAGCCAAGCGATAGACTCATTTCTTCTTCCCTCGAGGCTGCCCTAAAAAGCAGCCTTTTCTGTCTTTTGGGACGAGCTCAACTAAATACACATAGGAGAGAACGAATATGGATTATAAGAGAAAGACACAAGTTGAATTGAATTTGCTTCTTAAAATTGAGAGATTGATAATCGAGGGCTATTTCTGTGACCTTGATTCGCTCATCAAGTATCTTCAGGATTTGCGGGATTTGAAACAAAAGAACTTGCTTAATGGTTAATTTCACAATTTAACTTATAATTATATGATAAGTTTAAGAGCAATGGAACATGCAAAGAAGGTGGCAGAGAAATACAACCTCGGACCGCCAGAAATGCTCCCATTCTTTATGGAAGCGATGACAAGCAAAAGGAAGTACATTCTTGTACTGGGTGAATGGCGACCTTTCATACGGAAACCGCAGTCTGAGGAGACTAAGAAAAAGATTAGCGAATCTATGAAAGGCAAAAGAAATAGGAGAAAGAAATGTTAAGAAGGTTTGAATATGCTTGGCAGTTACCACAACACGCACTGGCATTGGCGATGATAAAAGTTCTTGATGCAAAGAAGTCAGGAACTGTATACGACTTCAGTTCAAAGCGACTTTCAAGCTTCAGTCTCGGTGAATACATTTTATGTAACAAAAGAAAACCATTCAACACCAATGACTATAAACATGAGGCAGGGCATTCAAGACAGTCATTAATTCTTGGACCACTTTACCTTATAGTAATAGGGATTCCTTCATGCATAGGAAATATGGCGTTCCGAAACAAATGGGTTAGAAAGCACCTTGACTATTATTCATTGCCGTGGGAATCATGGGCAGACCGATTAGGAGGGGTAAGAAGATGTTAAAATTTATACGTGCGTATATGGAGTGGAAGAAAATGCACCGTCAAGAAGTCCAGGAAGAAATATTGAGAAAGGAAGCATTGAAAACTCCGCTCAATTACCAGCTTCTTGAACAGTTATTTCAAGCTTTTACCAATACACAGAAGGACGCGGTTCTTGAAGTTGAGGGAAAGGATTGCAAGATAAAGCTTTACTGGGACGATAAGGGGCAGGTCAGAAGGCTTACGACTACTGAGCAAATCCTGCAACAATATAATGGAATTACTAATTAAGGAATAAAAAAGGAGAATAAATAATGATTAGCAAAGCATTTTCAGGACGTAAGGATAGACAGTACTGTTTATGTGTGGAGCAGATTGAAAATTATGACAAAGCTATCAATAGTGATGAAATGTACGTATGTCATCATAAATTGGAGGCTTTCTTTACAGTAAAAGAACTTAAAGCTATGGGAAAATACTATAATAGACCCGCAAGAGAGCTAATTTTCTTGACTTATAAAGAACATAGAAATTGGCCACATAAAGGATTTAATGAGAGCGATAATACCCTTAGAAATTTAACAAAAGAACAAAGGTCAGCATCCTTTAGACCAGAAGCAATAGAAAAGAGAGCTTCCAAAAGAAGAAAAGTTTTAATACGATGTATAGAAACTGGTGAAGTACATTATGAATGCTGGTATAGAAAGAACGGACTTGGAAATGCTCGCTATGTAGCTAACGGAACAAGACAGTCATGTAAAGGACTGCATTTTGAATTTGTAAAATAATATTAAATAGGAGTTTTAAATAATGACAAACTATTACATTAATGTCGCAATGGGCTTGGGTGGCAATATCGCCCTTTCAAGCGTAATCACACAAATTAAAGAGGACTTTGGTGATGAATACAACTTCAACGTTATGTCGCCATATTCTGATGTCTTTATTTGTAATACAAGCGTAAATCACGTTTATACGCCACAGGAAGCCAGGGACTTCTTGTTCGATGCTAAGGAAGACGACAATGCCAAAATCATTATGCACCGGTTGTACGATATGCAGTCGTTCATTACCAAGAACGCGACATACAAATCCGCTTGGTACGAGCTTCTTGGGATTAAGCCGAAGACAAAAGCGAATGATTTGGTATCAAAGTTTGACACTTCCAAGTTCCCGAACATAAAGGTTCAGGCCGAGCAGGTTCTTAATGAAATCAAGAAACAAGGCTATGAAGATTTCATTATTATCAACTTTGAGGGTGCCGTTACGCCTCTTTCCCAAGTACCAAACGGACAGGACGGAAAGCCAGATTGGTCAAAGGTTCCTGACCCTTACAATAACGAGCCACTTGCGAGATTATACCCTAGAGAAAAAGCAGCAGAGTTCATAAAGCTCTACAAGGAAGAACATCCAAAGACCGCCATTATTAACTATACATTGCCAAACCAAGCAAACTATAATGTGGGTGAATTAAAAACCATTATGCCGTATTTATCGTACTATGAGATGGCAAAGTTCTCTGAATGCAAGGGCTTTGTAGGAATCGATTCTTCTGGACAGCATCTTTTTGCTGGCGTTTGTAAATCAGTTATCATCTGGGGGCATTCTATTAATGCCGACAAGAACGGAAACATTATCTGCAACAATTTCGGATACGACTATAACAAGAATATCATTCAGCATTGTCGCAGGGATGATGTACTCTTCTTCTCGATGTTAGGTCCGAGCAAAGCTAAAGTTGACTACATTGCACCGGATGAATTGTTGAAAGAAGTGGATGCTTATCTTGGTAAGGAGGATGCAGTAGAAAATGAAAGTAAAGCAGATTAAGAAACACGCCAGCAAGATGGGCGTATTGCGTGATGACATAATCGCAACCCCATATGGCTCTTTGGTGCAATCATGTCTTATCCTTAACGCTTTCCGCTGGACGGACGGTGAGTTCGTAAGGCGTTTCAAGCAGGCGGAGCTTCCGTATATGGACGACCCTGATTTCATTGAGAAGACGCTTGTGGCGGTAGGACTGGAATACAAGGACATTATCGGAAAGCCGGTTGCTTTGGTGGCTGATGAGCACAACTCAATCTTTTGTCCGTTCGTGTTCGACACGGATGAGGATGAGGTAATCCTATTGCCATTGTATCCTGACGGCAAGATGCTCAGGAGCCAGACAAAGGCTCAGGAAAAGGGTACGTGGAAGATTGTGGACTGGAGTGGAAAGGAAGATGATTAGTCCTTTTATCTTTGCTTGGTGTCTTTTGTTCTGCGTGGCAATGTTCTTTCTATTGAATAGATAAAATGTAATATAGACCTGGTTTTTAGCGAAACCGGGTCTTTTTATTTCTCCTCTACTAATTGAGCATAGAGGAGAAAAAGAAGATGAGGAAAGACGAGAAAAAGGTATCAAAGAGCTTCACCAAAAGAATGAAGCTTATCAACATTGTAGATATGGATAACCAGGTAGTATACGAGTTTGAAGATTCGAAAGGCGACTACGGGGTTCATTACCAGATAAAGCCCGAATACATTAAAGACCAGACGGCTATGAAGATGGCAAAACAGTTCTTGACTAAAATGAAAGGGGCAAAGCCTGGATATGTATATCTGTGTATCTGCAAATGCCGCCTCGTTCAAGAAGAGGGCTACGAAAATTCCGTGGCGTATATGAATATTGATAGGGTATGTTGGAGGGCACATTGATAAAGACAGATTTTCAGCTCAAGATTCATGATTTGATTACGAATCCAAAATATGATTCTATGGAGCCGAATTGGAAGAAAAACAAAAAGGACAACCTTTGGTATGTGGTTGACTGGGAAGGTCTTGTGAATGAAATCCTTGAAAAAGGATACAATCTGCATGAATTGTCCATTGAGATGGAGCACGGAAAGGCATTCCTTAATGGGGCATCGGCAAAAGGTGCAAGATTAAGGGGTGAGGACGTTGAGGTGCTTGAAGACTTGACCGGGATAGACATGAAGCAATATGCGACTGTGTTCGTCCATAGAAAACAAATGGTCAAGGAATCAAAGCCAAGACCGAAGCCACAGCCAAAGGTATTCCCCAAAAGACGGAAGCAAGTCTTGCGGGTGGATGACGGATATTTGTTCGAATCGCTTTCGGAGGCGGCAAAGTCAGAGGGCGTGTCACCTGCAAGCCTTTCAGTATGTATCAAGAAAGGGTACAAATGCAACGGAAAGACATTCAAATATATATAGAGGAGATTGAATAATGGTTATAAAACTGGATTATCGAAAAGCCAAGAAATACATTGTGAACCGTGAGGAGTTCATGATAACTAATAGTTGGGGAGATAAGACATATAAAATGGGAAATGGGACACCGATTCTTGTGAACGTTGAGGGGTCTTACATTGATATGAAAGACCTTGCGAAATGTGTGGTACGAGGTAAGGATGCCTATACCATAGAAAGATACGCATCGCTTGTAATGGCAACGGCTCTTAGTCACGGCATTACGTTCGTATGGAAGAGGAACAAGGATGGAAGCATTGCATAGTCTTATGGACGAGAAGGTGAACGTATACGAGGAAAACAAGAGGTTCGGCAACCTTCTGTCCGAATATTACAGGACAAGGGACAGTCAGTTCCTTACTGAAATGTGGACTCTTGCTTTCCGATGTGCGTCAAATATACTTAAAAGACGGTTCGGTGAGCACAAGGGCTATGAATGGATTTCGGACACCGCAATAGGAATGTGCGAGGTCATAATGGGAAGAATAGCTGATTCGGACAAATATCCGGACGGGTACAAGATTACGAACCTGCCCACGGTATTGAAATATTCCATAATGAACGTGCTTTACGGACCGGAAAAGAAACGAAGCGATGACATGGACCGGATGACTGATGTGGATGAATGTTATGACATTGAGGACGAAAGATACGCCTCGGATGATGGCTATGTGGTCTTGAGCCTTGATGACAAGATAATGTATTTTGATAAGGAGAGGGTAATAGATTATGTCAAAGCCGCTGACGGAAGAGCAGAGACAGAAGAGGCGTGAGTACCTCAAGAAATACTTCAAGGAACATCCTATGGCAAGACGGCAATGGGATGAGAAGCACAGGGAAAGAAAACGTGAAACAGACCGGGAATGGGGAAAAAGGAACAGAGGCCCGCTTACGATAATGGAATTTCTTTTAAGGGAGATAATGAATGAAAGAAGCAGACAAGAAGCCGAGCAAGGGGAAGACACCGACATCACAAAAGAATGCACGGAATGCAAAGAAGATAATAAAGTCCGACCCGAAGCTTGCGGAGCTGAACGCATACAGTGATGTGGATGTAGCTTTATACATAGGTGAGTCCTTGACCAAGACAGTCAACGGAACGAACTTTTACAGGAAATACATAGACAAGTTTTTGGATGATGCATTGAAGTACCCAGATGGAAGATGCGGTATGAAGATGGCAGAGCTTATGTTCTCACAGAACGTATTAAGCAAGCTGGGTAAGGAAGCCCAGAAAGCCAAGACGGAGCAGGAAGATTATGCCATTTATCTTTTAAGGCAGACCCTCTACAAGGAGCAGCAGGAAGTATTCGACAATGACTTCGACAGGAAAATAATGGTAATCTGTAGCCGACGTAGTGGAAAGACGGAGCTTAATGCACGAAAGCTGCTCAAGATGGCTATAAGACGCAATTCACCTTGCCTTTACCTTAACAAGACATTCGCCAACGCCATAAGGCAGATGTATGATTTGGTAATTAAACTTGCGGAGAAGCTTGACCTTGCGGTGTCAAAATCAAGCAAGACTGACGGCTACATAGAGTTCACGAACGGAAGCTCAATACAGTTCGGTGGTATAAATGATATTGCCGCGATAGACAAATACCGTGGATTCAAATATCGGCTTGTAGTGGTTGATGAGGTAGGACATATCAAGAACGGACAATACCTTATAGACGAGGTACTGACACCTGCCACGGCGGACTTCAAGGACAGCCAGATGGTGTTCACCGGAACCCCACCGCGTGTCAAGAACTTTGCTACAAGACTATGGCATTCAAACATACGAAAGTACCATTGGACTGCGGTGCTCAATCCGTTCATCGCCGATTTCCAGGAATTCATAGACAGGGTATGTGCCGAGAAAGGGCTTACGCTCGATGACCCTTACATACAGAGGGAATACTACGGAAACATGGATGCCTATGATACGAACGCCATTATCTGGAAAGGGTTCAAAAGATACAAGATGAATGACTTGTCGTTCACACGCGTTGAGATTGAATCAGACATAGGACATGTTATATTCCATCCTACATCAGTTTACATAGGCGTGGACTGGGGTGGAAAAGACCAGAACGCCATAGTAAGCGTAATCGTTGACGAGATAGGAAAGCACGCGCTTGTGTATGACGTATGGAACGGAAACGAATGTGGTCTTGAAGTAATAAAAGCCGAGATACAGAAAGCATACAACAACGGCATAAAGCTGCTCCATGATTACGGTATAGACGACGGCGACAAGAAGATAAGGATTGTAACGGACACCAACATGGTAGAGTTCTGCGTTGACCTCAGCAATCTGGGTCTTCCGGTAGAGAAAGCCATGAAATATGATATGATGACATCCGTTGAGGACATGGGTGCATTGCTTCGTACGGGAAAAGTAATGGTTCCGTCTGAATGGAATGATGACAACCTTCTTGTATACGACCTTCTTAACACGGTATACAAAAGGGATGAGGAGACGGACGACCTTCTTCCTGAGATAGACGACGATACATACCACCCGGATGCCGCACACGCATTAAGGTATGCGGTAAGGTCATTCACTAACAGTGGTACATGGCTTGGCAAGAAGGCAGGAAACACAACCCCTACCGACAAGACTGTAATTCCGGGTCTTGAGAACATTAAGGACTACGGTCCGAAAGCGGCGGCATATCTGGATAACAGAAACCCGGATGAGGAATTCGTGATTTAGCTATGAGAAAAGTATTCATAAACAAAAACAACGTGAAACAGGTAGGTGCGGCGATACTGTCTGGGCTCAAGAAAGAGGTCAACCAGCTCAATTCCGAAGAGTATAACTACGGCGACCTTATGAAGAACATTACGTATTTTGAGCAGTATGCACGCCTCTTGGGCACATATCTTGGGATTGAGGTGAACGTAAGGTTCAACGTGGAGCATTCATCACGGCTTAAAGTTGAGATGATAAATTCTACCTCACCCAGAATGAACCTTTCTGACCTTAACTCCGCTTTCAGAAGCAATTACAACGTATTCACAACGCTTATATCCCAGATTGAGGCAATATACAGAAAGAACTTCGACAGCTACAACGGCATTACATCCATATACAGGACATCATACAATGAATACAGTGAGTTTGTGTCCGAATCCGAATCAGAGATAGACGACCTTATGGAAGCCTTGAACAACACGGAGATAGTGACTCCTGAGGAAGTAACCGAAGTCATAGTTGAGGCAATAGTGGAAACGGAGTCACAGGTAGAGGAAGCCCAGCAACAGGTTGATGAGCTTGCGAATGAGGTATGGGATTCCAATAAAGGCTATGAAACGGCATCCCAGATACAGGAAGATGGTATAAAAGCGGCTGAGGAATACGCCGAGAACTCAGCTCATGCACACGAAGCGGAACAAATGGCGGATGCCGCGGCACAAGCACAGGCTGAGGCGGATGCCCTTAACGAGGCATCACAACAAGCACAGGACGAGCTTACTGATGCCCTTAATGCACTTGCGGAAGCAAACGAAGCGGTCATAGCCGCCGATGCACACGCTAATGAAACTCAGCAGAACTTTGATGCGATAAACGCTATTTTCGTAGAGCCAGAAAAAGGATACGACCCTGCGACAGATAGCCTTGTTCCCGGAACATACCTATCGAATGACGGTCAGACGATATACACAATCACGGATAACGGTGATGGGACAATGACAGTAGCTACGCAAGGAAATCACGACGGGGATATTGTCCATAGTGAGTTCACGGTTGAGAACAGCATGGAGGGCGTAAAAGAAGCTCACAGTGAGAACAATCAGGCAAGAGAAGAAGCCAAGGCGGAGCAGACACAAGCAAGGGAAGATGTAAATGAAGCAAGGAATAATGCCAATGAGGCACAGGCAAAGGCAGACGAAGCCCAACAAGCCGCACAACAGGCACAACAGGAAGCGGACAAGGCACAACAGGAAGCCGATGATGCGTCTATTCCTTATGCTACTGATGATGAGCTTGAGAACGGATGGGACGGCTCTAACAATACAGAAGACGACTATGGTCCAGATAACTGGGGTGACTGGTCTGATTTGGCAAGTGATTTCATTAATAGTGACGATGATGACGATGACGATGATGGAGACGATGACGAATGATAACAAGGGATGAATCCAAGAAGGGCATAAACACAGTCCTTTTAGCCACATACAAGAAACTGGAGAAAGCACGGAACTACAACAGCACTTTCTACTTCAACATGGCCACAATGAATGATTCGATTTCATCAATGAAGGATGTCGTAAGGTCAATGTGGGAGAATTCCGTTTCATATGCTAACAGAATAAACGCACTGAGGAAGCTTCTTTACGGAAAGATACGTGAGCTTTATGAATCGGCAATCAAGGCAATAGAAGCTTGGAACAAGGCTCTTACAAGACAGACGGAAGTAGGTCAGGAGCTTATTCAGAAACAAGCCGAATACGCTTATGAAGTGAACTACACAGCTATCTGCCAGCAGAATTACCAGACCGCTCAGGAATATTACAACACTTGGTATACGGACGTGTATCTGCCTAATGTTGCGGCGGCAACTGAAAAGTATAATGAAGCAAGCACTGCATGGAACACTCAGAAAGTAGCAAAGCAAACATACATAGACAACTACTATGCCACACAGAACCCTTATAACTGGAGTGAGCTCTATAAAATGTATGATTTCGTTGAGGACATAGGCCTTGACTATTATTTGAAGAACGTAGTCCAATACACTACGGAATATAACGCGGTAATCGCATACGTAAATGGTACAAGCCCTGAGGACAGATTAAGAATGTACCGTATTGGTGTCAAGCTGGTGACAGACCCGTCATCAACATCAAACTATCTTCCTGTAATGACAATGTATGAGATGAAATATGGCGACCCGAATGTTGAGACGGTAATGTATACAATAACAGGTGACGATTGGACGACTAACGGACATCCATCCGATAACGACAGGGATGCATTCGTTCAGGCAGCAAGGGGATGGATTACCTCTGAGAATGACTTCAATAAAGATTATAATGATTACAAGGAAATAAACCGTATATATGTAGAGACCTGCGAGCAGTATGACCTGCTTATAGAAAGCTATTACAGCACAATGCTTGCATGGCAACAGGTAATAAACAACTGGAAAGAGCAGGAAGAGCAGTTAAGACAGAACGTCCTTGATGCATACAAGACATGGCAAGACCAGATACTTCACATGAACCAGGTATACATTGAGCTGATACAAAAGGGATGGGAAGCTACCGAGGCGGTGAACAAAACACTGATTGCGTTCAACAATGCGGTTGCAAAATCAATAATCTATAATGATGCGGTAAAGAAAGCACATGAGGAACAACAGAAACAAGGCAAGGTACCAGAAGACTATCCTGTCCTCCCTTATCCGTTTAATACATATGACTCAGAATCTCTTGCGCCACCAGAACAGCCAGATAAACCAGTTGAAATACCTGATGATGAAGAATAGGATAATCCAATGAATTAACTTAACTGCAATTGCTTATAATTATAAAGTCCCCAAGACTATAAATCATGGAAGGAAAATAATTATATGGCAGTTACTACAGAAGATTCAATCCTTGCGATTTTGAAACAGTTCTATGCTAAAGAAGGCGTACAGAGCCTTTTCTTCCGCAATTCCCCTGTTATCAAACGCATTGGAAAAACACGTGTAGAAGGTAAATCACAGAGCTATTCAGCAATGTATGGCTTCGGTGGTGCGGTTTCAAGTGACTATACAGTCGCATTGGCAAATGCTACAAACCAAGCAAAGAACGTAGAGTTCCTTGTAACACCAGGTCAGTTGTTCTCTGTTTATCAGTTGAACGCAAAAGAAATCCAGGCTTCATTGAGCAAACGTGGTGCTTACATGAAAGTCGCAGGTAACAAACACTTCGCAGCTACAGAAGGTATGCGTAAGTCATTGGCAGCAGCTTTCTATGGTCGTGGATATGGTGAGATTGCAGTCCTTGGTTCAGGAAATGCGGGAGTTATCGCAGCAGGTCCTGCTTCACCAGCAACTACAGTTGATATCACACTCCCTGATGACGCAGTAATCAAGTTCGATGTAGGCTCACGCCTTGCATTGAAGACATCAGTTGCGGCTACATCAGAAGCAACAGTTCTCAGAGTAGAGAAAATCACAGGTAACGTCGTTACAGTTACTATTCAGACACCATATCCTGGTGCATCTGGTACAGACATCGTAACAATTGCAGGTTCTATCGACGCTTCTGGTAATCCATTGATGCCAGTAGGTCTTGGTGGTTGGTTGCCTGTTGTTGGTGAAAGAAACGGAAATAACTGGAACAACTACATCAATACAAAATTCTATGGTGTTACACGTTCTATCGCAAGCGACCGTCTTGCAGGTCAGTTCTACAAGGCAGCATCTGGTGAAAGCAAGAAATCAGTTGTAAAGAACCTCTTGAAACGTGTTCGCCGTGCTGGTTCAAAAGCTGACTTAATCGTTTTGAATGACGATGACTGGGCAGCACTTTCTGATGAAATTGAGTCAACAAACTCATACTTCACACAGACTTCTACTTCAAGCAAGAAAAAGGCATCAATCGGTTTCAGTGATATTACCACTTCATTCAGCACAAACTTCATTGAGAACATCATTGATGACCCATACTGTCCAAAAGGTGTAGTATACATCCTTGATTCAGACACTGTTGAATTGTGGTCATACACAAACACAGAATATGTTGATGACGGTATTGCAGGAAATGAACCTGGTAAAATCATGAATGCTGATGTTGACAACGACAAAGGCAAGGAAGAAGCACCTTACAAGCTTCTCATCGATGACTATATCAGCGTACAGCCAGGCACACCATCAGTAGGTGGTCCGACAAGTGTTGTTGCTACGACATTATTTGCTACATACGCAATCTGGAATACATCAGTTAATGGTGTAGGTATTTTCGATGGAGCTACAAACGTAGTTGAAGTTTCGGCATAACCTTTAAATTGGTTTAGCTTATGAAAGCCTCCTTAAAATGGGAGGCTTCTTTATTTTAAAAAACATATAAAGTTAAGGAAACCAGAATATATGAAAGGACTAAAACCAGTTAAACAGAATACGGACAGCACGTTGATTGCAAGCCAGATTGCCGATGAATTGCAGGCTGCTATAAGTAATGTAAACAATGAAATACAATCAATAAACAATCAGCTTGCTTCAATAAATGCCGAGTTGTCCAAGACCAACGTAACGGCTGAAAGCGGAACATTTTCAAGTGTAACTACAACAAACGCCCGCATTACGAATCAAGCCAACATTAAGACAGCTATCATTGATGAGGCAACAGTAGCAAATGAAACCGCTACAAGACTGGACGCACATATTGTGTCTGCGGATGACGTTTCATCAGATAATGTATCTACGCATACATTGAATACGGATAATCTTAATGTTCGGAGCCCAGTTACTTTTAATAGCGTAACTACACCATCTATTACAACTACAAATGCGAACATTGACTCAGCAAGTATCGGAAGCACTACGACATCAAATCTTAATACTCCTAATGCGAACATCGGTTCTTTGGAAGTTCAGTCGTTAAGGAATGTTACGGATTTTGACGTAAATACATTGAACGCTACAACTGCGGTAAATACGCCGCAGATGACCGCGACACAGACAATCACCCAGAAGCTTGAAGCGAATATGGCTGAGATGGACAAGCTTTTCACCCAGAACATGATTTTCAACACGGATGAAACAGACCCATCACAGTATATTACAATAGACGAATATCAGTCAGGTCAGCCATCATACATTGAGATTCCTGCGGTTGCTTCCGGGTTCTACCGTATAAACGTAAAGAAACAGAACGGAAAATACTTTGCCGTAACTCTAATCAACACCGAATCCACACCGATAGTCCAGTATGACAAGGATGAGCCGGAGGATATTGACCATATTTATTATGACATGACTACGAACAAGCTTTATGTAAAGACATACGCTTATGGAAAGATTTTCTGGAGCAATAACGACAAGCATGGAAATGCAAACCCAGTGGTTTACAGGGAGCTTCCTATCGATGACCAGGCTGATTCAACTTTAAGATACAGGACTGCCGCATTGCACCGTGTCGTAATAATGGGAAATGACACATTGGATTACGGATTCGTAGTTCAGGGCGTTCTTGAAACAAACCTTATCAAAGACAGGACGGCATATCATCAGCTCTTCTTTTACGGAGATAGTTATGAAGCCTTGAAAAAGATGTGTGACTTATACCTTAGATGGGAAGACCCTAATGACCATACAGTTCACTATACTACATCTGAAACAGCGGGCTATTTACAGCATACAGACAGTAATTACAGAGACCCAGCAACAAATCAAGAAACTGAGGCTGTTGAGAAGATTTCTTATGATGGAAACAGTATTACATTGACAATTGACGCAAAATACGGGCAGGATGAGATTGAGCTTTATGATGAAAGTGCGGGTACAGTTGAAGTAATACATAGTAATTGGCATGAAGACAGGCTCCTATCTATAATGAAATCTCAGATTGAAGGATTTACAGGAAAGACAATTGCGCAATTGATTTCAGAATATTACGTGGAAGGAACTCAAACAACCATCTTTGAGCTTAATCTTGATGTTCCGGAGAATCATAACTTTGGAAGATTGAGAGTTTATACAGAATACTCAGCTTATGATAATGAGCCAATGGTTGTTTACCAGTATGAAACTCACAGGGTAAACGGAGATAATGAAGGTATCGGATTCTGGGAATCTGGAATTCTGGCTAATGGTACAAAAGCACGCCACTGGACAGGATATGCAGATTCTGTTCTTTGGACTGGTATGGATGCTAACGGAAAGATGCCTATGCCAGACCCATTGCCATTCGTTCTTTCATTCACTATGTCGGCAATTGCTTGGGACAAGATTATGAATACAGAAGTCTATAACTCTTGGGCAGTAGATAGGAGCTAAAAGAAAATGATTAAAAGAAAACAGATATTATCGGATGTTGCTCATGGTTCTGTGAACAATTCAACGTTCAATGACAAGGGAATTCCTTATTACCAGAACAACGGCAGCATCAATCATTGTGACAAGTTCGTTACTGATTCGGATTATACTTATGATGATGCTACGAAAACTGAAACAGTAACGAATGTTCATGTTACATGCAACGAGCAGATTGACAACAATCTTTGCGTATGTGGAAATACTGCTGTTGACGGAACATTGGATGTATGCGGAGCTACTTGTATTGATGACACGCTTAACGTAAGTTGTGCTGTTTGCGGATGCTCCACATTAGAGATTGATGGCAATACATCATTGCATTCCAATCTTGGGGTTGACTGCAACACTTGTATCTGCGGCACTTTGGATGTTGATGGCGTTACGAACATTAACAACAACGTAAACATTACCGGAACCACTACAATCAACGGTGACCTTCACGTAACAGGAACAGCTTTTGAAGAGCATACGACAGACCTTTATGTAGGTGCCAACTTTATCGGTTTAAGGGACTGCGCTACAACCGCATTATCTACTAATGAAAGAGCTGGCATAATCATAAACAAATATGATGCCGTTGATTCGCTCGGTATAGTAACTGATGCTAATGGAACATTGCGTATCGGTGAGTTCAATACCGTAAAGGTATATACAGTTGATGATGTTACATACTATTCTGACAGGGAAATGACTACACCTGTTACAATACCTGCCGGAAAAGAATTGTTCCAGGTTGGCGATACAGACCCGACAACAGGCCTTAAAGAATACTACTATGTCGATAAGGATGACACAGAGCCTGTCGCAACAAGAGCTTCATCAATGAACGACCATCAGCTTACTTGCTGGAACGCGTCTGGTTGTGATATTCATACTATCGGAACATTGCCTACAACTAATGCGGCAATTCTTCAGTATGACACCGTTAATGACTGCTATTTCCATAAAGAAGTGCCGAATACAAATGACAAGGGAAGACTTCTTACATATGATGAGAACAGCGTGGAATGGTCAGACAAACCGGCAACAAACGCACAGCTTCTTACTTTTGATGATGATAACAAACATCTTAAATGGCTTGAAAAGGCTTCTGAAGACGGTCAGGTACTTTCATATTCTGGTGATGATGATAATCTTCATTGGGTTACCAAGCCTACAATCGGACATTTTACTACGGAAGCTGATTATAACACAGTTGCTTCAAAATATCCTGTTGGCTCATTGATTATAATTGATGAATGCAAGAATTACCTTGTTACAGAACATGTAACAAACTAAGGGAGAAAACAAATAATGGCAAGAGAATACATAAAATTACCAGACGGAACTTTACAAGAAATTGACCGTGCTAGAGTCAGGGAGTTTGCATCAGTAGACTGCGTTAAGAAAGCTATTGCCAACGGTGATTTGCAGCCGGGTGATGCTTGGGCTACTATCTGCCATACGACTGTTCTTACTGATGATATTGCGGCTGAAGTATACAAAATGCTTTCTTATGTACCAGAAACTACAAATTCAACGGACAACAAGCTTCTTAATCACTGTGACTTGACCGCTGAAATAGAAGAGATTTCAAAACGCGTAATGTGCACTGACTTTCAGACGTATGTTGAGACTGCCGGGGTAAGTATTGCGGACAGGGTATGTTGTGGTGATTATAACACTTGCGTAGGGAATATGCAGAGCGCAATTACTACACTTGAAGGAAAAGCGGGTCTTGATTGTGTTGGTACTGTAACAAGCATAACGGTTAACGGAGCATCTTATAACCCAACGTCTGGCGTTGTAAGTCTTCCAAATTATCCACCAGATTTGTCATCATGCGCAGGTATTTCATGTACTGGAACTGTCGTAGCTTCTGACTTGACACCATTAAGCACAGCTATAAGTAATCTTGGAACTTGTCCAGGATTATCATGCACTGGTACTTTAGTTGCTTCAGATATTGCAAGCTTTATTACAATGGCCAACGTAAACGCTTGCAATTATACGACGATGGCCGCTGTAAATGCTTGTGGTTTCACCTCATGTCAAGGAACTGTTACGAGCATCACAGTAAACGGAACATCTTATACTCCTACAGCCGGTGTTGTAAGTCTTCCAAATTATCCACCAGACCTTTCATCTTGTGCTGGATTAGCATGCACTGGTACTTTGACTGCTTCTGACATTTCAGATATGGCAACACAGACTTGGGTAAATAACTGTGGTTTCTCGAAAGCTACTTTCAGCCTTTCTGGAAATGTTCTTACAATTACAACTGCATAAGGGAAGATATAAATGATAAAGATTGGAGATGAAACACTTGATGATGATGGAGAAGCAACATTCAATGGGACAACATTGGACCAGATAATCTTTAATGGAACTACTGTATACCAAAAGAAATACCCTGGTGCTGTGTCAAATAATGTGTCCTTCAAGTACCATGAGGGTTCAGTATCTGACAATGGTTATTTTGATTCAAGCACTGGAATGTTTACAGGCACATTAACAGGCATGTCATTCACTATACCAGCAGGAGAAAGACCGTTCGACAGAACAGTAAGTCTAACGCTTGCATTAACAATAAAAGCTACATCCGGGATTGATGATTACACTAAGACTGCAGTATATGAAGGAACTCGCTTAATTGATATAGGTACTGTGACAATACCAGCGGGAAATGGAATTTATATTGTGGCGTTTCCTGACAAGGAAATATCATTTGAACCTAATTCTTATTTGGAAACAGGTAGTAGCTCCCCTGAGCCCGCCGCAACTTTGAATATTGAATTGACTGTTGGTTCCATAACACGGGACAATAAAGTTACCACGTCTAACATTCCGTGGATTCTATACCAGATATTCAACTATTAAACATATAAAATTAAAAGGAAACAATAAATTATGGCATTTGGTACAGTATGTAAGAATACAGAAACACAAGAAAATGAAGCGTGGATTATTGCCGGACCTACTGATGGTTCAACAAACATAGTTCACCACGACAATAACAACAATTACCAGCTTCTTACCGGAGTTGATGACCAGTTCGGAGCCGGATATACGGGTATTACAAGTTGTTGCAAGCCTTTGTTCAATCCTGCTACGGGATTGCTTACAGTAGATTGCGTTTGCTCAACAGCAACATGTGTTGATATTGATACGCTTGACAATTCAGGCGTAAACCATCCGGTTCTTTTCCAGATGTATGACGCTGTTAATTCTGAGCTTATAAACAAGCTTGGTAAAAGCACAAGCGTTATGTTCAACCCGAACTGCTATGTATGCAATGACCCAGACACAGGTGCACAAATCTGCAAGCCTGTTCTTTACGTGTCTACTATCTGCTCGGATGAATACTTGGGAATTGCCGAGCCTATCTCATACGTAAACTCATTGCCAGTCAAGCCAGAAAACAAAATCTATGGTATTCAGGAAAGTGACACTATCACTTCAATGACAATCAAGACACTCGCAAGAACATACTTTGACTTTGACTCAACAAACAACGTCTATGTTCCTAAGCAGAATTTGATTGAAACAGACCTTACTATTGGTATTTCTACTGATGTTGACATTCAGACAATCAACAGCTCATTCACAGAAGTCAACGGCTCGATTACAGTAACACCAGAAACAACAGCAACTGGTACACTTACATTGCAGAGATTCTATGCCGGTGAATCAACGAGCTGCAATTACTTCAAGTTGGGAAGCGGTGATGGCGGTTCTGGTATGGTAGAAATCAACAGACAAAGCTATACCGGATATAAGCTTGTAGCATCTGATGCCAACGGTGAGAACTTGCGTATAAGCGGTCCTACTGTTACTGCTGATGACCAAAGCTTTGACATTACTTTGAGCAACTCAGACGGAACATTGAAAGAATGTTGGTCTGCCACAGGAGGCTGTACTCAAGTCGGATGTGATTCAACGCATTATTCTTATGTTGAGCAAACTAGAGGACGTATTTATGACAGAGTTGAGAATGATGGAACGTTCTCATGCACTTCAAAATTTGCTTCTGCAATAGACACATGCGTTAAAAGCGGTGATAACATAAACTCGGTTAATGAGAAAACTTGCTCTAACTGCAAGGATATTGTTGTATACGGTGCTTACGGATGCTCACAGTTCAAGTCAACTTCAGACAGAGCAGAAATCAAGAACGTTGATTTAAGGACTGGTTCTACTTCATCAATAAGCACGAACGTTTCTTCTGGAAGTGAACCAGATACTACTTGGATTAATCAGGAAAGCTATGTAGTTAATGCCGGAACAACGAAATGCATCCAGACACAATTGCTTCCTAAATGTGACAAGCCATTATTGTCTTCATATTTTGTTACAGATTCTTCTGGCACTGATTTGAATCATTCAAACGTTGCTTTATGCTGTGACGGTAAGGTATATGTAAACTGTGATGAAACCAAAGGATGGAAATGCCTTCTTAATGAGGATGATATTCCTGATGAAACTACAATATGCCCATCAGATACAAACTGTGATTTCCCATTGACTTTCTATGACTATGACAACACTACTTTCCTTACATCTTGTGATGGAAAGCTTACTTATAACCCAGGAACTAATACAGTTGAAATGGGAAACGGTGTTACTGGCTCAATGCATCAAGTTTCTTGCCAGCCAGCAGGAAACGGCAGAAGCACTAATGAGCTTATTTTCCGTGAAAACGGTCAGTTCACAATGAAACAGTGCTATGACTGCTCAAGCTGGTCACAATATGTCAGTGATGCCCAGATTTCGGAATATGAGGGTAGAATTAGGTTTTATGTACATGCAAAGCATGTACAGAGCGCACAAGGTTCTACGACTTGTGCCGATATTAGTGGTGGTTCTACCCGCATTGAATTTAACACAGGAAACAACTACTGCCGTGTATGTGGATATCATTATGAGAACGGTGCGGGTATGTATTTACGCACTTGCAGAACAGGTGATACTTATGGACAGACTTTCCGTGCGTGTGTTGACCCTGATGAAAGTTGCCCTAACCCAGAGACATTCTCTTACGCATTCTGTGATGGTACACGCAACAGCGCATTCAAGCTCTGCAACTGTGACGGAAAGATGTATGTAAACTGTGATTCTACCAAAGGCTGGAAATGCCTTCTTAGTGAGGATGAAGCTGCAAGTGGTGGAGCATACATTTCTTGGACGAACCCTACTACAAGTAACGTTAACAGCCTTACAACAGTGAACAGCATTGTGGGTCAGTCTTATGGCTCAATCAATCTTGCTATCCCTGGATGCTCAGAGTTCTATGCGGATGCTACTTGCATGACAGTTGACAAGAAGAATATTGGCTCATTGCAGATACGTGATAACGGTGTTTGCTTGGATTCATTGGGCGGAACATTGCACCTTGACCAGAGCGGCAACGTAACATTAGCAGCAAAGACAGGCTGCCCAGGTGGTGCGGTAATTGCAGACAGATTCACTTCTGATGGAACTGCTTACATAAAAACTGAGGGTAATAATGAACTCAATATATATCCTAGCAGTGGAACGGCAACTTGGATTAACTATCGGGGTGGCTCTACTGACGTTTTCATCGGAAACGGCGACGCTAGCAGCACTTGCCGGGGAACATTACATGCGGCATTAGTTGATGCAACCCTTTCTGGAAGAATTGTGATGGACCGTGGATTGTGTGCCACTGACTGTAACTTCATGCCTTATTCTGGAACAGCAGGCGTTTATGGAATGCGCGAAGGCGGCTGGAGTCATTTCCTTACATTCTCACATGGTAACTTCGATACAAATTATGGAACAGCAGTTCAAGTTCCATTCGTTGATGAACAGAGATTTTCTTGGCGTGTACGTAATAGCGGAACGCTTTGTGGGGAACATGAGCTTCTTGATAACAGAGGTAATCAGGCAGTATATGGTGGCGTATGCTATGCGCTTGGTGAAACTGCCGAAGGAACAAATCTTGCTTTCGTTAAAGGTAATAATACTACTACCGGTTATGGTTATAATGGCGGTGCTTATCTTGGACACCTTAATGCCGCTTATGATGGCCGCTGGGGATTTGCTACTGTAGGTTTCTATAACGCTGAATCAGGCGCACTGACACCAAACATCTGTATGACACGTGAAGGACATACATTCTTCCATAATGTAACATTTGCCCCTAATGCACATGTTGATACTTGTGTATACGGTCCTTACGGAAAGATTGACTTCGCTACTAATAACCGAATTGAAATTACTCCAAATGCTGGTTCTGGTGGTTCTGTATTGTTCGGTCCTGCTGGTTGTGGTTACTTCTTCGTTGACGGAGCTGGAGCCCCCCATGTAGGAGTTGGTAAGGGAAACTTTTCAGTTCATGGTAGTGAAGTAGTTGACAATTCTTTGTATGTATGTGGAACACCTCACAAATTGAAGAATGGTTCTTGGTGTGTTTTGACATCAGCCGATGAGGTTGTGCCAGTTACAACGGCAAACGGAACGACATTTAATGATAATGCAAATGTCACATCATTTACAAGATGTTATGGTGGACACATTGCATCATTGGTTTCTATGGGAAATGAAGATTCATACATCTATGGAAGTAATGGAACATGCAATGCAGGGATACATGCTGGTGCAGAATGTGCTTACATGCTTTCTGCATCACAAACTTCAACCCATGAACTTACAGTAAGGCCAGAGGGTGTATCAATTACTAAAGATGATGCTAGTACAATATCTTTCGTAGTTAGTGGTTGTGACACAACATACCAAGGTATGTCAATTGGAAATCCAAATGCGTTAATTTTGGGTAATATGGCTCCTCAGAATATAGTTATACCTGTAGCAGGTACAGGTTATACAGATATAGGCAACGGCCTTATGCTCAATGATTACATAGGAACACTTGTAGTATCTGATACTTGTCGTGCATTGTTTAATTTCGCTGGCATACAGGGTGGCCAACCTGTTGTAGGAATGATGAGCTATAGAGCGGCTAATGCCGGTGGCACTTGGATTTGGACCGCTGAGAAAGGATTTACAAAGTAATGGAATGGCATGTCCCAGGTATTTAGCCTGGGACAATCTTTAATAAGGGAAGATAAATTATGTGGGAAGCAATTACAGTTTTAGCGAAGACCCCAACGGCAGTAGCTTTGGTAATCGGAATTTTCGGACTTCTTTTCTATATGGTAAAGAAAGGCATGTTAGCATTTAAAGCTCACGGAGTGTCATTAGGAACAGCAGATTCTGAAGCTAAAGTCAGAAATATGCAGCAATTATATGCCAAATCTTTATTTGAAGGAACAATAACTGAATTACCGAAAGAATGTGAGTACTATCATAAGCGTTTTGTTATTTCTCAATGTTTGGATGAAGTAGAACGTATGATTAGAGAAAATCATATTAC
>Ga0326511_10000395_pt1 | contig 37926 bp, 29 predicted proteins | sample 0_2496_0518_D_FD_203701 | JGI IMG/M metagenome (GOLD analysis project Ga0326511, IMG submission 203701) | Bovine rumen microbial communities from UC Davis, California, United States - 0_2496_0518 | ecosystem: Host-associated > Mammals > Digestive system > Stomach > Rumen | place: USA...
TCGCGGCTGTTCATCCCAAGCTCGTAACTGCATTTGCAGGACACGTGGCGCATTTCCTGGGTCTGGCTGATGCTTTCCCACTCGCCATGAGGCATGCACTCCCCGCCGCTTAGCGTCGCGTTCAGCTCGTCGGCGATTGCCTGCCACACGCCTTCGCGGAGGGTTGGGTGATTATTCACCCTCTCCCAGTAATCGGATGACATGATGACTTTTTCTACCTGTTCGGCTGTCAGTTTTCCTCTTATGTCACTCATTCGTCCTCCTCATTGTTCTCAATTATTTCAACGCATCACTTATCCTCTTTGTCGTATGTACTGCTTGGATCTGCGTTGCCATCTTTGTCTTGTTCGCTGTATTCTTTTCTGTACGCATGAGATACACAGCTATGATATGTAGCAGATCACCAATCGACGTAAGCTCCTTATGGATATCATTAAGCTTATCATTCAAGTTCTCATGATCTTTCTCAAGCCCATTGTTTATCCAAGCCAACTGTTCAGATAGCATGTTTAAACATTTAGTAGTGCTATTCATAGTTGATGTATCTTCTTTTGTTTCCTTGAGAAGATCGTCATAGTATCCTGCAAAGATTTTCTGAACAGTTGATTCACCGATACCAGCGAGCTTAGCAAGCTCCGCTGTTGTGATCTTGTCACCAAATTTTTCCTTGTACCCGTATACTTCAAGAATGATATCTTTGGTGATCTTCTTTACTTTAGCTGTCGTCATTACATAGCCTCCTTAATTGCCTTGACTTTAATGTCATTACCGGACACCAATCCACTAAGCCTTCTATCTCGCCAGCTACCAGGCATGTTCTTTCCAGGATTCCTGTGGCTGAGATAATCGTAATAAGCATTGATGAAACCAAGGCCGGTGCCATGGAACTTGTGATTATCCGGTGCGTCGTAATATCTATCGATAAATTCCTGACGCAGCAAATCAATACGTTCCTTACTTGTAGCTTCTCTCGGGCCACCGGGCTTTGGATATGGGAAGATCATTGGGATAAGAGTCTTCTCCATTTCATCTGCGCTAATACGATTAGCACGAGCAGTACCGAGAGCTGCACCAAATGCAGATATGTACCTCAATACATTACTGGTTACCGTGGATGCTGCTTCGATTCTGTCATGTGCATACCTGCCATGTCTTACATGGAGCAATGCATCAGACCTACCACCCATCAATTGTCTGTACATATTCTGACAAATGATTCTGGTAGGTACCATCATCAGCGCACAAGGGAACATGCCATTAAAGCTATTGGTGCACATAACATCAAAGTCCCAATCGTCTCCTTGCAGGTTCTCTTGACGCATACGAAGCACCATGAATACAAGACCTTGCTCTGTCATACCTGCATTAGTGATGATACCTCCTGCTTGAGTAAACGGTTCAAGCAAGGCAAATGCATCTCTGTTCTGCACTACACCATACTGACTAGATACACAGCCAAGGATCTTGTTGTCATGTTGACGGACATTTACCTGAACACCAGGAACATTTTCATATTGGATAATCGCTGTTCCGAATCCAGTGTTCAATGGATCTACAATCTCAACCTTTGCATCTCTCTGTTCTACAGTGAAGTCAAGTAGACTATCATGCAAAGCTTCCCTGTAATCATTCCACTGACCACTAACACCGATGCCAATCCAGGGTGCTTCACGAACAGGATTAACTTGAACCAGATTAGTCATTGCATACCTCCGCTACGATTTGATCAACACGATCTTTGAGAATCTTTCCAAATGCTACACGAGCTTTGTCTGCTTCGATTTCGATAGCTTTGTTTTCATCACTATCTTCTGCAGCCAAGCACAGGTGAATGCATTTGTATACAGCAAGAGCTATTGTGCTGGGATAATATCTACAAGTTACCCAGTTACCTTCGCCTCTAAGCTCGCCGTCTACTTTCTTGCCTTTAGATCTTTGAAAGATTTCGAAGTCGAGTTTATGTCCTTTAATCATAAACTGCTTGCCAGTTACCTTGTCGGTGACTATAATCTTCATGTCAACTCCTTTCGTTGACCGCTTCGAATTTGTGTGAAACCCTGGTATAACGTCGGCCAGGGTTTCACAGTTTTATAAGCTAATTACAGATGGTTGGAGATGTAACGCATCTGATCCCTAACGTGTTTTGATACTTTGTTGTACCTCTCCTGAGTGTCCGCAAAGTCTGACAAACATTGACCAAGATGAGTCAGCTCTTCAATTGTTCTATTACCTAGCTGTGTTGTATCCAGAACTTGTTCGCTTAAACTTGAAATCTCTTCTGGCCCTAGCTGTGTCATCTGCGTGATTGTCTGCGGAGTAATTACGATATTCTTTTCCATTAGTCACCTCATTTCAATATGAATACATTGTCTTTATATTGTTCAGCAACGTAATCCATATAGACTTCTTCTTCAGTACACTTCGCTTCAAGGCTACTAGCCTTCATCATGAACTCGTTGCATTTATCTGATTGCCTTATATAGAATTCGGCAATCTCCATAATCCAACGAATTTGGTCATGCAAATCATCTCTTGTATATTTCTCCATGAACATAGAGACAGGAGCACCAGGGCAAAACCAAACCAACCTAGCTATCTCAAGTTCAGGTAACACACAGAATGCCATAGCTATTTGCATTAGTTCTTTGTGTTCCATCTTATCTTCGATAATGGCTTTCATATGCTGCGAAGGTTCATAGCATTTTATTTCCATTATCTCAGTAGGGCTATCGTATTTCATACCATCAGCCCCGACAATGAACTTACCATCGGTTGTTACTTCCATCTTGGTATCGCTTGTAAACTGCGGGATGTTCATTGCGTCAGGACTGAATCCTAATTTGTCTGCGCAAATAATACAATCGTCCCAATGATAGAAGATAGGTGTTGCCTGCTGGTTCCAGCTCTTGACTGTCCATGGTTCCATTGCATGACCACGAGCTGCAGCTTCCACGCTGCTTGTGTCGAGTCGTGTGTCCGAATGTTTCTGACACCACATAGCAGCGAAGCCCGGCATTAGTTTATCCGGGCTTCCTGCTTTCAGGTATCTTTTGTATTCGGCTTGCAGACTGGATATGTCTGTAGCAGTTAGCACAGTCTGCCTAGCCTTCAACCATTCGGCGCTGACTTCATGATACCAGCGCCGACTCATATTATTCTCCGAGTCTCATACACACAGCGGGATCTTCGATCAATACCCGAAGTACAGATACAATTGCTTCAGGCGTAAGCTCAAGCGGATTGCCAAGCGACGGAGTATCAATCCTCGTATAGCAATCATCTTCAATAAACTTCTTACTTGCTGCCCAGTCAATCAATGCACCAAACTTATCAATAGCATTGTTAACTGTGGCAGCATTCTCAACCTTCTCGCTTTCGTCAATGAAGGCAAGAGCCTCGGCTACACGTTTATCAGTAACCGGAGTATCGGGTGCATCAACATAAGGACGATCCTTTGTGAATGCGCTCTTGCGCTCAAAGCCTTCAAGGCTAGGCCCAGGCTGATACGTGGGCTGTGCCTTCAAGTATGCATGTTCCTGCATCATGATCTCAAGCTCATTGAGTTGCGCCCAAACAATAAAAGGCAATCCAATCTGCTTGCCATTCTTAATGATGTAACCTTCTTCGAACGTGCACTTGGATTTCTTGATAAGCTTTGCCATGTTTTATCCTTTCGTTTTATTTTTTCCTGGGTGCCGAGAGGCCCCGGCACCCTTATTACCTAGACAGCTATTGCTTACCACGGAATGTCTTCGCTGTAATATCCACCAGTGGGATCATTCTCGTATGCATTTACCGGAGCTGCATTAACCTGTGGAGGCGCTTGAAATCCCATTGCTGCTGCCGCCTGCTGCTGTGCCTGCTGCATCGGAGTCTGTGTAGGTACTTGCTGCTGAGGCATAGGCGGAGGAGTCTGCTGCTGTACAGGCGCAGGCTGAGGAGCTGGCATACCAGGCATAGCATTTGCCGGTTGAGTAGTCAGATCCTTGAGTCCCCTTACCATGTTGGCCTCGCCATCACCGAGAATAGTTACCCACCATGGACGAGGATTGCGTCCATTGTATGCACCAGCCTGAGTCTGAATCCTCACGAACTTGCCAAGCAATTCCTCGATAGATACTTGATCCCTTGTACCCTGTGGATCAAGTGCGACAAGGCAAGCCTCAGCAGCCTTACTCTTTGGTGCAAAGATCCAGCTCAACTCCTGACCAGACCTACCACGCAGGCAAACACAGAGGTTCCTCTTTGGATTACCGTCATCCCAGAACGCAGGCTTCTTAGTATTGAAGTCACGTGCTTGGGGATTGGAGATCTCAACTACCGTTCCTTCAATGCATTCAAGATAGTCCTGCCTTGTGTTATCACTATAGTTCCAGATATTGCTGCTGGACGTATTGCCCTTGAGATCAAACATACTCATGATTGATTCCTTTCGTCAAATGATTTAATTAATAATTGATTGCATAGCACATGATATCTATGTAACCAGGTTCATATCCACGAACAGCTTTATCATCAAGCCATTCCTTTACACGTTCATAATGTTCTTTAACGTGTTTATTGAAATAGTCTTGATCATGATCAGCAAAGTTATCCGCATGTTTAGCATACATTTCCGTCCACTCTTCATTGAGTGCGTGGCAGATACACATACTATCTACCACGTCATCATTGCGACGGCCTGCAGTGAATGCGTCTGGGTTGTTGATAAAATCTTCTTGCAGAATTTCCTTCAACTGTTCTTTAGTGAAGCTCATTAGCATTCCTCCTTATCCTTCAACCATTGTACCATCTTATCTTTCAAGGGTTCATATGCTGTAATGAATCCTTGATAAGCAGCCGCACTTTTGTCAGTTTGGAACAATTGACCCTTGTTAATTACTTCATTGATCAGCTTGATATAGAACTTAGCCATAGGTCTTGTATCGAATCCTCTGTTCCAATATTTGATAACTCTATCGAACTGCCTAATCCACATCTCAGCACCATACATATCTACATCCTGATCGCGCAATGGATTAGGATATGCAATCCTTTCATCAGGTGACCATCGATTGTCCGGATCCTCCGGCACCATGTTATCCCATCCACACCTGAGATCTAGCATGACATGCTTGTGAATGTCATAACCGATCATGATGATAGACATGTCAAAGCTGCTGAGAACTGCGAAGATATTGTTCTTGTATTGCTTGTAGGTAATATTAACTATCACATCACCACGCTTCAGCTTCACGGTTGACAAGTATGCATTGCGCTGCATGCCTTTGTTCTGAACACGACCAAGTTTCCATTCTTCACCAGGAGACATGGGTTCGAATCCATACTTGAACATCAACATGTTCGCTGCATACTGAAGCTGTGGTTCTGTGTATACGAACAGATCGATATCAGGATGACTATCCCAGTGATCGAAATTGCAATCAAGCATACTCGATCCTGAGATGCATCCATTGATATCTGTTTGCTTAAGCAATTCGATAGTGTCTTTGATATCAGATGTCAGGCTCATAATACCTCCGTGTATTTCACATTATACTTTGGTAACTGTCTTGCTACTAAGTTTTCTATTAGATACTGCACTATACCTTCTGGTGTTGGTGGGTTGTGTCCCTTGTGTATCACTGAAACATACTTAGTTCCATTATGATCTTTGGTATACACCCAAGTCACTGCTGGGTCTCGTGGCTGGATGTATACCACTTCTCCTCAATCAGCTAAGTTCTCATAGCCATCAGCTTCACGTAACATAAGTAACGCTTCTTTAATCTCATCCTCTGTTGCATCGGGGTCATGCATGATGCGACCGAACTCTGCCTTGGTTAGATCTGGTTTTTCTGCTGCCCGAGTCAGCATATCGAGCAAGCTTATTCCATTAGGCATTAGCTTTCTCCTTTCTGTATGCAATGTATCTTTGTATATCTCTCCATATATCAGATGTCATATGCGTTGGTGGGATACCATTCCATTCTTTATTCTTCCAATACCTCAATGAGTTACGTTGGTTGCCAACGATATCTATGTGAGCATATGGAAAATGCATTGTTGGAATAATTCTCCACGAGATAAATGTGAGATGGAACGAGATCAGATCGCCGGGTCTTTTAATGCAGTGAGTCTTATCGGTATATCTGCTGAGGAACATGATGGTTTCCTGGTCGAGTTGATCGCCATGATCACCATCGCAATCAATGACAATCATCTTAGTACCCTTCATGTTCTCAGCTAGATATACCTGATCCTTATACGCTACAGCATCAGCCATTGTCATGCAGCCTTGTGACCATTTGATCAATGGCTTGTTATCCTTACTGCATGGTACCCAACGATTCTGTATTTCAGGATAAGGAATGTATGGATGTGCGGTATACATATCCCAATCCTTATCGAAGTAACCATTCTTCCATGAGAAAGACGGCCTAGATCTTTTGGTGAGCATGAAGATATCTTCTTTACCTGCACCATGATATAGATCAGACTTGTGAAATCCGTTCCAATAGTTCTCGTAGTCTTTCTTCCTGATATCCTTACCAGCTAACGCACACTGACATTCTATTTCCTTGATGTCTACATGCTTGAGACCTTGTTCGTACATCCAGAAATAGATACTATCAGTTGGGATATTCATATCAGAAACCTTTCATGGTACCTGCCCAATCTGTATTGATTACTACTTCAGCCTTTGGTGCAGCCTTTTTAGCCCATAAACCATAACCAGGAATTTTTTTCTGATATGTATGGAAGGCCATGATGCGATCGATCTTGGTTGATTGGAGTTCATTATCTTTTATCTTGTAATCCGGATCTCGATTAGCACTGTATATAGCTACATGCGTGTCAAGTCTCCTAGAATCAGGCGCATCGTTATCACCGAAGATTATTACATTGCCCCAATGCTTACCGAAGATATGTTTCCTCAGTATTGCATAGAACTGCACACGTTCATTGCAACCACCGATCAGATAGCTAAGCTTATCTGGATCTGGTAATTCTGTATTTGCAGCCCAGTATTCACTTCGACGTGATGTGATGATGAGATCAGCATTGGCTTGATGACGGAGTGTGTCGATAAGAGTAATCATAGTGGAAGCTATACCTGATGGAATAGATCCACTGGTATCCAAGATGATTAGATTAGGCGCCTGCTCAACACCATCCCATCGACCAAGATTGCATCCGAGTTTCTTATTGTACCCATCACACCATGCAGTATTCATCAAGTTAATCTTGATTGCATTTGTGATATCGTCAAGAAACTTCGGCAACAACTTCAACGTTTGCAACTCATCGATGTTCACCTGGTAGCTGAGGTCACCAATGTAATCATCTATGGTTTGCTTCTCCCATCGAGCCTCATCATCGAAGTCCAATTTATCATCAGGATCCAAGCCACCTCCGGTCATCCTGTACTCATTGTCTTCTGTTACTTGCATAGCAGAGTCAGAGAATCCGCAGGTATCATAACCGGGATTATCTCTGTACTGTGATGAAACTACTTCGACCTCTGGTTGAACAGGATAGTTAACTTGCAGATGGCGGAACTGGTAAGTATTAGATACTTTCAATACTTTAATCCAGTCAATGTTAGGAAACTTCTTATGCAATGTTCTCCATAACACAGCTATGATTAGCTTCTCATCTGACCATGTCTTTGGTTTGATAATGAACGGAACACCAAGTCTTCTACATTCTTTGGCTTCCTTTTGTTCGCATACATATATCTTCGGTAATGGTATAGAACCAATCTTTAACTGATGCATGCTACCTCCTTAATACCGTATTGATTTGTCGTATGCTTTATCTTCGAATTGAACCTTACTTAGCGTCTCTGCAATGGCATCCCATTCAGGTTGTTCTTGCAGATAATTCATTATATCTTTTAAGCTCCATTCTTCGAATTGATCTACAGAAATATCTGCAGCTATCGACATAGATTCAAGTGCTTCTTTGATCTGACGCTGAGGTGTCTTGACTTGGTTTACTATCCGGGAAAGCAAGTCATATATTCTAGAATCAAACATCGCGCTGATACTACGTGCAATGATATCTATTTCCGCATCGCTTTCTGCTTGCTTCAACCATGTGTATAGTTTAACTACTCGACGTGGTGTAAGGATATTATATTGATCACTGTCCTCTTGAATCTGATCAGCAATAATTTTTGGATCAACACCAAACTTTTCTTTGAACCAACTTCTCCAATGACTTGAATCGTATCTAAGTTCAATGAATTGGAACCTATCTCGCGTGCTTGCAGGTATAACTCCTGGACTGGCAACAGGATTAGATGCAGCTACTATGAATACATCCGGTAACTTACGACCTGATGCCATGATCCTATCTTGAATAAGAGTCAGACAAGCAGACCAAATCATTGGCGGTGCTTCCAAGATCTCATCGAAGAATAGAATGTCACCATCTTTTAGGGAAGCCATACGTGAATCATCGAAGACTTCCAGCTTCTTGCTTTCCTGATCCGGCATCCTAATGCCAGATATCTCGGAAGGTACTGTATTAGATAGAATAAACGTAACAACATTTACTCCTTTGTCTCTGGCAAACTCATAGAGTCCTTGAGTCTTGCCGATACCAGGTGCACCAATAAAGCATGGAACTAATTCTTGTCTGTTATCATACATGGTTTCCAAGATAGGTCGAACCATATTGGTGGATAACTTCATGCTACCTCCTTGCATACAAGCTCATGAATTCCTGAAAGTTCTCAGCACATTCATGGCAGAGATATAAATGTTCGACTACTATTCGTTCAGGTGGTAGATATCTTTTAACTGTTGACCTGCTTGAAAAACGATTAGCCTTTGGCTTTCGTTGTTGCATGATGACATCGAACATATCATCTGACTGCAGATCTTTACCGCAGCCATGGCACGGATGCTGTTGCTTGCGTCCAGTCATTGTCTGCCTCCATCTCTTCTATCTCTCTCTGTCTCTGTGCTAATGAATCATAATAGCCATCAGCAGCTATTGTTATATCGATACACAGCAGAGCAAGCGAGCATCCACTGCACTTGCCCTGCTGATTCTCATAGTTACCGAGGCATGACTTTTTTACTTTAGCCATACCTCCTCCTTGATACCGTTTTCTTGCCAACCTCTAAACATGTTGAAGGTTGACCAGAATTTACCCAGTGTTTGCTGGGCTTCCTTTTGTAGTCTGTACGCTTGTTTGTAATCTTCGTTATCGAATGCCTGAATCATTGCATTGATAATAGAAAGCGCCTGGTTCTTTTGAGAACGCAGGCGCCGGACATGAGATGGCGTGTGGGTGTATGCTCGACGAGACATAATTACCTGCCTCCTAAAATGTTCACACAATGGCGAACAATTCCTCTATCTTTGCTAATTACCCTCACGGCTATCTCGTCGCACCTTACGCTGTAATCAACAGGTTCAGGAAACTCGATAAGATAATCTGCAAGTGTCTCTTCGAAGTCGTTTCTGAGACACTTATGATCTGATTCAATGAAGTCCTCGGTTGAAACAGTCACATTAATGAATGCAGTTTCTTCTGTATTTAAATCAATGGCTACTATGAAACCATCGAAATCTCTTTCGAGTATTTCATATCCAACCATTTGCAAATACTTTACTGCTGCAGCCTTTGCCTTTTCCTTCAACATTATGATTCCTTTCTCCTTACCAATACTTTTTTATTAACCACACTGTTGCAATGATCAAGAAGATCAAAGCAACAATATAGTCTTCCGGATAACCAGGTATTGCCATGCTCATTTGCCTCCTTAATTGATTGCCGGAAAGCAAGGAGCAAGGAGGCTAAGCTCCCTGCTCCCGGCTTTGAGTGAACGATGTCTACGGCAGATAGACGACGCGACCATCTGCCGTAAGGAACATCGAATACAATGTTCCATTAACTACAGCTTCGCCTAAGTATGTCATGATGCTCCTCCTTCTATCGTGTCATATATAAATTGAGCATTCAGCTAACAGGATTCAGGGAGAGAAAAGGTAGAGACCTGAATCCTGATGGCTAAATGCTTTAGTGATTAAGATACTGGAACCTATGGCATAGTATGCCGTGGTTTGCCAAACCAGGAAGCCTTTTAACGTCATACTTAGGACGGCAGTTTAACTCCTTTGCTCGGTTTGCTTCTTTGCTCGTTGTTTTAAAAAGAAATAAAAGTAGAAATAAAACAATACGAGGAAGCTGGCCTGCCCTGTGTGTAGACAGGCTCAGCTCCCAAGGCTCAGATGATTACCTCTAACGTATGGATGAGCTACCCATACTCATATTCCTTCCTCCGGACTCCACTTAATTTTCATCTAGGTAGAATTAGAGGTATAGACCACACCTAGATTACTCGTTAAGCTGAAACACCGAACGGCGTGTTTCATTAAAGAGTCATCCTTCTCCCGCCTTGTTGTCTTGCGCTCGGGCTGGGTTTTACCCAGCAGGCTCCCCCAGCAGGCGCTTCGATCATTAAAATCCAGCATCACAAGGTTTGGCTGAGTTCCTTATCTTGCTATTTATTTATAGACGTTAGCTTGCAATAATACGTCTATGCTCGGCTATTCTATAAGCCTCCTATCTTCGATTACACAGCAATCAGAGCATGCTGCAGATATGCTCTGGTAGTTATGTAATTGGAATAGCGTTGTCTCGTTACGCAGTGACAAGCAGAGACTCGCAAAAGCTCGCTCGATCGCATCGGACAACAGGAAAAAGGTATAGATAACTAGACAAATGAGCCTAGCTACCTATTAGAGTTTACTTGCCATTGCAAGCATTAAGGATGACCTTGATAGTAGATCCCTGAGCTGCTGCAATCGTAGCGGCATTAGTTGCGGCATTAGCAGCATCCCAGTCATATTCTGCCCACTGCTTAGAGATAGCAGTAATAAACGGTTCAAGGTACTCCATGCGTGCTGCTTGTGCTTTAGCATCAATGACAGGCTTGAGTGCTTTGATTTCCGCTTTGCTGGGATCTTCAAGGATGAGTTTATCAATCCAACTCATGACAACCCTTTCTCTTCACTGATGTAAGGCACCAGGACCTAGATACAACTTGTGTTGTACCCAAATAATCCACAGTATATTGATTCAATTCTTCTCCATAAGGAATAATAGGTACCTAGGTATATAGGGGTATAGGATAAATGGAGATAATGTATTTATTTATTTCTTTTGTATCCATCCCGCCACATTTTTTCCGGGCATCTAAAGGGCCATTTTAGGCTCCTCAAAAAAGGTCGCCAGGAATAATTGCGGACAAGGATCCTGGACTTCCATTGTTCGCTAAAGAATAAAGGGATAAATAGAATAAGAGATAAGCAGCTAGTCACATCTGTTCTAACTGCAGTTTTACAATATTACAAAGGATTCAGGGTACAGGTATCCCTAGGTGCAAATTGCTTGCCTTTTGAATAAAAGGCTCCCTCACCTGTATCCTTGGGAATTAGTAAGCAAGATGCTTCAGGTATCCGCCCTTCCGTTTTGCAGCACAGGTCGAACCGCCTGCCTACTCACTGGGTAATCAGCGTAGCATAGGCTGCCTGGTATCAAGGAGGCGGTGTCAGTATCTTTCGAGCTATAGTCCTGCCTGCTTGCCAGAAACCCGGATATTCGACTCAAAGCTTTCGGCTCGGTACATTTTGCCGTCCGGGAACGGTCGCTATCGTTACCACTTGACAGTGTAGCTCTAATACTTCATACTTGTCAATGTCGGCGTTCCATTATACGGGACACACGTTACCTGCCGGCACCTTCGCTTACGATGAGTCAATTAGTAAAATAGTTGACTCATCTTTTTTGTTTATATGACTCAACTATACCTTTGTTGACTCATGTTTTTTCATTCTGCTAGAATTCCTTTTGATATTGTAATTTGTTAAAAGGAACTAGATCATGAGAACAAAGTTTCCTGGATATCCTGTTAGGATAACGAATCCTGATGACATTGTGTGGCCTGATGATGGCGGCGGCTCTGGTGGCGGTGACGAAGGCGGCGGTGGATCCGGTGGCAACAATGGGAATATCACAGATGATGTAGTGTTCATTGATTACGATGGCACCATTGTTAAAACGTACACCAAGGAAGAATTCTTAGCATTAGAGGCACTACCCCCCAACCCATCTCATGAACGGCTCACCGCTCAAGGCTGGAACTATTCTATCGAAGACGCCAAGAGCTATGTTACCAATTATGGTCGCTTGATCATAGGACAAGAATATACAACGACATCCGGGCGAACCGAGATCGATGTTGTACTTGATGAACAAACATTATCATTCGGGATTAAGTATTCCGGTAACGACGATCTGCAAGGTATTATTTATTGGGGTGACGGTACTTCTAGTAACCTTACCACGGCTTCTGGTGTCAAGGGTCATACATACGCTGCGCCTGGTGCTTATACTATTGAAATTAGTGTTAGTGGTACGTTGTCTATTGGTGGAAATGCTAGCCCTGGATCTACTTTATTTGTTCTTGAAAATGACAACAATCCAAACTCAAATAGACGAATAGGGTATTTGAATAAAATACAAGCGATACGGCTTGCTGCCAATGTGGATATTAGTGCTTATGCATTTTGTAACTGTTATTCACTAACATCTATTGTTTTATCTAAAGGCATTACTTCAATTGGTATGAGTGCATTTTCTGAATGCTATTCATTAATATCTGTCACCATTCCAAAAAGTGTTACTACGATTGATTCTTATGCATTTAGTTCTTGTCATTCATTGATGACTGTTGCTTTATCAAAAGGTATTACTTCGATTAAAAGCCAATTATTTTGGGGATGTAGCTCATTAACATCTATCACTATTCCAGAAAGCGTTACTTCGGGTGGTAGCCTTGTATTTCAAGATTGCTGCTCGCTAACATCTATTATCATTCCAGAAGGTATCGCCTTGATTGGTTCTAGTGATTTTAACGGTTGCTCCTCGCTAGCATCTATCATTCTTCCAGAAAGCATTACTACAATTAATGATTATGCATTTTATAATTGCTGCTCGCTAACATCTATCATCATTCCAAAAAAAGTTAGCTCGATTTATGCTTCTGCATTTTTTAATTGTTCCTCGCTTCAAAAAATAGTATTTAAGCGAACTAATCCACCATATGTATCCAATCCAAATGTATGGAGTAATGTCCTTGCCCCTTGTACCATTTACGTTCCTGCAGGTACCTTGAAAGCCTATAAGGCAGCAAGCAATTACCCCAACCCATCTACATTCACTTATGTCGAACTTCCCGAATAGAAAGGATCCATTATGTCAATTCTCGGTAAACTCAATCAATTAGCAGCTAAGGTTGCCGGTTCATCTGTTGCTGAAGCAGACAATGTAGAAAGCGCCCTGGGCAACATTGTAGAAAACTATTCCAGTGGTGGAGGTGGCGGTGGGATCAGTTTAAAAGACTTGCCGACAATACGATATAGCAATACGTATGAAGAAGTTTATGCGGTTTATGAGCAATACGGTTTTGCCATCTTCGAAAATCAGCTTACCAGATTAATTTACGAAGAATATGAAGACGATGGCGAAATGTTCTATACGGTTTCTGCCAGAATTAACAATCCCGTTTTTTCTAGTAGAGATGGTTATTATAACGAGCATAATTATCATTTCGCAGAATATTGTGAGGTTTCTTGGAGGCAGGGAACTTCAGGTTTCACTGAACAAAAGTTTAATGAAAAAACACCTTTAGATGGATCTTGCATAATTCATCTTGGTATTACTTATAATAAATCAAGCAATACAGCTATCGTGGATTCTCTTATAGGTGTTGAGACTGCTTCTCGAAATTCATCCGAACAACCTATATTAGTTTACTTAGATGTTAATAGAGGCGTTTCAATAAAAACTTTTGTTGCACCATTGTTTTTGGAGAAAAATAATAGTAATTATTATTTTGTGATTCCTTTTGTTGGAAAGAAATCTGATTCCACTATTACTGATTACTTAATTATTAATCATACTCGAAACAGTGATTATACGTACACTAATACAGCAGATTGCGCTACAAAAGAAGATGTAGCTTCTAGGTTTACAAGCTTTATTTAAAATTCAGGAAAGGATCCAACATGTTACCTCAATTCATTGATATCTTCCTTGCACCTGTACGAGATTGTTTCCCGGCACAGGTTGCCATTCTCTCCTTGTTCATCCTTATCCTGCTAGACTGGGTTTTCGGTGTTGGCAATGCTCTTGTTCAGCACCAGTTCTCGTCTGAGAAAATGAGGCAGGGCATCGGGCATAAATGTTCTGAGCTAGGTTTCGTGCTTGTCGGCATTATCACTGATGCTATGTTTTTCGCTGGTCTTGATCTGGGTTTCACTGGCCCGATTCTTACAGCAGTAACTTTGTATCTCTGCATCATGGAAATCGGTAGCCTGCTTGAAACTTTCTCCAAGATAAACCCGGAGCTTGCAGATTCTCCTGCATTCAAGCTCCTTGCAACTGCACATGTGATCGGAAAAGATGAGGTGTAATTATGGCAAGTTCTAGCGTACTTGAAGCAATTAGGAAGTTTGGTCAAGCTTTGACCGGCCAAGAAACCGGCGGTTCTAGCATCGTGGAAGCCATCGACAATATCACCGATGCTGGCCCTGGTGGCGGTGACTCCGGTGGCGACAGTGGTTTCGGTGGTGGCACGTTTGATAATCTCTTTAAGATGTATCAACTGGTATCAGTTGATAATGAGAATATGCTTTATGAAGTTCTTCCTGATGGAAGTATTGGCAATGAAGCTGTTAGTCCAAGTAGTTTGATATATGATATTTATAGCGTTAATAAAACCGTAATAATAAAAACTGCAGATAGAAAATTATTATTCCTATCTGGTGCAGAGTACAATTCTTCTACTGGTGGTAATTATTTTCATTTTGTAGGAATGGGATATGTAAGTATCAACGATTCAAATACTATGGCGTTTCCTCATTTGCAGATATATGCCAAAAATGGAGAATGGGGATCTGTTTCTACTGTGCGTTATTATTCATTAACAAACGAAACGCCAAAATAACCATGACTTTTATTACAGGTGAAAAAAAACATGACCCTAAACGGAATTGATATAGCATCCTGGCAAGCTGGAATTAATCTATCCAAGCTTTCTACCACGGATTTCATAATCGTCAAGGCAACCGAAGCAACGGATTACGTCAATCCGTATTTCGGTTCTTGGGCGAACAAAACTCTCGAACTTGATAAATTGCTCGGCTGTTACCATTTCGCACGACCGGGTGACGCTATCAAACAAGCCGATTACTTCCTGGCTAAGACTAAGAAGTATTGGGGCAAGGCGATCATGTTCCTCGATTGGGAAGAGAACGCCGTACCACTTGGCCCCGATTGGGCTTATACCTGGTGTGAACGAGTCTTCAAGAAGACTGGATCCAAGCCCATGATCTACATGAGCAAGTCTGTTTGCAACGATTACGATTGGCGCAAACTCAAGGAAGCTGGTTACGATCTCTGGGTTGCCCAGTATCCTGATTACAACGAAACTGGGTACAAAAGGATGTCCCAGATTTGGACTGATAACAACCCGTTCGGTGCATGGCGCAACGCTTGGTCTATCTTCCAGTACACGTCTTCCGGTGTGATCCCTGGTTACGTTGGTCACCTTGATCTCGATTTGTACCGTTATACTCAGGCTGTATGGCGCGAACGTGCAAAGGGTTCTTCCATCAAGCAGACAGTATCCAAGGTAACCACCACGGCGCTGAAGAGCGAGAAGGCCAAATGGGAGAAGATGGTCAATATGGCTATCAAGATCTGCAAAGACAACTCTCATGGTTACTCGCAGTATTGGCGCTGGGGGCCTGATTATGATTGCTCGTCGCTCATGTACTATTGCGCTGACTATGCTGGTTACAATGTTGATATGATCGATCCTCGTTGGACTGGTTCCATGATCGATGACTTTACTGCTGTTGGATTCAAGAAGATAAAGTTCAACCGTTCTATCTTGCGTGTCGGTGATATCCTTTTGAGTCACAATGATGACAGGCAGCATACTGAGCTTTACATTGGTAACGGTCAGACAGCCGGAGCGCATATTGCATCCAATGGTGACATTGACGACGGCATGCGTGGTGACCAGAGCGGCAATGAGATCAGCGTGCAAGATCTCTGGTGGACTCCTGATTGGATCCTTCGTCCGCCTGATTCCGGTGGCCCTGCTGAAACCAAAGCGCCCTCCGCTCCTAGTGGTTCCGTTAAATACATTGTGCGAGCACAGCCTTCGCTTAACGTTCGCACCAAGCGATCGGTGTATAGTGGCAAGATCGTCGGCTCCTTGAAGCCTGGTACCATGGTTTACCTCAAGGGTGTGAGGAAGAATACGAAGGGCAATACATGGGGCATGATAGCCACCGGTAAGTACAAGGGTCGCTATATTGCCGTCGAGTTCTCAGGTGAAACCCTTGCAGTAAAGGCTGGCACGAGTTCCATTCTTCAAGTAGCTACTGAAGTGATAGCAGGCGCCTGGGGCAATGGTGAAGATCGCCGCATTGCTCTTGAGGAAAGCGGCTACGATTATGAAGCAATTCAAAAAAAGGTAAACGAATTGCAAAAGTGGTATTATACTGTTTCTGTCTGATGTGTCGTCAGGCACCTCCTTACCATGGCGGGTAGCTTTTGTCAGGTTGGGCTACCCGCTATTATTGTAGTTAGGGGAAAACACATGGCCGATATGAGCAATATCGTTAATTTCAAAAACTCTGATGGCTTGCCACCTGATGTAGTGCTTAAGCTCAATCATAATTTCTGGCATGTAGTATCTAAGATAACTGACCCTGAAATCATCGCCGTGTCTGGTACAACTCTTCCAGAACCAAGGACAACTGAAACTTTGTTCTACAATACCGACACTGGCGATCTGTATGTGTGGGGCGAGAACGAAGTGCTAGGTGGTCAGGTTGAAAGCGGGTGGCAAAAGGTTGATATGAACCTGATTCATTCTGAAGATTCCGCTCCTGCAAGTGATGAGCACACTCACGGAGAAGTCATTTGGTATGACACTGACGCTAAGGAATTCTATATATTGACAGGTTCAACGGCATTATCGCTACCCGTTCGTTGGATATCGCTTGAAGCTTTTATACGTGCTGTTGCTATTGATGTATTTAGTTCCATGAGCTAATTATTGAAAGGAATCTAAATGGCTTACAATCCAAGCTTCTGCTTAAGGTAAAATAGCTCATTACAGCTAGGTACCTTTTCGCACCGGGTTAGCCTAGACTGTATGAGAGGGCTGGTTCCTTTCGGGACTAGCCCTTTTTTGTTATACTTTCCGATAATATATTCCAACCATTAGGAGAATCATCATGGGTGCATGGGATCAATTTGTCCAGCAAGGAGCAGCTAGTAACCAAGGTGGCGGCGGTAATGGCGGAAGCCAAGGTGGCGGTGGTTACACTGGTGGTGGAAATCAAGGTAGTTTTGATTGGCAGCAGTTTTTAAACTATCGTCAAATGATTTCAGATAGAAATCAGGCTTATGGAATTCAGAATAATGGATTTGCAAATTATCAAGCTGAGCCAGGATCTTGGCAAAGCTACCTTGGTGCATATAACGATCAGAACCAGCAGCAAGAAGAAAATCATCCGTTTTCTATGAGTGGTGGTACTGAAAGCCTCTTTAATAATAATTATAGAAAGGCAAACGCCGCAGATACATTAGCAATCAAATCTCTTGAAGGTGGAGAGTTTTTTAGTAATCTACCAGGAGAAATAGCTGGAATGATCGGTGGCGAGCAGGCTAAAAAGGATTGGAGTTTTAATCCTGAAAACTTCAATCTCTCTAATGGTTTTGGTACTGATGATTTAGCTGAGGTTGGTAAATTTGCACTTAGTTTACCTGGAATGATTCCTGGTGGTTTATTAGAAGGAGCTGGTAAAGCTTATGAAGCTGTTACTGGTGCTCCCGTACAAGAGAATAGAAAAACAAAAGAAGGCGGCTATGAGATAGCTGATTACACATTAGATGAATCTCAAAGGGTGGCCGCTGGTCTTGATGCAGCTATTGATATTGGAGGTACATTCCTTGGTGGTTCTGGTAGGGTAGTTGGAGCAATCGGCAAAGGACTTGCTAAAAAAGCTGGAACAAATATGCTCAAGGGTATCGAGGCCGCTGCACAAGGTACCGCAAAAAGTGAAGCTGCTGCAGCTAGATATCTAAGCAAGTCTGATAGATTAGCTAAACGAGCGGAAATGCTTGGCAATGCTTCTAACAGAATGGGCGAAGGGTTATTTGATAAATCGGGCTTTGGTAAACCAGCTCAGCTCGCATTTGATATTGGAGAAGAGTCTGGCGAAGAATTTGTACAAAGTTACGCTGATGACATTCGAAATAAAAATCTTAACGAAGGCTCTCTTGATCGAGCTATGACCGGTGCTGCTTGGGGCGCATTTGGTGGCGGCTTAATGCATGGTATGGGAAGTGTTCTCGGTAAAGTTGTTAACCCTCAATCCGAAAGCGATCAAGCTGGTGTTGATCCAGGTACAGCGATTCAGGGTTCTCAGAATACTGCCTTTGAAAGAAACAAAGATCGCAATATCAGTATTCAGGGTGGTCAAATAACTCATGCAGCAGCATCGCGTTATGATGAAAAGATTAGGGAACCACATGAGTCCCCTGCATCAACTTCTCAGTTTGGTACAACATTCAATGATGATCTTGGTGTTCATGAATCTATAATAACTGATGGTATGTTGCATGATATGCTGCAAGCTGACGACAACGGTGAGACAAGAAGCAATCTTGCTAACAAGTTCCATACTACAGCAGAAAATCTTGTAGCAATAGATTCAATTGAAAATGAAGCTACTCGTATATCAGCTTGGCGTAATTTGCTTGACAACGCTAAGAAGGTTGATGGCAGGGTTAAGTTTGTTGCAGGTAGAAATCCTGATACCAATATCATTGGTACGGCTGATGTCGATATCGCTGATATTGTTCCTGGTCATGGTGTTCAGTTGCATTCGCTTCTTTATAAATTACTCGGCGGTGACATTGATGGTGATAAATATCAATGTTATTTCTCTCCTGAAGTAAGGTCGTCTGGCTATGTAACTCAGAATCTTATGAACACAATTATTAATCAGAGTAATTTAGATTCTGATTACGTATCTTTTTACAATGATCCTCAAACAGGTCGTGTGTTTGCTAATTATTTAAAGACAATTAATAATGAACTTAAAAATAAATTTACAACGGAAGAGCGTAGGCACCATATAGGTAATTACTTTAAAGCAGTAAAAGCTGGCGATTTGAATGCGGTAACAAGAGAGCTTGATTCTTTACGATCTGAGATTAATAAGCGTAAGGCAGATGATGCTCCTACTTGGTTTGCTGATCATGCTGTATCTGGAATGATGAAAGAATTGCATAAAGAAGCAACCAAGGTTCAGAGGTCTTTTAGTGCAACTGTTAAAAAGCTAACACTTGAAGAAGCTCATGAACGAAGCGAGATAGCGAAACTCGTAGAACAAGATGAAAGGTTTTTACGCTCCGGAGACAATCGAGGCAAAGTAGATTTTGCTGACATTGCCGCATATATTGGTGCAAAAATTTATATCAATACCGGCATCTCGATCGGTAATCCTATAATGCGTCAATCCGCAACTTATCGTTATGAAAGCAAAAAAGATGAGGATGTTTGGTTTGGTGAAGAGTTAAGTTCAAAGGATGTTAGGAGTAGGTTTGATAACCTCATTGCATTTGCTTTTGGCGTATCTAGCATTGGTGAGGATGTAAAGAATTCCATTGAAGGTGTGTGGCGCATATCTGTCATGGAATCCACTTTAACTAGATTCCATAGACAAACAGGCGGAGAAAAAGTTGATATTAAATCTGGGTGGGATGATTTCCTTAAAATATTTGTTGAAGAGCATAATAAGAAAGTAAAGGATTTTAATAATTCATTGGAGCGAGATACCGATGACGCGCATAAACCTTTGCTTGTTGGTTCTCGTAAAAATACAATAGATATAAATGATAGAACTGCTGTTGCTGCTCAGTTCCATGAAGTATTTGGTAATTACATTATTGATGAGCTACTTGATATCAGCACATCAAATCCTTTGCGCGGAAGGACTTTTAATCAAATTATTTCTGAGTATGCAACTCTTCCAACAAGTTCGTCCAACAATCCTCTTACTCAATACAAAGAGTTCTCAAAGTTTTTCGTTGATTTATGCAAAGACGAAGGTAGGAAACTAAGGCAGCTTGGTACACGATATGAGGCAACTTTTGCTGAAATAGCTCAAAAAGTACGTGAGTTTGCATTGGATAGCCCTGAGTCTTATGTAACGGTTAAGACAAATGAAAATGGGGAAACGGTCGTAGAAGTAAACAGCAATAATGATGAAGCTTTATTTTTCGTTATTGATGCTGCTAACTATGTATTCGGTCAAGATGTATCTATTAAATTAGGACTTGGTACAACTCATGGATTCTTAACAACCGAATATGGTCGCATGTTTATGAGCGGTGATGAAAAACAAATCGCTAATGCTGTTGTGTCTGGAAAACTTTCGGTAGCTTTTGAAAATGCCATAGATATAGCGACAGCAAAAATGGACAATTGGGAAAACGATTTAATGGTTGAGCTTGGTCGCCTTGCTGAGAATGGTGGCTTGTTTGAGAATTTGATATATGCTGCATGTGATGAACTTGGTGTAGATAGAGGTCTTGGATATCTGAAATTCTTTACTGACCTTGATGTTTCAATATCTGAAAAGAATGATTTATGGGCAAAGCTTATCGTTGATAACGAAGGCGCTGGCCCGTTTATTTCAGAGGTATTTGCTTCGGGCAATACAGATCTTGGAACATCTGCCTTTGTTAAAGATTTAAAAAATGCCAAGAGATCAATTACAGAGGCAAGTAAACGCAGTGTTGCCGCTAACGTGCAAACATTGAACAATATAGAAAAAGGTCTTAGCAATATAGATCCCCAAGTAAAGTTAAGTGCTATTAAGCATTTTGCTCAGTCTGCCTATACAACTATGTCCAAACACGCAATTGCTTCGTTTGTGCATAGTCAGCGTAGACTCGTAAAGGGCATGGTTGACAAGGGTGTTGCACCAACTTCAAGCAATATCGTTTATCAAATGATAGAGCATGTTAAGAATGGTGACTTATTCTCCTATCTTGAATCTTTTGATCTTGAGTGCGGAACTATGGAAGTGGGTAAATTCCAGGTTAATCGAGTTCAATTGCTTAATGCATTATTTGATCCTGAATTTGAAATTCGCGCCTACGATAAAACACAAGATGGGTATGTTTGGATTTCTCAGCGTGCGATTTTTGAAGATGTATTAGGAGAAAATTATACTCAAGATCCCAATACAGACTGGGATTGTTGGGTAGCATTAATGCGGAAATACCCAGCTTTTGTATCTTTGTTGGCTCCCACCCATGTAGGTACGCTTACAGTCGATGGCAACCCATCTGTTAATGAAGGTATGTCAAAATCCCTTGATGTTGCTATAACTGATTATTCTAGTGAATCCGGTGATGTCACTAAGCAATATCATATGCAGCAATTACGCAATGAGGCTGCGCAACTTTTATTCCAAGATTCTAATTGGTGGGGTGTTCTTATTTCGTCTGTAGATGGCTTAGACGAATCTCAGGATCTTGCGACCACCTCAAAGCTTGTGGAAGATGAGATTGAGAAGCATATAACGTGGGTCTTAAACTATGCATCAATGAATCCAAATGGAGCCGGTTATTTCGAGAAGTGTTTCTCCTGGGGATATCGTGGGTTCCGCGAAGCTCTTGGAACACTTAATGATGTTATCAATGAAAATCAATTAAATGACTTTCTACGTAGGCAAGTTGGATCTGTGTATAGCCAAGCTGAAAGTGACTTGTTACAAGGCTTGCTTGCTTTCCAATATCAGACAAAGATAAACAACCTTCTTGAAGCTGCTCAAATTGATCTTGAGATAGATCTCGATAATACCGATGATGAATGGTATGTCTCACGTGAGGATATTCAAGATTACCTTGATGAAAAGGGCGATGACGTTAAACGCGCTATTGCTTGTATTCTTAACATGCTTGATCCAAAGGATCTTAAATTTGAGTCGTTCCTCAAGACGTTTAATGGAATGGCTGCTATTAACGAACAGCTTGAAGAATACGCTAATCAAGATCCACAAAATAGAGCCAAAGTTGATGCAGTAAAAACCCAGATAGAAACTTTCACACAAGGCGGCGCTAGAGATCTTCTTGATTTCCTTGGACTTACTGACTTTGAGGAAACTATTACTTCAGAAAATGCTGAAGGCGGAGAAATTTCAGCTAGGTTATTTGATGAAATTATTCCTTCATCTGCGCCAGACGATTGGACTGTTGACCAGTACAAAGAAGCAATTGATAAGATATGCAAAGATTGCAACATCATTGACGACATTGAGAAAATTAAAAAACAAGTTGATAAGGCTTTTAAGAAAGATGATCGAGCGGCAAAGGTTGATATTAAAAATTACTTCAACCAAGCCATCTTGACTTATTCGTTAAACAATCTAGTTTCGAGTGGTTCAACTTATAATCCACTTGCAGCCAAGCAAACTGTTGAAGCACATAGAACAATGCTTCGAGCTGGTGATAGGATTCGCAAACAAATGGGCGATAGGCTTGAACAGTTTAGTGGGCCTTTACCTGAATTAAAATTCCATTATCAGAATCCGGTTACTTCTTATATGTCCGCAGCGGCAGTAATGAATGCTGCCTCTGGATCCATTACAACAGGTATCGGCCTTGATGGCTCTATGATGAAAATGTTGGCCGGTCTTGGATTGCTCGATCAATACACTTGTGGCGTCGAAGGCGAATTAGTTGAACCTGGTGCGGTTACATTAGAGGAATATCGTGGATATAGATATGAAGTAAACAAACCTAAATTAGATAAAAACGGAAAACCCATACCCGGTGAATCTGATGTTAAGTACCATATAATCAGGACGCAACGTGATGTTGATATTCTTAATGCAAGCACGCAGCCATTTATCTTACGTCATCCTGATGATTGCTTATGTGGTGCTTGTAAATCATGCATGCCTGAAACTTATTCAAGAAGCCAGGTCAACATTGGGTGGATGTCTAAGGCTCTTTCTCAGCTTGTCAATTACATGCAAGAACCTTTGCATCTTAAGCAAAAGAAAGCATTGGGGATTGTAGAAGCCTTTGTTGATCCGCTTAAATTAAACAAGGATCTAATTGGTTCCTATAATATATCTGCATTCAATGGTGATGATTACACCGTTGTTATGCAGGCGTTCCAAAGAAAGCGTGCGGAGTTAACCGATGCGTGGGGTGCTAAGTTCAAGGATGCCGGTGATGCCCTTGGCTTCAACGATGTTCATGCAACCGCCTTTGCAAATCTTATGACACAGCTTTTGGAAATAGATGTTGTAGGTAAAGATATAAATGGCGAAGACGTTACTAGAAGAATAACGATTAGCGCTTCAGAATTATCTAATGCAACAAGGTTCCAGAATGCTATTGCTGATAGATGTGGTGACTTATCGAATATCACACTTAATCAATCGGGTAAGATTCGTCCAATTATTATGAGCTTGCAAGAGATCTCAACCAAGATAGTTAGAGACGTTTGCAATAAATACTATATGGCTGAGTCTAATGGTGAAAAAATTAATTCTTCAATGGTTCGTAATTGGGCCGGAGAATCAATTCAATCACTTGGAAAATATAATTCCAACCCATTAAAGATCAGTACCTTCTTAAAGGGTGTTGCATCTCAGGGATACCGAGTTGATATGCCCATGTCTCAGGATTCAAACCCGACTCCATATATGCTATTCCAAGATGAGCAGATAGAAAACTTACGTCACTTCATTACTCCCAAGACGATTGAAGAAGATAAACCCATCAGCGAAAGGGACTGGAATAAAATAATTGGCATCAATCGTTCACATAATGAGTTATCTGGGTCTAAAAATATTGTAGCTAGAGTGCACGTAGAGAGCGGTAAAAGAGATCCGTTCGTCGCATATATGAGCCAGCTTCCGGATATAAGCAAAACAAACGAGAACATTCATACCGATAATACTGGTAGTTATGAGGTAGTGGAAATGTTCTACGGCGAATCGTCAACGGAGGCTGGAAAAGCTTATAGAGCAGCAGCTAAAAACGGTAGAAGCATTTTAATTAGAACGGATATAGTAAATAAAGTAAGCGCTATTCCTGCTATAGAAAAAACCGGTCAAGTTGATTTCCAAATGAACGGAATTGATTACACATTAATTCATCCTCAATATATGAATTGGTTAAAAGCTAGAAGTAAGCGTAGTTTCCAGATGCCAATTACCGAAATGGATCCCGATGAGTATTCTATTGCTATAGGTACAAAGAAGCGATTGGGCCTTGCTGATGCTGGACATTACACAAAGGCTGGTTATGAAGCCAAGAAGGCTTTCAGAGGTGCTACTGAGATAAATGTATCCAGTTTATTAACGGGAACTCAAGCTGTTAGATTAGTTACTGATGTTAATGAAATAGCGAATATAGATATTGAAGATATCAATTTTGAATATTACAAACGTTTAAAAAATAAATCGGAAGATACTTATCAAAGAGCCGTTGGCAATTACATTAAGATGATGAAAGATCGTGTCAAAAACGGTCTTACTGAAATGCCGGCATCTTTAAACAACGTACAGCAAGATTCCTGTGTTGGACTTGTAAAACAAATTGTAGGTGGCAAAGAAGTTTACGCTCCATTATTTTATGAAGGAAGTGTTGCTAGCAATGCCGATGCTGTAGTTGTACGTCAAACGCCTGAAGGTACGGTGCGTGTTGAATATTCTGCACGTAAAGTTAATTATTCCGGAAATGAATCTATGAAATTGGATCTTTATGGCCTTGCTTACAAGAGTCAGGGGCATGAAGCTTCTCCGGAAATAATGGAAAAATGGGCAGCTCTCGATGATTTTGGATTCAATACTGCATTAGAAGCGGATCATATGTTTGACGATAACGCTCTTGGTTCTCGTGTATTTGAATTGGGAGATACGATTCTGCAAAGGAATGTATTCTTCTTTACCAAGAAAGCTGGCATTAATCTCTTTTTCGAGAGGCGTGATGGAAAGTGGCAGCGTCGTAGTGATCTGTCTAACATGATGACTGATCCGATCCTTATCGATCTCGCTAATGGCGATATAGGAACTTGGTCTAATGTTGCAAATGGTTCTTTGCGTATATGGACGGATGATAAAGCAAATGAACTTATAGCCCGAGCTGCATCTGAATCTTTAATCAATGGATGCCCTCCAAGCATACTTTTTAATTCCGCACGCGTAGCAGCAGATAATAATGGTAATTGGAATTACGAAGGACTTGAGAGAAGATTTGTTGATCCAAGAATCATATTTAAATATTGGAACACAAACGATTTTATGTATCTATTTAACCATTTAGATAATAGGCTTTGTCCGCCTAGTATCTATGATGACGATAGTAATTGTGTGTTTGACCACAAAGGACGCATGCTTGATAGAAATACTAGATCCGGTAAACCTGAACGTGTGACAACTATTATTGGCCCGCACTATTACACAGGTGAAGGTACGGCTATAGCTGACGCTTCTCGTACAGCCTCCTGGTCGCATCAGCATATTCTTAAAAGAATGCTTGACATGGGTATATATCCAAGAGAGCTATCGGACACCATTGCCGCATTGGGTGTCACTACGAATAGATACGATAAACTTGAAAAGGCAAAGGCAACAGAAGAGCGCGTTAAAGACTGGCGAGATAAGTATGGCGATACAAAGGTAACATTGAATGAAAATATGTTATCTCGTGTATCTATGGCAATAAATGACCCTGTTGTTTTAAGCGCTACTCAGCGTTATCGTGAATCGCTTGTGTCGATAGTTAACGAAGACATGGATCCATTGAGCATTATCCAGGCTAAAAACAACCGTAAATCAGTATTCGACAACGATGATATGCGTAGAGGCATTGATTCATTAATTGAAGAATTCAATAAGATGCTGGGGGCTACTGGCTCGGATGCTTTTACCCTTGGTGAAATTGTTTCACTTGTACGTAAATGCATTGGTTACACGAACAATAATGGCCTTGGTATTAATTCAATTACTTATTCTCAGTTTGAAGCAGCCGTTAAAACAATGATAGAGAACGGTAAAACCTACGGTCACATTATTGTCGGTGGACAGTATCGTGGTTCTACTAATACGGATAAACGAGTTAGTATTCCGCTTCTTAGCCCCGGTATGAACACTAGGCTTTTATCTACCAATCTTTATAGTAGTTATGATGGCGATGTTAAAAAGCTCATGGAAGAGCAATTTGCAATGCTACAAGATGATTCTTATGCATTTGCAAAAACAATCACAGACCCATCTAAGCGTAATGCAATGTTCAAAATGATTGATGCTGCATGCTATTCCAATGGTATCGATACTATAAGCGGACACGTTGGTGACAATGTTTACATGTATGACATCATGGAATCGATGAAAACCTTTGGCGAGATTATGGAAGGCTTTGACCCAGAGCTGCTTTCTATGTATGACGAGTCTTGTCGTCTTAATGAGCAGTATATTGAAAAGCTCGAAAACGCTGTTCTCGCAAGGCATTCTCACAACATGATACTTCCGAACGGCGATACCAAGATTGTTTTCAACGGCGATGATAGAACTATCGTTACCAAGATATTGAGGGAGCTTACTGCAGCAAGGCGAGCACTTGGTATGAGTTATGCAATGATTCTCCCCGGTAGCTTACTTGACAGATTTGTTGGTTCGAAATCTTTATCTTGGGCTATGAAGCTTGGTCGCATGGGTATAGGGCCTTATCGGGTGAGCCAAGAATTAGACATGAACGTTCGCAAGGGAGCCGTTGAATCTGGTGATCTGATTAAGTTTTGGAGTGCATTGCGCGAAGCTCAGCTTGCTGGCGTTGATCGTGAACTTATATTCCATATAAGGTCTGGTAAGGATCTTGATACAGCAATCTCCGAAACATTCAAAGAACGTGGAAGAATTGAACAAGTGCAACAGAAGTTCATGAATATTATGTCGGGTAAGGATGCCATGATTAAAAATCAAATCCTGGCTTTCTTAGATAGGTTCTGGCAGAGGAGCGAAACAGAAGCTCCCTGGTGGCATCAAACATTACCTGGTCAAGATATGACAATATTCGAACAAAGATTGGCAAGTGATCCAGCTGGCTTGATGATGGACATCTTCAATGGTAATGGCGCTGGTAAAGCTGCTGATGTGTTGCTGGCTCGTCAGTGTATGGAATTTGCTAAGGCAGGAGACATGGCGCAGAAGAATCTTGCTTCAGCGATTATGTCTGAAATAGCCGGACGATCCGCATTAGCTGACTTCGCTATGACAACATTGGTTACTCCATATTTCCAATATGCAACCAACCGTATGGGTAGAGTTCTTCAATGGATAGCCCCTATTTCATCGTTGCATTATGTCCTCACTGACTTCTTCTCCAAGGGTATTGGATCCACTTTTAAGTTCGGTGAAGGAACCTTTGGTGATCTTGGTCTTGATGATGTACAAGTTAAGGCAAGCTTAAAAGAAGCAATGTGGTGCGATATGTGTCACCTCGGGCCTGGTCTTGTAGCAATGCTTATTGTTGGCATGATGGGTGAAATGAGCGGGTTACTGCAGCCTCCGGAAGATGACAAAAAGAGGGGTGACTTTAGAGAGTGGACATTCATGGGAATGAGGATAGAAGCTAATTGGTGGATTGAAGATTCACTTGGATTAGCTTTACCTTTAGCTTGCTTCTTTGCTTCTTGTTCTGAAGGCTATCCTCGTATTGACCTTATATGGAATGGTCTTTCTCATTACCTTTCCAACAACCCTGTCGCAAAAGTAACGGATGCTGTGTCTGTATTATTTGATCCAATGGCGGAACTTTATCGAGAATACGATAAGAATCTTGAAGGCTACGCCAAAGCAATGGGTGGCCCTCCTGATCCTTGGACTATTCTCAAGGGTAAAGTTACAAGCTTTGGGCTTTCCTACGTCTCGCAATTCTTAACACCGGGTTTCCTGCGTGAGATATACAACGCTTCGCAAGGTAACGAGGTTTCGTATAAACGTATATATGAAACCGATGCTACCGGCAAATTAAGCATGGATGCTCGTGAGAACAACAAAACTCAGTACACAAGTTATGAAGATGCAGTTATCAGGAAATACACCAAAAACAATCCTGTAATGGGATTCCTTGCTGACATAGTCAAGAATCCTGAAACCGGATACATGCATCATGAAATGCCCGATCTCATTATCTATGATCCTGCTCAGATGAATTCGATTGAGGCATTCAGTCTTTACGAAGATCCATATACGAAGAAAGTGCAGAGACCCTACCAAGAACAGCTTGCTATTGGGTATATGGTCATTGCTGCCCTTCAGTCTAATGATGTTGAAGATCTTAGACATGAAGGCTTCATGATCGATTACGATACTAAGAAGCTCGTATCTCAAATGATTTGGGATATGATTGCTACCGAGAATGACCAGTGGGCTGAGCTTGAGCAATCCGGAGCTTTAAATTACTACAACCTTTCACCCAATGATCCTTATGGTGAGGGTGCTCGTATAGCTTCTGAAATGAAGCAAGCACATTACAATTACACGAGTTATCTCAAATCGTTGTACACCGAGAAGCTTTGGTCAGATGCTCTTAAATCTCCCGATATGTACAACCAGCGCCATACAACGTATAGACAAGATGTCAATGGTGATGTATATGCAACTGGCTATTATCCAAATTGGTGGACTCCTGTTACCCTTGGCCCAGGTGAAACGGCTGGTGATTACCAATATGTCATGAGTCCTCAAAATGACTGGGCAACAGAAAGTACGGTAACAGGTGAATCTACTGGTATCAGAGGATTAATTCCAGTAGATAAAGCACGCATCGAAATGCCTGATAAACCAACGCTGCAATCATGGTCAGAGGACGGTTCCGAAACCGGACATTCTGAGCTGTACAATAAGGTTGCCGCTAATGGATTACTTGGTAATGATGCAACTAACAATTCTCCAAATAGCAACAATACTAAATCAGGTTATCCGACTGGTTCAACCGGTGGCTATCGTCGTAGCGGCGGTGGTGGTGGTGGCTATCGTCGCGGTGGCGGCGGTGGTGGCTATCGTCGTGGCGGCGGTGGTGGCGGTGGTTATGTGCCAAACGTTTATGCGCCTAGCGTCGAGGCTCCAACAAGCAGCTCGCTTCCGAGGCAAACCTTGTCTAAGACAAATGTATCCAGGATAATGGACAACGATCGTTTGGTAGATCCGAACGTACAATATCTGCGTCCTGATTTCGAAACTAAGGGCAGCAGGGAAGCTTACAAGAGGAGCGATATCTAATGACTAAAGACGATATAAAAAAATTGCCTCCGGTTAAACGCGAAGATATTGAGAGGGTTAGCGGCAAGAAGGCCGCTGCCCTCGATAAGAAATGGAAAGACGGATTATCTGTTCATCAGAACCGTACTACCGGATTTGAGTTCTTCGCAAAGATAGCCAAGAATATGAGCCTTTTCGAAAAGGTTCGCAAGGATGAGTGGTCTGAGGGATCCACGCAAACCATTATGCGCAAGATTCGTAGCCAGACTTTGCAGCGTGTTCCCGACGGAGAAATAGTAACTCCGTTTGAAAAGAATACGATTGAGCAGGCTATCATAGATTTCTTATTCAAGCATAAAATTTTGACTTCGGAATACGACGGAAAGGACATGCTCAAGAATCTATGGAAAGCATTCAATGCTTCCTATACCTACGGATTCGCATGTATTCGCACTGGCTTTGAAAAAGATCTCGATGGTGATCCACGTGTATCTTGGAGCCTTATTCCTTACGGTGATGTTATTCCCTCTCCTGATTGCAAGGACATACAAGAAGCCGATTGGTACATTATTCGTGAATATATACCGCTATCTAGTCTTAAGACATTGATTGACTGGGATACCGGAACAATAAGCGATAGTACCTATGATGCCGATGTTGCTCGGTATATCGTGGAGAATGAATTGAAAGATGGTGCTGGCCCTGAATCCATGTCGCTAGCCGACAAGAAAAAGGGTGTATCGTTTACTCACAGTGTCGAGGTTCGGACATTCTATTGTCGTGGAGCCGACGAGTTTATAACGTATGTCCCATCACTCAACGCCATCTTACGCAAGGTTCCAAACTATGATCCTCGTAAAGATGTTCCAATACACTTCCTCATTCTTGAGCCTGATCCAGAGTTTCCTTATGGCTGCTCGTCTGTCATGTGGACTATGGCTCAGCAACAGTTTGCTGATGCTTTCCAGTCGGTAGCATATCAGACCTTACTGCTGTCCTTGCATCCGCCTCTGCAGGTATTTGGCAACTTGGCTAATCCTAAGATGAAGATGAAGCCTCGTGCTATTTGGATGATGGGTACTAATCCAAACAATAGGATCGAAAAGTTCCCGGTTGAAACTACCACGCTTACCGGATACAACAGCATCCTTGAGGGTATCAGTGCAAGGATGATGAGTAGTCTTAACATCACTGATGCCACAGTTGCATCTGATGCAAACATACCTCATTACTCTGCAACTCCTCAAGGCGTTGAGCAACAGCGTTTAGATAAAACTATCACCATTAATCAATATCAAAAACGTATTGAGGTATTCTTCTCAGAGTGGGCTAACCATGCGATAAGAAGCTATATAAATTCATTTGGTTCCAGTACCAAGGAAATGGTTGTTGATGCTCCAACGAGGAAGCGCGTTGAGTCAATCGAGGAAGCAAAGCAACGTGAAATAGATCTCGCTATGCAGCAAGCCTTCGGCTCTGATATAGCTGACGAAACTTTATCCGAAACTCCGCAGGAGTCGATAATAGTTGGCAACAAGATAAGCATAGATTTCTCCATGTTCGAAGACTCGCTGTTTAATTTTGAGGTTCGATCTGGTTCCCTTATCGAAAGCGAGCAGGAAAAAGAAAAGCAGAACATTCAGGAAATGCTGGTTTCCGTATCTCAGATGATGGGTAATGTTTCTGATGCTAACAAGCAGGCATTTGAGTCCGTTGTTATGCAACTTGTTCTTCGTCAATGCGAGCTTGCTAACATTGATATATCTGCCGGTATTGCATCTACGATGAACGAACAGCTTGTAATGTCTGCTCTCGAATCGACCATGGGTGCTGTAACCGAACAGCAGAACCAGATAAACCAGATGCAGCAGATGATGGGTATGCAGCAACCTGGTATGGTTCCTCCTGAAGCTGGTGGTATGCCCATGGAGCAGGCTCCTATGGCTCCAACTGAAGCTATGCCTCCGGTAGAAAACCTACCACAAATGCCGTCTGAAGGTGCTTTACCTCCGGTTGAAGAAGGTGGAATGCCACCCGACATGATGCCTACTATGGGTGAAGAAACGCCTGCAGAAGAGGAAATGTTATAGATTTGACAAAGGGTAATACCATGTTATACTTTGCACAATAACTCGGTGCAAAGGTTATAGAGCTTAAAAAGAAGGAGACTACCATGGCTCAAGTAATTCAGCCCGAGGAATGGGTGCAGGGTCTTGATGATAACCGCCTGCTCCCTGGCCGCTATACTACCGGCCTCTTTGTTGGAAACATCATGGGTTCCAACAAGTCCATTGCAAACAATCCTGCAGCATGTCGTGTTTGGGATATTCAGATCCCCGACTACATCACCGACTATGATGATAATCGTCTGAATGGTCATGCAAATATGCCTGGTGCTACCAACTTCAACCTTGATGGCAAGGATGGTTGGGGTGCTTCTGCTTACGGTGTGTTCCAGGATGTCAAGTTTGATTCCCGTGTTTACACCATGGGTCGCCATCGTTCTGTTGCATTCCGTATCTTTGATGAGATGCAGCATTCCGGCGCTATTGGCGAGTGGGGTACTAGCTCCACGAGCAATATTGTATCTGCGGGTCAGGCTCTCATGCAAACCGCGGCTACCCTTGCAAAGGCTCGTGACCTTTGGGAGCAGGAAATCCTTGGCCCCGATATCGACAAGTACAATCTGTTTGCTGTCTGCAACGGTCATATCTCTGGTCGCTGGGTTCAGACGAATCCCGATCAGGTATTCTCCGATGATGGTCAGTGGGTTGCTCAGCCCGGCCCGGTTCAGGGTCAGGCCATTCCGCCTCGCTTTGCACCGATTCATTGCATCGAATGGGACGATGAGAATATCCCGCTGCTCCTGCAGAATATCAAGGTTACTTGGAATAACTTGTTCATTCCACAGGATAACCGCATTATCCTGATCGATCCGTTCTACGAGTATCCGCTGCTCATGGCTCTTACCGGTAAGGGTGTTCCTGTTACCGAGGCTGCGTATGCTGATGTTCAGAACGGTTCGTTTACGCGCCTTATGGGTTGGGAGTTCAACTTTGAGATCCCGTCCTCCTATTGGCCGCATCTATATATCGATGCTAACTTGAACGTTGTTCACTCCGCTAATGGTCAGGCTACCTATGATGAGTACATGCGCTCCATCTCTCATGCCAGCGAAGGCGATAAGCAGCTTATGCTTGAGCTTGTTGACTCTGATCGCATGAACCGTCCGAACTACATCAAGACGGTATGGGATGATCAGAACAAGGTATTCAAGAAGGTTGTTACCAACTATCCGCTTGGCATGCCTGCTGAAACGGATTACATGGGTGTACCGATTACTGTAGCTGATGGTACCCAGGCTGTAAATACGGCCTATAGTTCCCCCGCTACTTATCCTTGGACTGCGCCCGGTTCCGGTTATGGCCTCGGAACTACCGGTGCAACCGGCCCCGATCTTACCGATATGTCTGGTTTCCCGGAAGGCGAGAATGGCAAACCTTATCGTGCACAGGTTATCGGTCTTGCTCTGTACAAGAAGGCTGCTCAGCTTTCGCAGGAGTATAGCGAAATGGTAACCGGCGAGGGCGGTACCCGTGGTAAGTTTACCGAGTGCTGCATGGATGTTAAGTACGATGCTTGGGTAATTGAATCCCTGTCGCATGGCATCCTGCCGATCGTTGATATCCAGGAGAACACCGGTAACTATGCTATCCCGGTTCAGGTTATTGGTTTAACCGATGATACTTCGGGCGATAACACTGGTGACAATACTGGTGATAACACTGGTAACTAATTAATAACTAGTAAAAGCCAGTTATGAGGGCTGTCGGCTCTAGTAGCCCGGCAGCCCTTTTTTCTTAGAGAGGATACAACAATGGCAGATGGATCTAATTTCTCGCAAGCATTATGGAATATGCTTCGTGGTAGTTCTTTTTCACCGGGTCAATCAGCTTATGACAATGCTAGAAAAGCTGGCGCATCTACGGGGCGAGCTAGACGTATGGCCGAACAAGCTGATCTTACCGCAGGTATTGAACCGGAAACCGGTTTTGGCTATGACATCAATTCAGCCAACATGCCTTCATGGATGCAAAGTATATTAGCTAGCCGTGGAGAAAAGGCGCCTGCACGAACTGAGACGGTAGACGAGCAATCTCAATGGGGTAATGTTCAGGTACCGCAGATAGTATCTCCCTCAACTAGTCGTAGTGCTAGCAATGACAATGAGGAAAAGAAATTATCTGAGCGCACCGAATCTAATGAAGCCAAAAAGAAGAATGATAAAAATAGATCTCCATTCCAGGCAATGCTTGAATCTGTTATGAGTAATCCTGAGACTCAATCGATTATGCAGGGTTCCACTAATCCTTTGGGTGTTCAGCAGGCTGAAGCCGCAGAACCAACTGATAATGCTGAAGGTGAACAAGGCGAAAACAATGATGACGAAGATAAAACAATCAGCACTGGTGGGAAAATCGGAGAAGAAAAAACTGGTGGCATTGGCAAGGAATTAGATGAGAATGATAAGCCAAAAGGATATTCTCATGACTTTGATGTGGTGAGAGATCTTGGTGGCTTTGTTCCACTTGTAGGCCCAGCTATATCTGCTGCTGGTGGATTTGGTAATGCATTAACATCTGACCTTGCGTATGAATTACCAAAAGCTACATCCAGGCCGCAAGAAGTTGTTAAATCTGGTGAATACATTGCATCCCCGGAATCATTAGCGTTTCCTACAGTTCAAGATGTACAAAGTTCTTTAACCGATGAAGACTATGAAGCATGGTTAGAAAACACAGCTATGCCCCTTGATACATTTATAGCTGAAGCTGTTACTGCACCATTAGGCGGTATGGGTGGTACAGTTGCTTCAGCTCTTTCAAAATCTGGACAAAAAGCTTTAAAAGAACTTCCAGAAGGTGTTGCATTAGATTTCGCTCGTAAATATTATGATGCAACGATTGATCAAACAGTTAAAAATGCATTAGGAGAAGGCGAAGATGTAATTCGAAACCTAGTTAAAGAAGGTAAAAAGCCCGATGCTAATGATTTTAAATTTGTAGATGCTTACGTTAATTCTTTGCCGCAAGATGTACAAAATGTAGTCCGTCAATCAATGGCTACAGCATCTCCTGTACCAGCAGGTATACCAATGACAGCAACAAATGCATCGAGAGAATTACAAGTTGCACAAAGCGTATCTGATGAAATGTCTAAATTAAAGAATCGTGAGAAAGCTTTCCAGCAAGCTAAAAATGACGATGATGCTCAACGCTTGCTTGGTTCTTTTGTTGGTGGCACCACGCCGAGGCTTGGTAGGGCAGCAGCTTTCGAAACAACTGGTGGCTTGACTGGAACAAATAGTGTTGGTGTCGGTCAAGAATTAAAGGATAGCAAAGACACTAAAGATACCAAAGATACCGGAACTACAATTCCTGAAGATATCTTTGGTATGTCTCCTGAAGACTGGGGTAACTTAGAACAACGTGAACAGTACGTAAGAGCTTTACAAGATGATGCTCTTAAGAATTATTACAAAGATACATATGGTGCTGATCTTATCGGTGACCTAGGTTATGAATATTTCCGTGACCTTGGTGAAAATGATATAAGCACCAAGGAAGGTTTGGTTCGAGATCTGTTCGGCTACAATCGAGACGATGAAGGTAACTCACAATATGCGATCCCTGGCTGGCAAGACTTAGCTGCAAACAGCATATCCGGTCTCTCTGATATGAGTGATGATGAAGCTGTACAGGCAATTCTCGATTACATGTGGGGTGCTGGAAACATTATTAACCCATATGAATGGATGTTTGATGCGAGTTATCAAGCTGCCCATGATATGGGAGATCAACGTGCCGTATACAACATGGGTAAGTATCTTGCTGAAAATTATACTGATACCGGAAATTCAGATAACTTTATTGGCAACATAATGTCTCTGGGTGAAAACCCGGAGGCAATATATCCTTACTTAAATGACGACGATCTTGCAACTTGGGTTTTAGTTGGCGACATCATGAACAAAGGCATGTCTGATTGGGATCAGGAGGATTGGGATACATTCAATGAACTTACCGAAGCTAGTGGTGAAGGTCAATTGTTTGGCGTTGTTGAACCTAATGATAATAAGGATTGGAATAAGACTGATTGGAAGAAGTCCAATAGAGATTATAGCTTCCAATCATTGTTAAATGCATTAAGAGATACCGCGCAGAATCCCAACAATCCTCAGCTTGATATATACAATGGCGTAGGAAACGTTGACAATCCCTTGATTTCTCAGCAGATGATGGAAGACTTTGCATCGATGGCTGCTGAGCAAACCGGTAAAAAGATTGGTAGACGTGTTAGAGACTAGGGGTCATCATGGCTAATGGTCAAGGTACTGGAACTGAATTAAACCAGGGTGTTGGTGTTGTAAAGCAATTACAAAAAGGAGTCGGTGGTAAAAATACTGCCGTTGTTGATGACACCCCTCCGGCTAGCCCTGGTTATTATTACGGCGGTGGTGGCGGTGGTGGTCGCAGCTACCGTAGAGGTGGTGGTGGCTCCGGCTCCGGTGATAGCCAACCGAAGATCCAGGCACAAATAAATAACTTTGGCGGCAACTCGAATAGACGAGCTGATGACCTTGCTGATATTACACAGGGTCGCGCAGATGATCTTGGTAAGATTGCAAATAAGCGTCGCAAGGCTATGGCAAAGAATGCCAACTTGCAGTTCGATAACCTTGATCAAGCATTTGGTGCCAATGACGCCTCGTATACCGAGAGTCGTCGCAACATAATGCAGAACCTTCAATGGCAACCTAATCAGCAAAAAGAACAAAGTACCTTGATGGCATTAAGGAACCGTATGGGCAACTCTGCCTACGGTTCCGCCATCCAGGATCTTGCTGAAGGCATGACTCGCGTTGATGATATGAACGACGTGGAGCTTATTAATGCCTGGAAACAGAATGAAAACAATGCCTATAACAATTGGTTCCAAGCAAATCAATCGCTAGTCAATGATTGGAATGATCAGGTTGCTTCAACAAACGAAGAGTTCTCGCAGTTTGATGCCGACTATGCTGACCAGACATCAAAGCTCAGAGCAGACTTTGCAGACGAGCAATCCAAGTTGTTCAGTCAATACTGGTCTTCGTTGAGCAATATAAATCCTCAGCTTGCTACCGAAGAGAATCTTGAAAAAGCCGCACGAAATGCTTCCGGTAAGACAGCTACAGGTAGAGCATTCAATAAAGCTGAGAAGAAATACGAAGATGCCAAAGACACATCTGAGTGGGTTAATAAAATGGGGAAGGATAAATACACCATCAATGCAATTGATGCTGATACCATGCATTCCCCAATTGCTTCCAAACGAGCTGCAGCCAAGATTCTTCATGATGCATCAATTGATAAAACCAATAAAAACAATGCTAAGAAGATTACTGCTGCAGCTAAGGCGGCTGCTAAGAAAAATCTTAGTGAATCCAAGAAAGCATACAACGAAGCAAAGAAAAAGAATCAAGTCTCCTTTGGTAAAGGTAGTGAGAGATTCTATCTTCCTAACGTTGATCTTTCCAGGGAACTTAAAACAACTGACCTTGAGCCAATGGATAAAACTTTGTCTAAGAGGCTCAAGTTTAGGGAAAGCGCTGATGCTACTAATCCTGTCACTGCAAATTATGTAAGGCCGGATGCTGGGTTCACTAAGCGCGGTGGCGCTAATGGAACCATTGATCGAAGCACTGCAGCGAATCAAGGGTTTACCGATAATCTTTCGCCTTTCACCAGATCTAATGGTAGGCAGTTAAGCAGAAATGGATTTGATAAATCTAAACCCACATCAAGTTCTGAAAGCAAATCGGCAACGAGAAAACAATTGGAGAAGATGGCTAATACTCTCAATAAGACATCTCAGGCGAAGCTCAATGCCAAGAAGAAACAGCATCGACAATATCACGATGATTCAACTCGTAAGAAAAAGAGACGAAACAATTTATCTAAAGCAAGATAATATATAAAATAAAACGATAATGAATAGGAGCAATCATGGCATATCGATTAGATAACACACCTCCTCCGAAACCGGAGAACTTTCTTCCCAAGTTTGCCGTGCGTAATGGTGCTACATTACGTGTTGCTCTTGGCTGTTATTATTTAACAGAAGGACATGATCCGCATTTCCATGATTACATTAATTGGCCTGCACCGAATTATCATCCTGGTGCTGTATGTCAAATGACCCCTATTAGAAATCTACCAAGGCGCATTCGCAACCTGGCTGATTTCAGGGCAGTGGAAATGGAGCGTATTCATCTTCTTGAAGAAGGTTATACGAATGTCACGCTTAAGTTTGATGACAGTGATTTCGCTTCCCATGTTGCAAACATAAGCTGTGAGATAGATCCAGATGATGATTATATTATACGAATGACTTTAAGTGCTCGTTTTGATTTGTTTGAAGATAAGCCAAAGGAAAGTCGCTTCACCCTGTTCGCCTGTAGGCCATCAGACGACAGACATGATGCCGTGTGCCGTGGTGTCG
>Ga0326511_10000396_pt1 | contig 37813 bp, 59 predicted proteins | sample 0_2496_0518_D_FD_203701 | JGI IMG/M metagenome (GOLD analysis project Ga0326511, IMG submission 203701) | Bovine rumen microbial communities from UC Davis, California, United States - 0_2496_0518 | ecosystem: Host-associated > Mammals > Digestive system > Stomach > Rumen | place: USA...
CCTTCGTACACAAAAAAGTTGTAAAATGAAAAAATTGCCCCGCTGCTGCATTAAGATTGCCGAGTCGGGGCTTTTTTGAAAGGAGATTTTGCTATGGGAGGCAGACCCGCCAAGCCTGCAAGACTGCTCACTGATAAATCGCAGACAAAGGCCGAGATTGCCGAGCGTGAGCGCATAGAAAAGAAACTGCGTGGTGAGAACGTTAAGCTCACACCGCCCAAGGATATGACACCCGAGCAGAAGAAGATCTTCCGCAAGATAGTAGGTATGCTCAAAGAGAGTGAGGTGCTGGGCTCGGCTGACATATACATACTCACCAGTACAGCTATCGCTATCGACCGAATTAACACTATCGAGCAAATGGTCAATGACAAACCGGAGCTGTTACGCAGCCCCGGGCTTATGGGTACCAAGAGCCGGTACACATCAGAGTTTTTCCGAGGGTGTAACGAGCTGGGGCTTTCTCCGCAGTCAAGAGCAAAGCTTGCCAATATCAAGGCTGCCAAGAAGGAAGAAGACCCGCTCATGAAGATACTCACCTCCGACGATGATGAGGAGGAAGAGGATGAGTAGGACACATTCACAGATAAGAGCCGAGCTGGAGCTTATAAGAGCTATGCAGGTGTATTTTGAGGTGGAGTTTGACCTATACCCTCTTGCGCTGAGATATAATCATAATCACGGCCCCGACGGGAAGTTCTGTTCGGGGAGTGGTGCTGCAAATGCTGTAAGTTCCGGTGCGGGGGTTGACAAACCGCAGGAAAGTGGTATAATTGATAAAAAAGGATTATCATTTGAAGAATATGCCAAAGACCCTTCAAAACTCGGATTAACTACACCAAATGAAAAGTATTTCTCATACAAATCACAAGGATTAGATATAAGACCACTTGGAAATGGTAATTTCAAAAACATTTCGTTTGAAGACGGCGGAGGGTACAGAGTATTTTTTGATAATACAAAGCAAAAAACATTGATGTATCATCCTGAAAAGCGCTCTCATCACAGCGTTGCATATTATAAGTTAAGTGAGGGTAAATACGGAACTAAACGTTTTGATATACATGGAAGACCGATAAAGACTAACAGAAGGGGGTAATATGATGAGTTTAGAGTTTAAAAAAGCAATTATTGAATTGTGGATTAACGAATTCGGTGCTGAAAGGTATGCACTCAAATCAAAAATCGAGGGTATTAGCGTAATTGATTGTTATAAAATAGGCGGTACTTATTTGCGCCTCGATTGTTTTGAAGCACCAAAGGGCGGTTTGATATATTGCATCGAAGCAGCCAATGAGGAGATGGCACAAAACAACGTTTTTGATGATGCGTGGTCATATTGGGACGGAGACGGAATAGAAAAAATCCTTAAAGATATGAAAAACGATCTTTCAAAGGAGTTTGAATTAATTGGATAATACGCCAATAGATAAACCGATTAAACCAATAAAGCAACTGAATTGAAACTAATTGAAACCAATTGCAACTTACAAGCAAGTTGCAAACCGCCTGTTTAAAGGCATTTGCTAAGGACATGAATGTCCCCGGCAAGTTAAATACTGCTGTTAAGCGTTTGCGACCGACAACAATGTCGGCCGCAGGCGTTTATTTTTTTACCCACCTTTCCGATTTTTCCGAAAAATATGTGATATGATTATAAAAACAGGCATTTAAGGCAAAGGTGGTGCTATGAGCAAGGAACTAAAGGCGGTGGAATACTGCCGCTATTGTATAAGCGAGGACGAGGGCAAGGTCGGCAGATATGTCAAAAAGCAGGCTTCACGCTGGCTCGATATCTACGAGGGCAGGGATAGCGACGCATATTTCTCAAAAAAGCGTGCCAAAAAGATAAAGGCTATACTAAAGCTGATGATCCACCCCGACCTGCATAAGCCGATGTATGAGGGGCTGGAGCTGTATGCTCATTTCTTTGTGTATGCGGTGCTGTGTACTATGCGGCGTGACCGTAAGGGCATACGCTATTACGAAACAGCGCTGCTGGAGATATGCAGAAAGAACTTCAAGACATTCAATGCAGCGGTCGTATTTATTATCCTTATGCTCATCGAGCCGCCGTTCTCAAGACTGTTCTCTGTTGCACCCGACTATAAGCTCTCATCTGAGCTGCGTCTTGCAGTAAGAAAAATACTCAAATGCTCGCCTGCGCTGACAAATCACTTCAAGATAACCCGTGATATGATAACAATGCTCGACACTCAGACCGAGTATACACCGCTTGCTTACTCCACAGACAGAATGGACGGTAAGCTCGCTAACGCCTTCCTTGCCGACGAAGCAGGGGCGCTCGATAACTACCCTGTCGAAGCTATGAGATCATCACAGATCACGATACTCAACAAGCTCGGTATTATCATCTCAACGCAGTACCCTAATGACGATAATGTTATGATAGACGAGATTGATATTGCCAAGAAGATGCTCGATAATCTCAACGATGAAAAGGGATATTTCGCTCTGCTCTATGAGCCGAATGATGAGATCATCAACAAGTGGGATAAAGATGATAATGTTATATATCAGTCAAATCCCGTTGCCGTGTATAATACTGATATCTTCGAGGCACTTGTAAAGAAGCGTTCAAGGGCTATATCCTACGAGAACAAACGAGAGAACTTCCTTTGCAAGCATTGTAACATCAAATATAAGTCGCTCGGTACCGAGGGCTTTGTGGATATAAACAGAGTGCGAGAGTGTAGGGAGGATATTCCTGATAGCTTCTGGCGTGGCAAGACGGTATATCTCGGCCTTGACCTGTCGATGAGTGATGATAATACATCTGTGGCAATGGTCTGCTGGTATAAGGGCAGGATATATGCTAAGGTCATGGGCTTTATACCCGAAGAAGCAATAGAGCGTAAGACAGATAAAGAGCGATTTGACTATAAACGCTCGATAAAGAACGGCGAATGTATAGCCTGCGGTGATCTCATTATAGATTACTCGGTGATAGAAGAGTATGTGCTTGATATCGAGGAAAAATACGGCTGCGAGGTATTCCAGCTGGGCTTTGACCGATATAACGCTATTTCTTCGGTGCAAAAGTTTGAATCGGCAGATAACCCGATAGATTGTGTAGAGGTAAAGCAGCATTCAAGCGTGTTGCACCCGGCGACCAAGCTGTTATATGAAAGCATAATGAAGCAGGAATTTGCATACTCACAGAATCTGCTTTTAGAGAATAACTTTTCAAACGCAAGATGTACCTACGATACAAACCTTAACCGCTATGTCAATAAGAAGAAATCAAGCGGCAAGGTGGATATGGTAGTATCTGTTATAATCGCAGTATATCTGCTCAACATAAATGAGCTGCTTGCTGGCGGCGGCTGGGCAGTACAGACATAAGAGAGGAGAGAAACTATGGATAAGCGACATATAGATTATGTCAGCGCTGCGCTCGATAACCGTTATAAGAGCGATATAAGCAGCAGGAGCCTTGAAACGCCGGAAACGGACTTCGAGCTTTTCCTTGCTGCACGGGGCGCTGTAAAAATAGACTTTGAAAAAGCGCTTGAAATACCCGCCTTTGCGGCTTCGCTTGCCTTTATTTGTGATACGGTAGCTATGCTGCCTATCAGACTATACCGTGAAAAGGACGGCAAGACCGAGCTCATAAGAGACGATGTGCGTGTTCGCCTGCTCAATGACGACACGGGTGGGCTTCTTGACCCATACCAGAGCAGGCGGCAGATGGCAGAGGACTATTTCAGGCGTGGCGCAGGATATATGTACATAGCAAAGTACAAGGGCAAGCCCAGCAGGCTTTTATACGTTGATGCCGATAATGTCGGGCATATGACAAACGCAGACCCTATCTTCCTCGACGGCATACTGGAAGTCGGCGGCAAGAGCTATGAGAGTTTTGAATTCCTAAAGATATGTCGCCGTACCAAGAATGGCCTTACCGGTAAGAGCATAATAGACGATAACAACGACCTGCTCGCCTCGGCGTATTATCTTATACGCTATGGACTTAAAAATTCCAAGAACGGCGGCAAGCGCAGAGGCGTGCTGCAATCAGAAAACAAACTTGGTGATCCTGAGCTTAAAAAGCTAAAAGCCGCCTGGGAGGATATGTACTCCTCAGACGGTGACAAGGCGCTTATACTAAACAACGGCGTTAAGTTCTCAGAAATATCACAGACAGCAGTCGAGCAGCAGCTTGCAGAGCAGAAAAAGGAGATAAATAACGAGATATGTGCTCTTTTCGGACTTAATACCGACGTTATATCCTCAAAGGCTTCCGATGATGAGCGCATAGCTGCTATCAAGACGGCTATTATGCCTATACTCACGGCGTTTACAAAGAGTGCCAACAAGGAACTGCTGCTTGAAAGCGAGAAATATGCTCCCGAGGGCGATATGTACTTTGAGTTTGACCTTTCCGAGAGTATGAAGGCAGATATGCTAAAACGCTTCCAGGCATACGAAATAGCGCTGCGCTCCAAGTGGTTACAGCCCGACGAAGTCAGATATAAAGAAGATCTCGACCCGCTCGGTCTTGACTTTATCACCCTCGGTCTTGACGATGTGCTCTATGATCCCAAGACCAAGACGGTTTACACACCTAATACCAATCAGACCACCAAGCTCGGCGAGGGCGGGGTGAAGATAGACGAGGAGAGGTTTAACCCCAATCACGGAGCCGACGGTAAGTTTATCTCGGGCGGAGGAGCTATGCACGCACCTGATCTCGGTGGCGGGATAGGCGGAGGTGATTCGGGAAATGGTATTGACAAATCGGGGAAAAGTGATATAATAGAAACAAAAGAGCAAAAGCTATTAGAACAGAAACTGAAGAACGGAGAAATAAGTCTGGATATCAATCCGACGATTCAAGACCGTCACATAAGAGGGACTGAGGTATATAATAGCTATTTGGCTCAAGGAATAGAAAAAAGTTATTTTAATGTTCCTACTGAGAGACTACAAATAATTCTAAAGGAAAATTTCAAAAAGGGCAAGATTTTTATTTCTAAGGGCGGTATTATCAATGAAAGATATGATACTCATATTAATAACCTTGCTTTTGACACCAAACTAAAGCGAAGCACATCATATGTTAGAGCATCATATTCATTGAATAAAACGCATTTAAGCCCGTTTTCACCGAGAAATAAGAACAAGAAGGAGTGATTGCTTATGGATCTTGAACTATATGAAGGAAAAAATGTTGATATACATTGCAAAGATGATAGAACATATTGGCATTGGTATGTGTATGCATTTTCTGATAAATATGATAACCCCGAACAAGACGAAGAAAGCATTGATATCCTCTGTGAAGAAAATGATGATAGTGGTGTAACGCTATTCGCCTCTGAAATCGAATCAATAGAACTGTCGAGATGACTATTTCTCCCCGGGTAAAACAGAATATAGCACACAGCGCACCTGCTGTCGATGAAAAATCGGCGGCAGGTGCTTTTTTTATAAAAAAATTTATAGCTTTCCGATTTTTCCGAATTTTTTATGCTACACTTAATAAAAAGGCACGAAGGCGAGGTGATATCGTGATAAAAATTGAGATAAGGGCCAAGGACACCGTTGAGATAAGCGGCTATGTCAATGCCGTTGAGCGTGACAGCAGAGTGCTGCCGCCTGAAATGTCAGGCGGAGGTATAAAAACGCCATTTGTTGAGCGTGTCAGGGCAGGAGCATTTAAGCGAGCTATTGACAAGAGCAGTGATACTGAGATATGCCTTAACCACAGTAAGCACTTAGGAGCTCGCTCAGAGGGTAATCTTGAAGTCTACGAGGACTCTGTCGGACTGTTTGCAAGAGCAACCATAAAAGACGAGGAAGTCGTCAAGGCAGCGCAGGAGAGAAAGTTCACCGGCTGGAGCTTTGCTTTCTGTAACCCTGTTGACAGCGTTGAGAAGATAAACGATAACCTCAGCAGGCGTGAACTTCGTGACTTTGACCTGGTAGAGGTATCGATACTTACGGTAACACCTGCGTATATCGGCACATCGGTGCTTGAAGCAAGGAGCGAAAAGGCAAACGTCAAGGAATGCCGCAGCTTCGAGGACGAGGCCGAATACGGCAAAGAGCCTGAGCAGCCGGAAGAAGAAAAGGACGATAAGACAGCAGTTAAGCGCAGTCTTATAAAAACAGAACTGGAGCTTATAAAGCTCAGAGGAAAGGAGTTTGAACATGAATCTTAAGAAATTACTGGAGACAAGGGCAGCCAAGGCCGCAGAGCTTGACGCTATGTTTGCCCTCATCGACAAGGAAGAAAGAGCCTTTGATGAGGAAGAGCAGAAGAAGTTCGACGCACTTAAGGCAGAGATCGAGAATATCGACAAGACCCTCAGAAGCTTCGAGCAGTCAAGACAGCTCACCAAGGACGTTGTTGTTAATCAGACTGAGAACAAGTCTAAGGAGGATATGGAGCAGAGAGCCTTTGTTAACTATATCAGAGGCGTTGTCGAAGAGCGTGAAGATGCTAACATGACCAAGGGTGAAAACGGCGCAGTTATCAAGACATCTATCGTCAATAAGATCATTGACAAGATCGTTGATATCTCACCTATATTCCAGCTTGCTACTAAGTACTACACTAAGGGCAATATCGCTATACCCTATGTGGCTGACGAAGAGAACGAGACAGGCATTACAGTGGCTTACGCTGATGAGTTCGAGGAACTTGAAAGCACAGCTACATCGCTCTCGACTATCACACTCGGTGCGTTCCTTGCAGGCGTACTCACCAAGATATCCAAGTCACTGCTTAACAACTCAGATCTCGACCTTTTTGATTATGTTATCAATAAAATGGCCGAAGAGGCTGCAAAGTGGCTTGAAAAGGAGCTGCTCTTCGGCACTACAAACAAGATAACAGGCCTTAACGCTGGCGTTACACAGTCTATTACAGCAGTATCTCAGACAGCTATCACAGCTGATGAGCTGATAGATGTACAGGACGAGGTGCCCGATGCATATCAGGGCAACTGCGTATGGATCATGAACCGCAAGACCAGAACGGCTATCAGAAAGCTTAAGGACGAAAACAAGGAATATATGCTTAACCGTGACCTTTCGGCTAAGTGGAACTACGTGCTCCTCGGTAAGGATGTATATACATCACATAATATGCCCGAGCCTGCCGCAGGCAAGACTGTTATTTTCTATGGCGACCTTTCGGGTCTTGCTGTAAGAATAACAGAGACTATGGAGCTTCAGGTCCTTCGTGAAAAGTATGCAACACAGCACGCAATCGGCGTAGTAGGCTGGATGGAGCTTGATTCCAAGGTCGAGAACGCACAGAAGCTCTCTAAGCTCGTTATGGCTGCACTGACACAGGGCGGCAACGGCGGCGGTGGTTCGTAATGAAAGTTAGCGAGCTTACGCCTGGCCTCATAAAGGATTACTGTCGAGAAGACTACGATGATAGCGACGAGCTTATCGTACATATTATGCTGCCTGCGGCTAAGGCGTTTATATGCTCGCATACAGGCCTCAAAAGTGATGAGCTTGATGATTACGAGGATATAACGGTAGCGCTGCTTGCTATTGTGGCGGAAATGCATGACAGCAGAAGGCTCACCATTGACAACAACACGCTTAACCCGCTTGCTAAGGGCATACTTGACCTGCATGACAGAAATTTGATAGGCGGTGTTGAACATGGCGAGGACTGACGACCCCGGCGCTTACAGCGAGCGCATAACGATATATAAGCGTGTGACGAGCTTGACGACAACAGGCGCTGAGTATCCGAGCACGCCCACTCCTATCAAGACGCTATGGGCGAGGGTAAATACATATAACCCCTCGCTCACGGCGCAGGCGGCGAGAGCCAATATAGACGCTGATATATCCTTCAAGATACGCTATGGCAAGGAGATAGAGGATATAGTCCTGAATCCGCAGGATTATCTTGTACTGTTCAAGGGGCTGTATTTCACGGTGAAGTACACCGATGACTATATGTTCCGTCACGATAAGATAATGCTCTATTGTGAAAAAGAAATAGGTGGTAACAATGGCCAAAGATGCTGATTTTCGGTCAAGTGCTACACGAAACCGATATACAGGCGTTTCGCAGATCAAGCTCGAAGACCTTGCCGACTATCTCCAGGGCGAGTGTGACGCTATAACAGCGGATATGGAAAAACTCCTTAAGGACAGCGCCTACGAGCTGAAAGATAAGATCGTGCAGGATTCGCCTGAAAAGTATGGTGATTATAAAGCGGGCTGGACGGTCACAAAGCGGCAGAGCGCCGGTGATGTGACATTTGTTGTAAGAAACGCCACCAAATACCAGCTTACTCACTTACTTGAACACGGCCACGACAACCCGCTTGTCGGTGAGCGTACTGAGGGTATACCACACATAAACAATAATGCCGATGTCGCTATCAGAAAATGCGGTGACGATATCGACAGACTGATGAAGAAGGAAAGCCAATGATAACGTCAAGAAAACAGCTTTATGAGCTTCTGGGCTCGGTGTTCCCGACAAGGGAGAATGGCTATTCAGGCGCCAAAGGAATGCCTGTAATGCCATATATAAACTTTTTCTTCTCGGGCAGCGATAACAGCCCCGCCGATAATAAGGCCTATATAAAAGCCGAGGATTATCGGATAGAGCTGTATTCTCCTATACAAACTGCTGCGGAAGACAGGGCGGCTCTTGAAGCTGCACTTGATGTGTATGAGCTTTTCTACATAAAGACCAACGAATCACCGCTTAAGCAATTCGGTGCGGTGATGAGTTCATACGAAATATCAATATATATAAAAGAAAGTGAGGAATGATAAATGAGCGGTGAAGCAAACAAGGTGCAGTTCGGTCTTTCGGAAGTGCATTATGCAGTCTCGACCTATGCATCACAGACAAAGACATATACCTATGGCACACCTAAGGCTATACCCGGTGCTGTAAATCTTAATCTCCCTGCTAAGATTGCAAAGATTATTAAGTATGCTGACAATATCGAGTACTACCAGAACGTAAAGAACCACGGCTTTGACGGCGATTTCGAGGTTGTCCTTGTGCCTGATGATTTTAGAGTAGATGTATTTGGTGATACTATCGATGCGACCACGGGCGATCTGCTCGTCAATGCCGATGCTCTTACAAAAGAGTTTGCTACGGGCTTTAAGATTAACGGAGACCCTTACGATAGGAAGTTCTGGCTTTACAGATGCTCCGCAGGCAGACCCGCACTTATGGGCAAGACACTCGAAGAGAATATCGATATTCCTAATGAGTCAATGAGTCTTACGGCCATGCCGAGAGAGAACGACAAATACGTGCTTCGTGCGGCATATCCCACAAGTCCAAATTACGACACATGGTTCAGCGCCGTCGTTGAGCCGCCTGCGGCAGAGTCTAACAACACGCAGACAGGCGAGCAGACCGGTGAGCAGACCGGAGAGCAGACGGGCAACCAGACAGAGACCCCCACAACTGGACAGGGCGGCTAAGAGGGTGATGTAAAGTGAGTGTTAAGTATGGGCTTTCTAACGCCCACTATGCTATAATGTCGGGCAGCGGTTACGCTACTCCTGCGGGCCTGCCCGGTGCCGAAAGCCTGACTCTTGACGACCATGCAGATTTCAAGATAATAAACGCAGCGGGGATAGATATTCCCGCAGGCGTTAAGGGTGCGTATAAGAGCGGTGAGCTTGGTGTTGTGAGCTTGCCGCTCACTTTTTTAACAGGCGTTTTCGGCTATAGGTATGAAAACGGCGTACTCATTGAGGGTAAGACGGTATCAAAGCACTTTGCTATGCTCTTTGAGACGCTTGACGGGTTAACTCCCGAGAGATTTGTGTATTATGACTGCATAGCGCTGCTTCCGCAGTTTAAGAGAGAAACCATTGGCGAAAGCGTAGAGCTGGAGACACAGAAGCTCAAAATAGCTGTATGCCGCCCGATAGCAAGGCTCCTTCGAGGGTATAATGCAGATTACAGCGCAAGCGTTCTCTTTGGCGAGCAGGCGTATGATACGTGGTTTGACGGGGTGTATCTGACATGACAGGTAGTGTGATGATAGGCAACAATCGTGTAGAGCTTGCCGCTACGCTCGGCACGATGCTTAGATATAAGCAGCAGTTCGGGCAGGAATATAATGACGATATATCAGAGCTTAATGCGCTCAAAGAAGCTGATGAGCAGGCCTACTACACCAAGCTCGCAGTAACAGGCGTTAAGCTTATATGGGCAATGGCAAAGACGGCAGACGAGAGCACACCCTCATTCGATGTATGGACGGATATTTTTGAGGGTGTTGATATAGCACCTGTAATGACCGAGGCGGTGCGGCTTTACACCAGCTCCCTCGGCGAGCACGAGGAAGAGCAGCAGGCAGATAAGGACAATGACGACGACAGCGAGGACGAGCCGTTCAACACAGAAAAGCTCGTGGCGCTGTGTGTCGCTTACGGGCTCTCGATAGATGATATAAATAAGCTGACGGTCAGCTCCGTTATAAGCATAATGAGCGAAATAGCATCATTCCATAAGACCGAGAGCGATGATAACACAGAAGATAACAGCGGCGGGATAAGGAAAGCTACCCCCGCAGATATACAGGCATTTTTCGGATAGGCGGTGAACTATGGCAGCACAGTATAAGGGCATTACAATAAAATTCGGGGCAGACAGTACCTCGATAAGCAAGGCAATGAAAGAGATCGATGCCGAAGCGAGAGAACTTAAGAATAACCTTGCGACTGTGAACAAGTCTCTGAAGCTGGATTCCGATAACCCGGGGCTGCTTGCACAGAAGTTTTCGCTCCTAAGTGAGCAGATAGAGAATACAAAAACAAGGCTTGCACAGCTTGTTGAGTACGAAAAGCAGGCAAAAACACTTTTTGAGAGCGGTGAGATAAGCAAATCACAGTATACTTCTCTTACAAGAGAGATAGAGCGTGCGAAAAACGAGCTTAAAGGTCTTAACAACGAAGCAAAACAGACCTTTGACAGCTTAAAGACCAGCATACTCGGCGCCAAGGAGAAGCTCTCTGACTTCACCAAGGCCGCTATCGCTGCGGGTGCGGCTATTGCTGTTAACAAGCTTAAAGACTTAAGCTCGGCAGCGATTGAGACGGCGTCAGACCTGCGTGAGGTACAGAATGTAGTTGATACTTCCTTTGGCGACCTCGCTTATAAAATGGAGGATCTATCCGACAAGGCGATTGAGACTCTTGGCATAAGCAAGCTGACAGCCAAAGAAACGGGTTCAACCTTCATGGCAATGGCTCGTGGTATGGACTTAGAGGCTAACGCCGCAGCTGATATGAGTATAGCTCTCACAGAGCTTTCGGCGGATATGGCATCATTCTATAATGTAGAACAGCAGGTGGCAGCCACAGCGCTGAATTCCGTATTCACGGGCGAAACGGAAACGCTTAAAAAGTTCGGTATAGTGATGACCGAAGCTAACCTCAACGCCTTCGCCCTCGAACAGGGCATTGAAAAGACCGTCAAGCAGATGACTCAGGCTGAAAAGGTCCAGCTGCGGTATAGCTATGTTATGCAGCAGACCTCTCTTGTGCAGGGTGACTTTGCAAAGACTTCCGGTGAGTGGGCTAACCGTTCAAGGATCCTCAAAGAAGAAATAACCGAGCTTTCCGCTATGGTGGGCGAGGAACTTATAAACAACCTCGGCGATGTGCAGGGCAAGGCCGACAGCCTGTTCAAGCTCGTCAAGGACGCCAAGGAGAGCGGGCAGCTTAGTGCTGTTATCAAGGACGTATCTGCGGCGCTGAATTCCCTTATAGATATCTTTGTGAGGGCGGTAGAGTTTATATACAAATACCGCTCGGAGATAGCGACGACCATTGAAGTAATGCTTGCCCTTAAGGCGGCTATGAAGATATCGCAGACGATAACAAGCCTTATACAGTTTATAGGAAGCCTTAAAACCGCTATGGTGGCTCTTTCGGGCGCTACTGCAAAGCAGACGGTCGAACAGGCAGCACTTAATGCCACAATGAGCGTTAACCCCGTGCTAGCTCTTGTGACTGCCGTAACGCTTCTTGCAGGCGTTATCGGCACCAAGCTTGTTAAGAGTACAATAGAAGCTAACGAAGAGTTCCTCAAAATGGGCGAAGCCGAGCAGATTGCTCACGATGCTGCCGAAGAAGTAAGCCAATTTATAGATTCTATGAACGAGTCAGCGCAGGCGAGTGCTGACAATGCGTCAGCGATAGAGAGCGAATACGGCGGATATCAGAGACTTGCTGATACGCTCTACGATCTTACAGAAAAGCAGGACAAGACTGCCGAAGACTATCAAAGAATAAACACCCTTGTCAGTCAGCTTAACGGCAATATGGACGGGTTGGGTCTTTCTTTCGATGAGACTACAGGTAAGCTCAATATGCAGCGTGGCGAGCTCAAAGACCTTATAAATGACTATGAGCGCTATTATAAGACCCTTGCTCTGCAAGACAGTCTTAAGCAGATGTATCAGGATCAGTACGATGCTGAACAGAAGCTGAAAGAGGCAATTGAAAGTAGAGACAAAGCGTTAGAGAGGAAAAATGCCGCAGAAGAAGAAGTCAAGGTCAGAATCGTTCTAAGATATGAAGATGATGGTGAGAAAAAACTTAATGAGGCTAAAGAAAGATTAGCTGATGCCGAATTGGCGTATAACGAAACACGTCAAACTGTCAATAATCTTACCAGCGCCATAGAAAAGAACAACAAGGCTATAGCAGACGCTACCGACTATATATCCGAAAACACAGATGTGCTCGATGGTATGAGCAAGAGAATTGAAGAAGGCGCTGCGGCTCTTGCATACATGAACAGGTCGGCCGAGGAGATAACCGAGGCATACGACACAGCAGGAAAGGCAGTAAAAAGCTACGCTTCCGAGCTTTCAAGCCTTGCCTCTATCCAAAAGGATATAGCCGAAGGCAATGAGATGTCAACCCTTGAAATGCTTGACCTCATAGAGAAATACCCCGAGCTTATAAGCAGTATCAAGCAGGCCGAAGATGGCTATACACTTGAAAAGGAGGCTATCGAGCGTCTAATCGAGGCGAGGGTGCAGAATATGAAGCTCGCCGCACAGGAGCAGCTTACAGAAGCTAATGCGCTTTACAGAGCAAACGGCGGCGATATGGCGCTCCTCCGGAAGCTCACAGGTCAGCTCGATAAAGGCAAACTGACTGATATAGCCAAGTACCAGGCAGAGGAATACACAGACGGACTGTATCAGTATCTGACCTCTTACGCTTACAGCAAGGGTATAGACAACATAGCTGCCGATATCATAAGCGGCGGGTTCAAAGAGGGCAAGAAGCAGAGCAGTAAATCAGAAGTCACTAAAGCTGCCGAGGACGTTGTCTCGGAGTACTTCAAGGCACTCGAACATGAACATAATATGGGGCGCAAGAGTGATGAAGAATACTATAACGAGCTTGAAACCCTCAATAACAGGTACTACAAGGGGCAGAAAGAGACACTTGACAAGTTCTGGAGCTACGAGGAAAAGATATACGCTTACCGCAAGAAGCTCGCAGAGGACCTTGCCAAGAGTCAGGAAAAGTCTAATCAGACCTACGCCAAGAGCCTTGAAAACCTTAAGAACAAGATAAATGATGTTACCGATGCCCGCAAGGAGCTTGAGGGCATAGCAAGTAACAAGAATGTGCAGGACTACGATGAGGCAACGGGCTTTAAGCTCGAAGTTGACCAAAGCAAGCTAAAGCAGGCTTATGATAAGCTTACCAAGGCACAGGATAATCTTGTTATAGAAAAGCTTGGTCTTGGTGATACAAACGGCGAGATAATATCCAAAATAAAGGAAATGGTCAGCTCGCTTGAAAGCGTAGGTGTCAAGAACTTCCTGCCCGAGCTTAAGCAGGCATACGCCGAGCTTTCCAAGGTCAGCAAGAACACGACAGTCAACAACTACAACTACAGCTATAGCCTTGGAAATATATCCACAAGCAATTCCAAGGAAGTTGGCAAGATGATAGAAAAACTTGTGGATCTCGTTGTAAATGAGACTCAGATGAGATAAGAGGTGAGAAAATGGCAATTGAAGCACCGATAAACGTAACACCCGACAATGAAACAATATACGTAGACAAGACCCTCGAACACCCGGGGCAGCCCTGGGAGAGCGAGGTGAACGACTACATCAACCCGGTAAGGATAGGATTTACCTTTAACGGCGACAATTTAAGTTGGTGGAGAGCGGAATACTACGATAATGTCACGGGGGATATACTCGGGTACAGCTACGCACCAAGAACAAATATACCGTGGTCGGGGCAGTACAGGAACGGCGACACGGTAACGATAAACGGGCAGGTAGCGACTGATCTCTTCCAAAACGGCGAGGAGTACAAATACCGCTTCCTGCTCTATCAGGCAGACAGCAACAACGAACCGCTGTGTGATATGCTGTGTGTTACGGGCAGAGTCAAGGCAGTAGACGGAATGAGCGTGACAGTTGAAGCGGGCGTAACAGACATTGACGCACCTTACACGGCAACAGACGGCGGCACTACATACACCATCGGATATTGTATGCTGGAGGTTATCGGAGATAACAACGGCACGCCGTACCGAAACAAGATAAAGATAAACGGCTACAACAAGAGCACGGGCGTTATCACGCTTGACAGCGCACCGACGGGAACGATAGCGGCAGGAACGAGATACAAGGTATATCGAAACTACTATAAATCGCCTTGTTATTTCGTGAGATGCCGTGAAAAGGCAACTATAACGCCCAGCGTGATAGTTAACAACAACGCAAACGCCAAGACAGGCGGCGTTGAGTGCAAGGCCACGTGGGCGATAGCAAGTGAGAACGAAGTGAGCCTACAAAAATACAAGTGGACGCTTGACGACGGCACGGAGAGCAAGGAGATATACAGCTACCACGACAAAGGGGCCTTACCGGAAAGGGCAAGTGCTGATGTTACACTCGATGCGGTATTCCCATATTTAGCGAGTGATCAGATAAGAGCAATGGTAACGGCAACTACTCAGGACGGCTATGTGCAGGAGGCCAGCGCCGTACTTTCAGGTGCAGTACAAGAGGACACGGACATGAGCACAAATTACAGTGGAACGCAAGCGGGAACATACAATGTGATATACACAGACGGCACGGCGATGCTGCTCGACCATAACAGAATAGGCGTCAAGGTGACGGTGATATCGGGAAATTACGACAACTTCAAGCTCTGGAAGAAAAGGACAGGGCAGGCGCATTACAGATACGTAGCAGCCTGCTCGAAAACTGGGAACATAGTGACGGGCTATGACAATGCTGCCGAAGACGGTCTGACGTGCGAGTATGCAATATCGGCAGAGATAAACGGCAATATAGTTTACAACACAGTCAGCTCGGCAACGCCCGACTACAAAAACAGAGTAGTCATCGAAAAGCTGACAAGAAACAGCGATTACTTCGGGTGCGCACATTACAGCATAGCCGACACCTTCCTTTTTGAGTTTGAGGTAAGCAAGCCCACAATGAACATCAATGACGGGCAGGCCGTTATCAAGACGGGCGATAATCCTATAGTTATCAAGGAGAGCGGGCGTTACATATCGGGCGACTTCTCGGCAGCTATAACACAGATGAGTGTTAGCGGCTACAGCTACAGCCTGAATGACAACACAAGCACCTATAAGCAGGCGTTAGAGTTCTTTGACGACAGTGAGTACCTGATTAAGATACCCGACAGAGGGTGCATTGTCGGAAAAATAACCGACAAGAGCCTTAAGAAGAACGATGCGGGGGCTACTATAATAAGCTTTAACTTTACGCAGACTAAGGACTTAGACGAGGTGATCGTCTGATGGCGGAATACTACGACAGATACGACAGCGCCTATGTTAAGGCCTTGAACGCTGGGAAAGTCACGTATAAGACAATGATAAAGGTGCTCAACTGGCAAGGCGAAACGCTGGGGGATATAACCGACAAGTGCGATCTTGCGGGGAGCAGCATAACTTTATCGGCGGTCAATCGTGGTGCAAGGCGGCAGGGAACGCTTAAGCTGATAAACGATGACGGAACGCTCGATGTTAACGAAAACAAGCTGCTTTGGGCTTTACGAAAATTTCAGATCTTCAAGGGCGTACAGATGGGTGAAGATACATACTGGTTTAGTTTGGGCGTGTTTGTGCTTCGGTCGGTGAGCGGGTCAGCGGAAGAGCCGACAGTCACCATAAGTGATAAGTGGGCTTTGCTTGACGGAAGTGTTAAGCTTGGCAACACGGAGGCACAGCTACAGATACCGAGCACGGAACAGCTTAACCTCCTCTCAGATAAGAGCATAAAGTTTATATCGGTACTGCGAGACCTATTACAGCAGCCGATAGGAAACGGATATATGCTTGACGATGTTGAGCCGGTATGTGACCCCGAATTTGATGATATGAGGTTAGAGCGACAAATAGTCGTAAACGAAAGCTTCTATCCTGCGGCAGTCATTGAAGAGATAGCGCAGACGGCTATGTATAACGCATACTACGATACATACGGCAGGCTGAGGATAGTGAGGAACATATCGGACGATTACTACTACTTAGCGCCTATCTTTTACTTTGACGATGCAAACAGCAGCAAAGCACAGAACAGCGTGAACTTCGATGATGTATATAATGCGCAGACTGTTGAGGGCTCGAATGTAGACGGGCGTGTTTACCGATACACGGCGAAAAACGACAATCCGCAAAGCCCGATAAGGATAAGCCTTATCGGTGAGCGGAGAGACAAGAAAGAAACGATAGGCAACGGCGACAGTGAAAGAAAGTGCGAGATGTACGCAAATTACCTCCTGAAAAAGAAAACAGCACCGAAAATGGCGGTGAGCTTCGAGGCGGCATTTATACCTCACATAGATGTTGACGTACCGATAAGCAAAGACGGCAAAAAGCTGATAGTGCAAAGCGTGAGTGCTCCGCTTGCGGGCGGCAGCATGAAGATCAACGCAACGCCTATTGAATACATTCCTTATGAAAGCTGGTGGAACGATGGCAGATGAATACACGAATGAATTAGCGCAGGCGGCGCAGAGATTAGCGGCGGCATTCAGGCCGAAAACGCCGGCAGGGCTGACGATAAAGCTTATAAGCGGCGACATTAAGAGCGTAGCGACAGACGGCAGCTCGGCGGTAGTTGATGTAGGTGACGGAGATATTCAGGCGCTCAACAAATCGGGTGACAGGCTTGCGGCGGGTGAAAGCGTATGGCTGGGCTACACCAAAAGCCTTGCGGATGCGGTGATACTCTTCCGAGCGGGCGTCAGCAAGCCGGGAGTCGGCGAAGATTTGGGCAATGGCAACGAAAGGTTTAACGACTATGTTAACAACGTAACTGACGGCGGCTCGAATGTAGCATACAATACACTAAAAGGCGCAAATAATAGCGCCACGCAGTATGCACAACGCAACTTGATATGCGGCTCACACAATCAGGTATACGGCGGTGCGAGCGACAATATCGTTGGTGGTAGTGATAATCAAGTTAAAGACGGAGTTTACAGGTCGGCAATATTTGGCGGTTGGAACACGGTCGGCGGCGGATTTTCGGAAAATTTAGTTGCAGGCAGTAACAACAACGTTAGCGAAGGCGGCGGCAATGGCAATACCGTTATAGGTCGTTTCGGTAAAATCGACGGTATGGCGTTGGGCAACGTTATAAGTGGATATGGAAACACGCTATCAGGAGGAACATTTAACGATAATGCCGTTTTTGGTAACAATAATACTATGACATCAGGCGGCAATTTTAACATCATAGGAGGCTATGGAAATAACGTTAACGCTTCAGACGGAAATATTATTGCAGGGTATCAAAATGATGCAACAAAGGGCGAAGGAAGCGTTGTAGGCGGTACATACAATCATGCAAGATATTCGGCTATCGTAGGCGGATATAACAACTACGCCTGTGATGGATCAATTGCAGTAGGAAAATACTGCGAAGCAGGTGCGGACACGAGCCAAAGTCGATGGGATGTAAATATGTACTGTGCAGCGTTTGGCTACAAGCTTAAGTGTGACGCTAACTATGTGGCGGTGTTTGGAACATTAAACGACACCAGCGCAACGACAGGACAAAGAAGATTTGTTATCGGAGTAGGAACGGAAGTTGGCAACGTAGAAACAAGAGAAAATGGCTTCGAGGTGCATAATGACGGCAACGTATACGCCAAAGGCAGTTACAACACACTTGGTGCTGACTATGCCGAATACGAGGAATGGCTTGACGGCAACCTCGACAACGAAGATAGAACTGGGCATTTTGTCACCTACGAAGGCGGCAAGATAAGATATGCAAACGCCGATGATGATTACATCTTAGGTGTTGTATCAGCCACACCTTCGGTAATTGGTGACGCCGATATAGGTTATTGGCGGAAACGATTTGTAACTGATATATTCGAGAGAATAGTTACCGAAGAAATAGAGGTGACACGTGAAAGGCACGGTGAAAGTGGAAGCACAGAGACATACAAGGAAATGTGTATTGTGCCGAAAATATCAGCAGAGTATGATCCAGAGCAGGCATACATACCGAGAGCCGAGCGGGCGGAATGGTCGGCGGTAGGTACACACGGCAAGCTGATAGTGATAGATGACGGGACGTGTGTAGTAAACGGCTATTGCAGGCCGACAGACGGCGGAATAGGCACAGCGGCTATGACAGGCAACGGGGCGTACAGAGTTTTAGAGCGACTCGACAGCACGCACGTTAGGATAAGAATTAAATAGGGAGGTGTTTAAAAATGTTCGATGTAGGCTCTAACGGAGAACTTATACTTACGCAAGGCAATACCGGCGAGGTGGGAATAGTGGCTTTCGATAACGAGGGCGTGCCGATAGTACCGGAGAATGGTGATAGGGTAGTTTTCAAGGTGATGAGCGGCGGAAAAGTGGCTATAAAGAAAGTCTTATCCGTTGATGATTGGGACGACATAGAAAAAGCATTCATTCTGCGCCTTGAGCCTGAGGATACTGAAAACCTGCCTGCGATGGCGTATAAGTATGACTGCTTGTACGTATGGCCAAATGGTGATGCTAAAACGTTTATTGACTGTAATGTTTTTGAGATACTTGAAGCAATAGCGAAAAAGGGTGATGCAGATGGATAAGATTGGAGGACGAATAACGCCAAGAGCCAACATCTCCGGCTCCCTCACCCCGAGAGGTAACGTGAGCGGGAGTGTTGGCCGAGCTGAGAAAGTCTACGAAAATGACTACAACAATCTGAACAACAAGCCGCAGATAGAGGGCAACACCCTCGAAAACAACAAAACATTCGACGAATTAGGTATGACACCACTTTCTGCCCAGGAGCTGGCGGATATGTGGGGTGAATAAATTAAAGGAGGACATTTACTATGGCAACACATAACTATCTTAACGCAGCGAGGACACAGGAACTCATCAACGAGATCAAAACCCGACTTTCGGGCAAGGCTGACAACGCCACGACTATTTCGGGCTATGGCATCACAGATGCGTACACCAAGACCGAGGTCGATAACAAGGTCGATGCTGCGGTATCGAGCGTATATCGCCCTGCAGGCTCGGTGGCGTTTTCTAACCTGCCTTCACTCACAGCCGCTAATGCAGGCAAGGTAGTCAACGTCACTGACGCATTTAACACGACTGCCGACTTCGTTGAGGGTGCAGGCAAGGCCTATCCCGCCGGCACTAACGTTGTTATTGTTGATGTAGGCACAGAGCAGAGCCCCTCATACAAGTACGATGTGCTTTCGGGCTTCGTAGACCTTACGGGATATCTACTCGAAGCTGATCTTGTAGACATAACAGCGCAGGAGCTTGCTGCTATGTGGACAACGACCTGATGAGGAGGTGGCAAAATGAGCCACAATTATTTAAATAAATCCCGCACGCAGGAGCTTATCAATACAATAAGGGGGCATCTGAGCGATATCGCCACAGTGCTTTCCAATTTGGCGAGCGGCGATGCAAGGGATAATACCAAGGTCGAAAAGTCGGGCGACAGTATGACAGGCAGTTTAAGATTTCCAGATTCCACAGGAATATGGGGCGTGGACACATACTATAGCCAAGGCATATCTTTCACTGACGATGGTAATTATGGATATATGTCTATAGGTAGTCTGCAAAACACTGAGGGACGTTTAACTTGCAAGTATGACAAAATCGAATATAACGGATATGAATTAGCCACCCTAAACGACATACCCTCCGCTGCCGTCTCAGGCGTAAAGGGCAACACCGAAACCGACTATCGCACAGGTAATGTTAACATCACAGCTGCTAATATCGGAGCTGTACGCTATGACACCTCATCACAGGGGCTTACCTCAACACAGAAGTCCAACGCTCGCACGAACTTAGGGCTTGGCACGGCGGCAACATACAGTTCCAGCAGCTTTGCCACATATACACAGGGTAGCTATGCTACGAACTTCAACAGCAATTTTAAACCGATATTTACGACATCTGGGCAGTCTCACGCTTCGGTGTTCCGTGGCAAGTATCTCGGCTCATCGTTTACTTCGGCTCAAAAAGCGGCGATTGCAGACGGTAGTTTCGATGATCTGTTTGTGGGCGATTACTGGACGATAGGTGGCGTTAACTGGCGTATTGCAGATATCGACTACTATATGCATCACGGTGATACCGAATGCACAACGCATCATATTGTTATTGTACCAGATAGTAGCCTAACTACATCATCAATGAACCCGGGTAATGATACATCAACAGGATATTACGGCAGCTATATGTTCCAGACTACATTAGGATTGGGCACTTCTGGAACTGTATATAATCGGATAGCAAATGCGTTTGGATCGGATTTTCTATTATCACATAGGGAATTATTATGTAATGCCGTATCAAACGGAAATCCCTCCGGCTGGGTTTGGCATTCAACGAAAATATCTATTATGAATCAGGCTCAAATCCTTGGGCAAAAAATGTGGATGGGCGGTTCACAAGACGCTCGTAATCTTGGTATTAGCGATTCGCAATTTCAACTATTTAAAATAGCCCACCAATTTATTCCATTGAGTCCACGAGGAAGTTTTTGGTTAAGGGATATTATTTCAATTTCCGATTTTGTTTACATCATTAACAATGGCACACCATATAATGCCGGTGGATGTACGGCCTCTTTGGGTGTACGCCCGTACTTCTGCCTGAAAGGAGCATAAATATGGAAAACTACACAATAGTACTATATGACGGCACGATAATAGATAATCTCACCCTTAATGGCAACAACTTTATATCGCCTGTTGACGTGGGGGAGGACAAGCTAACAGTCTCCAATCTCTCACGCATCACGATAAACGGCGAGGCCTATACAGATATGCTGCTGCGCAACTACTGGCAGGACGCTGACGGCTGGCATATAATCATATCAGAGGCGACACCGCAGGAGAAATTCGCTGAGGAGATAACAGCAAAGATAGACTATATAGCTATGATGGAGGATATCGAATTATGAGCAAGAACTATGAAAAAGTGAAAAGTTACTACATACTCAGCCTGTGGGACGACACAAAGCTGCAAAACGCCGTAATCAAAGGCTGGATAACGCAGGCAGAGTATGATGAGATAGTTTCGCTTAAAGAGGGAGGCGGCTGATATGGACAAAATCAAAGCTCTCATCTCTGCTGCCGTTGCGGGACTGCTGGCGTACACTCGTGTGATACTCATACCTCTATCACTGCTCATCGTGATGATGACGGTGGACTACATATCGGGCATATCGGCGGCTTACATCAAAGGTGAGCTATCGAGCAAGGTCGGGCTTAAAGGTATCGTCAAAAAAATAGGTTACATTGGCGTTGTGATCGTGGCGGCGGTCATGGACTGGGTGTTGTACTCAGGCCTGCGGGGTGTCGGTATCGGCATAGAGATGTCATACTACCTCGGCCTGATCGTGACGATATGGCTCATCATCAACGAGTGTATATCGGTGCTTGAAAACCTCGGCGAGATAGGTGTACCCCTGCCGCCATTTTTAACGAAAGCCATAAACAAGTTGAAAAAGCACTTAGAAGATAAAGGAGGAAATCAAGATGAGTAAACAAGGAATAGATATCTCGTACTGTCAGACAAACGTTGACTACAATAAGTTAAAAGCGAGTGGGGTAGAGTTTGTCATCATACAGGCAGGCTATGGGCGTGACGTGTCGCAGAAGGACAAGATGTTCGAGACGCACTATGCAGGCTGTAAGGCCGCAGGCATCAAGGTCGGCGCATACTGGTACTCGTATGCTGTCAGTGAGGCTGACGCCGTACAGGAGGCGCAGGCCTGCCTTAACGCTATCAAGGGCAAGCAGTTTGAGTATCCTATATACTATGATGTTGAGGAGCAGAGCCAGTTCAACAAGGGCAAGGCGTTCTGTGACAGTATCACAAAGGCATTTCTTTCCCGTCTCGAAGCAAGCGGCTACTATGCGGGACTGTATACAGGCAGATACGCAGCACAGAACTACTTCTCGCAGTCTACCCTTGACCGCTATGCACTGTGGATAGCCGAATACGGCGGCAAGTTGAACTACACAGGCAAGTATGGTATGTGGCAGAACAGCTCCGAGTGGGTCGTAAGCGGCATATCTTCGGGCGTAGACCACGATTACTGCTATGTAGACTATCCCAAGCTCATCAAAGAGGGCGGATATAACGGCTACAAGAAGCCCACGCCGAAGCCTTCGGTAAAGGTACTCGACGAAAAAGGATACGTCAAAGGCGACAGCACGATCGGGGTATATGCCTTTAAACTGCACCTTATTCGAGCCAAGAAGCTCGGAATTCTTAAGCAAGGTGTAAACGCTGATAAGAAATTTGGCGAAGGCACTGAGAAGGCGACAAATGAGCTGCTGAAGAAATGGGGTTATGCTCAGAACGGCGTTGCGGGGATGGATTTTATAACAAAGCTGAATGAAGAGATTGATAAGAAGATGTAAAAATTTAAGCCACCCGTTAATGGGTGGCTTTTTGTTATTTTATACAAGTGTAGCTACAAAGAAAAGGTCTACGTGGAGCATAAAGGTCAATAGTTTCTCCCATGAAAAAACCATGAAAAATATTTATTTAACTTATATCAATTATTTTTGACGGTATAAAAGCCCCGTAAATACGCACTTTTTGTGTTGGCGTGGTGAGGAGATTTCCCAATTTTCGGGCGGTTTTTCTTCTCGTCAGCTCCACCAAACGCAATAAACCCGCCTAAATAGGCGGGTTTATTTTTATCTCCCATGAAAAAACCATGAAAAGTTGTGAAAATCGTGGTTATAACTCAACTTCATTCAGAATAACGAGTGCCCTGTCAACTTCCGAGGGGTAAAGATGAGCATACGTCTGTAAGGTCATTTTAATGTCCGAGTGTCCTAATCGGCGTGCGATCTCGGCTATGTTTATGCCGGCGTTGGCGAGCAGGCTTGCGTGGCTGTGCCGGAAGTCGTGTATGCGTATCACCTTCACGCCTGCTGCCTTGGCGTATGACTCGTTCGCCAGGGCTATTGACGTGTCACGTATGGGCTTGTCACCACCGCAGACGAACATACTCTCATTAAAACTCGGAAGCAGCTTGTAGCGCTCCCTGTGTGCCTCAATGGCGGTGATGAGCTGCTGCGGCATCTGTATGTCACGCACCGAGCTCTTGTTCTTCGGGGGCGTGACCCTGTCCTCGCCTTTGAGCTTCTGGTTCAGGCTCTTGGTGATGTGTATGGTGCTTCCCTCAATGTCTTTCCAGGTCAGCGCTGTGATCTCGCCCTTGCGCATACCCGTGAAGTAGGCAATCATAAAAAACACATAGTAGTTCCAGCTGCCGTAGTAGCCCTTAGCCTGCTCCTCTTCGCACATGGCTTTAGCTGCGCCGATGTACTTTTTGAACTCCTCGGGCGTGTAGAAGAGCATTTCTGACTTGTATTCGTAGGCATCTTTGAAATTGCCTACCTTGTCGAGTGGGTTTCTCGGGAGGTAGTCCATCTTAACGCCGTAGTTGAGCAGGGCGTGGAACTCTTTATAGATGCCCTTTTTCGTTGAGAGCTTGGTGATAGTCTCTATCTCCTCGATGTGCTGCTTCCACTCCTGCATTACCTTCGGGAAGAGCTTGCACAGCCTGACGCTGCCCATAGTGTCAAGTACTCTGCCCTGGAGTATGCGCCTTGACTTGTCGAGGGTGCTTTCCCTGGTCTCATAGCTCTTGGCTCTGATGTACTCGTCAAAGAGCTGCTGCACGGTCATGGTGTCGTCAAACTCTGTCGAGGTGGCTGCTGAGAACTGTATGCGCAGCTCCTCTTCCTTGTTCTTGGCGGCAGCCTTGCCGTAGACGGTGCGTTCAACAGTCTTGTACTTGCCGGAGCGGTCAGTGTAGTTGTAGATCACCCTGTACTTCTGCTGCCCGTCACGCTTTTCGTTTTTAATGGGGTATATTGGCATATTATCCCTCCTTAAATATTGACATCTAAGCAGGGTTATGATATAATATACTTGCAATCGTTGTGATTATATCATAACCCCTCCGTCCTCGGTGTTCCAGCACCGGGGGCGGTTTTTTATTTTTCGGTATAAGTCTTCGTTATTTTCTCCTTGGGGCGGTTTATCATACCGTCTATATGTTCAAATAGGTCGGGCTTGATAGTAGCGCCCATGGGGGCGAGTATAAAGTCAATGCCCTCACGTCTTGCGTGCTTAGCAGCAGGCACAAAGTCACTATCGCCTGAGATAAGTATGATCTGATCCACTTGCTTTTTGAGCGCCAGAGAAGATATATCTATACCTATACGCATATCAACGCCTTTTTGCTCAATTCTGAATTGAAAATCGTCTTCAGTGAGCTCTTCGGGGCTTATAGTTCCGTTCATCAGCTTTTTGAGTGACGATTGCTTTAAAGTATATTGTGCGGTTTCAGCAGACAAGTTGCCGAGCCTTACAGCAAACTTTCTATAGCTTCTAAGGGTTTTTATAAATTCTGTTGACCACTTGTATTCATCTGTTTTACCCAGGTCAACTGTTGTGTGTAATAACGGGTGGTATACTTTTTTAGAAATAGGCAAACAGTCATAATAAAAGATACGATATAAAAATCTATCCTCATAGCGGCTTGATAACAAGCTGTAGCAGTAATCATTCAATGCCTTGGCGCTGTCTTCGGGGCTTTCAAATCCATTGTAATAGTAAGCCCTCTTTTTATAGAAGCCACCATCGACCATTATAGCAGTCTTTATCTGATGCTTTGTTGAGTATTCCATTGTTTTCACACTCCTAAAATACAAAAAGCCCTCGGGTTCGTCGCTTCCCTTATGGTGGGAGGAGTACTGCCGAAGGCTTACTATCATATATCATGGTATTGTTCCACAATATTATTATATCCCATTTTCGGCAATTTGTCAATAGCTTTTGCGATTTTTTATTGTTTTTTGAAATCTTTCCCTATATATCCTTGATAACCCTCTTAACCACGCCGAGGATCCTCAGCTTGGTTATCTCTATCCCCTCAAACACCCTGTCCTTGTAATCGGGGTTGAATGAGTGCAGCGTTACCGTCTTGGCATCGGGATCGTGGAAGAACTGTTTTACCACAGCGTCCTCACCGTCGATGAGCAGCACAGCCACCTGTCCGTTCTCGGCAAAGTCCTGCCTTAGCACCTGTATGCTGTCGCCGTCCTCTATCTTGGGGTACATCGAGTCGCCCTCTACCCGTATGATAAGAGTATTCTCAGCCTCGGTAGCGCTTACGATGTATAGAGGCATATAGTCCACGACCATATTCTCAGCGTGCGCCCCGAAGCCTGCTGACACGCTCTCATACACCGGTATCATTCTCACGTTGCTGTCAGGCAGCATAGTGGCGTTGGATTCGACGGTGGGGGTGTCTTCCCAGCCCATAAGGTAGGCAGGAGTGGTGTCAAGAGCCTTTGCGAGAGGTTCTAATACTGTTGTGGGTAGTTTCTCAATATCGTTACTTTCATATCTATACACAGTAGCACGATTTTTCCCGAGCTTTGCCGCAAGCTCATCTACAGAAAGCCCAACGGCTTTTCTGCGTGCTTTTATTCTATCTCCAATAGACATTGTATCATCTCCTTGGCGTTATACTTTATTGTATTATAGCATAAAATTCGCAAATATGCAATACCTTTTTTGAAATTTACAAAAAAATTCTAAAAAAATGCGAAAAGGGTATTGACAAACACCAAAAGTTATGTTATTATATGTTTAAAGAAGTCGCATATATGCGACACGGAAAGGAGGATATTTGTGTTAGATGTTCAGAAACTAAAGGGCAAAATAATTGAGAAGGGCAAGAGTATTGAGGGTGTATCTACTGAATTAGGTATAAATCCGGCAACTTTTTACCGCAAACTCAAAAACAATTCCTTTGAGATAGGCGAAGCTGACAAGCTGGTGGATATTCTTTCGCTTACCGGAGAGGAAGCATCGGCTATTTTTTTTAGTCAGTTAGTCGCATAATTGCGACACACAACCCCCACAGTGAATGACGGTGGTGAAAGGAGGTATGGAAATGGAACAGATAAAGTTCTTCAGAAAAGCTAATAACCTTACACAGGAAAAGCTCGCCGATATCCTGGGCGTGTCAAAGGCTGCTGTAGGCTCATGGGAGAAGGGCACGCGCAACCCCGATACGCTGACACTCAAAAAGCTCGCAGCGCTCTTTGAGTGCACGCTGGACGACCTCTTGAACACGCCCGAGCAGCCTGCAAGGATAGAGATGCGCAGAGTATGGCGTGCAAAGGTACACAGAGTCAAGGGCAAGGCTAAGGCAGCTATGGTATGATGACGGATATTGAGAGCAACATCAAGGAGGTGAACCAAATGCACAGCACAATAATCATAAAGGCTAAGGGCGATCTGACTGACAGCTACGAAGCCGGGATCATTGACAAGACAAAGGGAATCAATGACCCTGGCGAAAGACTAGAACAAAATGTCAGGCTCTCAGGCGAGGCTATTGTGGAGATAGAGAACAAGATACTTGATGCTATCTTCATATCAGAGCTCGATATACCGTTTTATATCCTCGCAATGGAATGCCTGACAGAGGCGCTGAAAGGCGCTATGAACAATATGGGTACGCTCAGAGAGCCAATGGAGCAACGGCTCGATATACTGAGAAGAATCACAGATATATCGGTAATGAGCCGAGAGTAACATCAAGGAGGTGTAACAAATGGAAAACAAAGCCGCCTTTGTAGATACGCTTGGTTATGCACTGCGTAACTATACAAGGCTCGGTATCGGAACTGTTACCTATAACAAAACGCCTGACGACAGAGAACTTGTAGAGATACTATTTCTCAACGGCGGCATAATCAGAGTAGAAGTTACCGCCGACAGCTGCATAGCTATTATGCAGGATATCTATAAGGCACTCATATAAGGAGGTGTGGAAATGGAAGAAAACAATATGCTTGAAGAAGTAATAGTTGCAGTGCAGGACTTTATATGCAGAGTTTCCGGTGAGCAGTGTGCCAAGACCGATGAAGAAGTCAAGGCTCTTCCCGAAATGACACGCTTGTTTATGGTGCTGCTGAGCTTCAGGGCGGACAGAAAAGAATAAGAGAGCGAAGTGCGGGAACACTTCACCCTCTTAACAGTACGGTACTATTTCTTTTTACCGGACTTGGTTTGAGACAAGGCGCTTGCAGCAACGCTTTTTACCGTCTTTGTGGATTTCTGACTGGTAAGCAGCTTTGATGCCTTGCTCGCAACAGACTTGCTTGTCTGTTTAGTATTCATCATACCACCTCCTTTACTGTGGTATGATATAATTCTACCATATATTGTGGTAAGTATCAATCATAACATATTAGTAATTCAATATGTTGTTGTTTGGCGTTAAAATGATGCTGTTTTTTCCGAAATATATTTGAAAATTCGTAAAATACTGCTTATTTGCGCTTTAGTAAAAATGGCATATAAGGATATGAAATAGGAGGTGACCTATATGAAACACATCACCAGTATTGAAACGGCGGTGCGCATATACACGATGCATCAGACCTTGACCTCCAAGGAGATAGCCGAGCTCTTCGGCATAACGACCTCGGCAGCAAGGCAGTATCTCAACCGCATCAAGCGCTTGCAGATAGAGGCAGGCATACCGCTCTTTGAGGTTCACGCAGTCGATACCACATTCGCTTACGAGAAGTGGGGGTTAGATATCAAGGATCTCGAACGGCGCTACCGTAAGGCCGTGGCGCTGGGGTTCGTAGGAAAGGAAGTGACAACATCATGACAATAGGTGAAGCGCTGCTGTGCTGCTTTATATCGGGCTTTTTGATGTACCTGTTAGCACAGCTATACGATGATGTCCGTAAGAGGCGCTGGGCGCAAGAGGACAGGCGCAAGAGGATAAGGCAGAAGTTCGAGCGGGAAATGTCACAACTTCGTGACCGCTGCGGCGAGGATTTCGACGACATTAAAATGACGGTAAGACACAACAGGAAAGGAGCAGCATAATGCAGCTAACAAGAGAGAAGAAATGCCAGATAGCAGCCCTGGGCGCTAAGGGCAAGACGGTAGAAGAGATAGCGCAGACAGCAGGCTTAGAGGTGGAGACGGTGAGGGAGTTCCTCTCGGGAAGGGAGAGCAGCGAGAAGAAACCTCTCTTCGGCGGTAACAAGAAGATAACCACCAAGACCATAGCTAAGATCAACGAACTTCGCCAGCAGGGTAAGACACATAAGGAGATAGCTGATGAGCTGGGCATCGGAACAGCCACAGTAAGCAGGTATCTGCATAAGGACAAGCCCTCACAGATAAACGAAGATTTCGACAAGGCGGTGAATAAGATGATAGCCGAAGCCGAGACAAAGAAAGAGCCCGCACCGGCTGCCACCGATACGGACTCAGTTATCAAAGATAACATAGATATTTTATACCCTAATGATAGCACAGACGAGCCGAAAAGTCAAGAGCCTGAGCCGGAAATGTGCCCTGAATGGCTGTTAGCTACAACAGAGGATATGCTTTTTATTTACAATTCGATGACGGAAGCCGAGCAGAGGGCGTGGGACTTAGGGCAGATATACGACAGGATAGCCCACGAGAGAGCGAGGTACGTATGAAAGTATTAAAACTCTGTGCCGACGGCGTGTGCAGCATCAAGGACATAGACAACACCCTCGAAGCCCTTCAGCACGAGGTTGGGGGATACATCGAGACGGTGACGCTCGCATCAGATCTGGTGCTCATATGCGATGAGGAGGGGCGGCTGAAAGGCAAGACAGCCAACGAGCCCGCCTCGATCTTTAAGCAAGGTATGGTAGGTGATGTGCTGATCGTCAGCACCGATGAAGATGATTTTGCATCAGTTTCAGAGCGACTGATTGAATGGACGAAAAACAGGCTCTTACTTTTAGGGTATGTTTTAGGTTATGAATCGGAGGAAAATAACAAATGAAGTTACAAAAAGCTATTAACATAATAAAGAAAAGCGCCTCGATAACACTTTTCAGAAATGACAGCGGCAGACGGCTGCTGTCAAACGGTACGGCTGCTTACGATGTGAGCGGATTTCCTGAGATAGAGACTGAGGGCGAGCTGGCAGCGGTACTGGGCATAGACAAGCCGAAAGGCCACGTGTTTGCTATCACGGATATACCCGAAATACTTAACACCAATGCAGAAACGATATACGCCGAGCAGCTTGCAACAAGCGTGTGCTTTGGCGGTGAAGAGTATGTACTGTTTGACTGCGGTAAGATATATGCAGTTCACGCCGAATACTTAAAGCCGTTTGAGGAAGACGATCTGTTCCACTGCACACCTTTGCCGGACGGCGGGTGTGTGATCTCGGCGGGTGGGCTTATCACCACGGGCTATGTAATGCCCGTATCGGTCGCCAATGACCGCATGATCACGGATATATCGGAGATAGCAAAAAGAGGAATATGGAGGGCGAGTAAATGATAATCAAGAAATCTACACTTAACATGACCGAAGCCGACTGGCTTGCCGACAGGCGTGAGAGCATCGGCGGCTCTGATGCAGCGACTATCGTAGGGCTTAACCCTTACAGCTCACCTTATGAGCTGTGGGCGGATAAGCTCGGGCGTATTCCTCCCAAGGAATCAAATGAAGCTATGCGCCTTGGTCACGATCTTGAACAGTATGTGGCCGAGCGCTTCAAAGAGGCCACGGGCAAGCGTGTGAGACGTGAAAACAACATCATCAGGAATACAGATATACCTTTCGCACACGCCAATGTAGACCGCCTTATAATAGGTGAGAAAGCAGGCCTTGAATGTAAGACTACATCAGCGCTTAATACGAGCAAGTTCAAAGGCGGTGAGTTTCCCGCCAACTACTATGTGCAGTGCCAGCATTATATGATGGTTACAGGATACCCGAAATGGTATCTTGCGGTGCTTGTACTGGGCAGAGAGTTCCTGTGGTTTGAAATAGAGCGCAATGAGGAAGACATCGAGGCGCTGAGGCAGAGCGAGGAAGCTTTTTGGAACTGCGTATCAGAAAAGGCAGAGCCTCAGATTGATGGCAGCTATTCATGCAGCCATACAATAGAACAGCTTTATCCGGAGAGCGAGGACGGCGAGATAGATATAGCACCTTTTACCCGCTCACTTGCCGAGAGAATAGAGCTTGAATGTCAGATAAAAGAGCTCGAAGAAAAGAAAGCAGCTATTGATAATGAGATAAAGGCATACATGGCCGAATGTGGTACAGGTGTATGTGAGGGCTACAAGGTCACGTACAAAACGCAGGTGCGCAACACACTCGATAAGGCTGCGCTTACCAAAGCTCACCCAGAGATAGACCTTAACAACTTCATGAAGCAGTCATCATCAAGAGTATTCAAAATCAAGGAGGTATCATAAATGGCAAACGAAGGTATAATCAAGAAAACAACAGGCGAGATAGCAGCAAGAGGTAAGCCTGTCACGCTTAACGACTACATCAAGAAAATGCAGGGAGAGATAGCCAAAGCGCTGCCTTCGGTCATCACTCCCGAGAGGTTTACACGTATGACCCTTACGGCGGTCAACTCTAACCCCGAGCTCGCCAAGTGTGACAAGTTATCGTTTTTAGCAGCTATGATGAGCGCAGCACAGCTTGGTCTTGAGCCTAACACTCCACTTGGTCAGGCATATATCCTGCCCTTTAAGAACAATAAAAAGGGCATCACAGAGGTGCAGTTCCAGATAGGCTATAAGGGTCTTATAGATCTTGCTTATCGTTCCGGAGAGGTAGAACTTGTTCAGGCACAGTGTGTTTATGAAAATGACACCTTTGAGTGTGAATACGGCATAGAGCCGAAGCTCAGGCACATACCTGCCGACAAGAACAGGGGCGAGCTCATCAAGGTGTATGCTATGTTCCGCACAAAGTCGGGCGGTTATGGCTTCGAGGTAATGAGTGTTGAGGATATAAAGCAGCACGCACAGAAGTATTCAAAGGCATACGGCTCGCAGTATTCACCCTGGAAGACCAGCTTTGAGGAAATGGCAAAGAAGACAGTTCTTAAGCGTGTGCTCAAATACGCACCCCTGAAGAGCGATTTTGTTAGAGGTATCACACAGGACGGCACTATCAAGAACGAACTTTCCGATGATATGTATTCTGTACCTTCGGAGCAGGCAGATATAATTGACACTGAATATTCTGATATGACAGTCGATGAGCAGACAGGCGAGGTGCATGATGCTTAACAGAGTTATTATTATGGGTCGCATCACCCGTGATCTGGAACTCAGGCAGACCCCTTCGGGGGCTTCTGCTCTGAGCTTTTCGGTGGCGGTTGACAGGACTACAAAGAATGGTGAAAAGCAGGCTGACTTTATCAGCTGCACTGCCTTCGGACAGAGAGCTGAGTTTATAGGCAGATACTTCGGCAAGGGCAGAATGATCGCTCTTGAAGGCAGCCTTAAGACGGGCTCTTATGATAAGAACGGAGTAACGATCTATACCACCGAAGTATGGGTAGATAATGTTAGCTTTACAGGTGAAAAGGTGGGAGACGGAGATAATAACACCGCTTACTATCGCCAACCCGTGAGCGAGCACGATAGGCAGTTAGTAGAAAAGCGCAGAGCTGCCGCACAGCAGGAAGTTTCACAGAAGGTAGAAACCGCCGATAAAGCTCCGGTACTCGATGATTATGAAGAAATCATATCGGATGAGGGCGTACCGTTTTAAAGTGTTTATAGATTAACCGAATGAAAGGAAAAACGAATGGCTAAGACGAGACTTGATTGGTTCAAGCTCGATTGTCAGATGGACTCCAAGGTAGAAGCTTTGGAAGCAGAATTCGGTCTTTATGGATTTGCAATAGTTGTTAAGTTGTATCAAAGGATATACGGCGTTGAAGGTTACTATTGTGAATGGAATGACGACGTCGCATTGGTGTTTGCGAGAAAGAACGGCGTGGGTGCCAATGTTGTGTCCGAGATAGTGCAGCGAGCAATCGCAAGAGGTATTTTTGACAAAGGACAGTTTGATAAAAACGGCATACTTACATCACACGGCATTCAAGAAAGATACTATGATGCTGTTGACAGGCGCAAGTATGCAAAAATCAAACCTGAGTACCTCTTGCTTTGCACTACCCAAAATTCCGAAAATGCTGACATTTCGAGCAAAAATGTAAACATTTCCGAAGAAAATGCTGACATTTTTTATACAGAAAAGAATAGAGCAGAAAAGAATAGAATAGAAAAGAGCAGAAAAGACAGAAAGCAGCGCTCTGCCAATCTCGACCAGGTCAACCTCACCGATGAGGAGCGCTCTGAGCTGGAGCGGCTGGCGGACAGGCTTACAGTCGATGAATACATCAAATCTATTATTAAATGGCAGCAGGAGCACCACAAGCTTAATACTAAGCCATATAGCTGCATCAAAAAGTGGATAGAGCAGGACGGCAAATCACAGAGCAATGCCGAAGGCAGCATATCACCAGATTCGGTCGAGGCGTTTGCTGCAAGTATAGACCTTAGCAAGGTGACAACGTAACAGGAGGTATAAGGAAATAATGAGAATATTTATCCCTGGCAGACCACAAGGTAAGGGAAGGCCACGCTTCTGGAATGGTCATGCGGTGACACCTGAGAATACACGCACGTATGAGAAGATGATAGGCACTCTTTATAAATGCGGCAAAGGCAAGTTAACTGACAAGCCCGTAAGCATAGATATCAAAGCATACTTCTGTGTGCCTAAGAGTTACACTAAGAAGAAAAAGCTTGCTATTGCAAAAGGTCAGCTACACCCGACTTCACGACCTGATATAGATAATATCGTAAAGATAATCCTTGACGGGCTTAATGGCATAGCTTATGCTGACGATGCACAGGTCATATCCATTACCGCCGAGAAGATATACACCTTCAATGAATGTGATGAGGGTGTGCTTGTAAGTATCACAGAGGTGCAGGCCGATGGATATTGAAACGGCAAAGAAAGCCCAGCGTGAGCAGCTTCCTGTTATACTTATTCACCCACTGCTTGGCGAAATAGAGTATAAGTGCATAGAGAAGATAGGCAAGTTCACTATGAACTCAAGATCAGGCAAGGTCATATATCGTCTGCATCTGATAGACAAGGTGCAGGGTAAAACGATAGCTGATATGAACAACGTTGAATTGAAAGGAAATACATAGTATGGAACTGACAAATGAAGAGATAAGAGATATATACGATGAGTATATAAATATCATGAATAACAACAAGAGTGGAATTAAATACAGCATACTGGAGATAGAGCACGATCACGTTCACGCTTTGATAAAGTGCAGCGGAGGTGAGAACACACGTTATCTTCTTGCGGTTATCAAGGAAAGATACGGTGTTCCCGATGTAGTGCTGCTACATAGCTGGAATAAAGGCGAATACCCGCTTGCAAGGATAGCGTTCCGCTGCTTCTGTCACGAGGAGCCGGAGGAGCTTACCAAGATGTGGGAAAACAACAGGCAAATTGCATTATACAGCGACGAGGTGAACAGGCTGAAAGCGAGGGAGCAGATATGATTGAGATCGACGAAACGCTGTTTGGTGTTTTGGCTGTATGTGCTATCAGATATTGCCAGGGCAGGGAGACCTATATGCCTGACTTCGTGAGAAGCGCTATAAGACCACATCTACAGGAGCTGACCGACAAAGATATCAGCGTTATGATTCACGACTGTGAATATCAGCGCATATGTGACCTATACGGTGACAAGAGGATAGATAAGCCTGGTTGGCTTGAATGGGAGCAGGAACTAATAGCCGAGCGAGAGAGGAGGCGCAGTGATGAGACTACTAAGAGGAGATGAAAAAACAGCTGAACGGCAAATGAAAGAAGAAAAAGCTATCAATCAGCTTCTGAGCTTGATTGACGACAGAAAATCGTTTATCACTAAAGACGGAGATAACGAGATATATCGTGATGATATTGAAGCCTTGAAGATAGGCGTTGACGCTATCAAAGAGAGAAGGCGGCTAAGGCTAATAATTGTTTCCTCAGTCGCTGAAACGAGCTATGTTACAGAGCATTGCCCTCACTGTGACAATGAAGCTACAGTAGCTTGGCTTCCTTCCGAAGACGGTCACAGCCTGTTCTGCCCTTACTGCGGAGAAAGGATAATGCTTTGCAGCGAGTGTCCTGTCCGGAACTGCGAAGCTGAATGTGATTGGGATAGCAGCGCAAACGGATCTGAGGAGCCTGTATGCTTTTGGGATAATCACTTTCGACCAAAACAGCAAAGTTTTGAATATAAGGGCTACACTCTCGTTCAGGAGTTAAGCGAGAACTTCCACTATTCGATATTTGAAGGAAATGACGAAAATGCAAGGTTTTGTATGCACGCCGCCTGCACGAAGAAGATAGAGTCGCAAGAAGAAGCACAGGAACACATAGAGTCATATTTGGTTCTAAAGAAAAAGGTTGAGGAAAGATATAGAGGTGAAGATAAATGAAAATGATTAGCATTGATGATATCATAGAGATATGTCATAACAACATACTGCCGCTGAAAGCAAGAGGTCAAGGCGTTGCGGTGGCTGCATTAAGACGAGTAATAGATGCCGCCAAAGAATATGCTGTTGATGCGGAGCTTGTGAAGCATGGGCGATGGATAGGTTTCCCAGAATGTCTGGAGTATGAAGGTGCATTAGACACTGACTACATTGTATGCAGTGAATGTCATCATGTCTGGAATGTCATAGACAATTGCGCAGAGACTTTTAAATGCTGCCCGAACTGCGGTGCGAGAATAGACAAGGAGGCAGAATAATGATAGGAATAATCATCGCTTTCATAGTTGGCTTTACAGCTACACACGTCTATATCAAATATTTTAAGGGTGACAAATGAGCAAGAAAGAAAACATATGCATTATATGCAAGGCACAGGGCAGGCCACTCAATGCAAGAGCGGAGAGGATAATCATAAAAATCACAAGGGAGAGTGAAAGCAATGGATAACGTAAACCACCCCTCACACTACGAGACGGGAAAGTTCGAGTGCATTGAGGTTATGACCGAGACACAGGGTGTGCAGGCTGTCAAGGACTTCTGCGTTTGCAACGCCTTCAAGTATCTTTACCGCCACCGCAACAAGAACGGGCGTGAGGATATAGAAAAGGCTGTATGGTACTTGAAAAAGTGGCTCACTCTGGAGGATATTGATGATGATCTACATACTGACCCTATACGGTGAGCTTGCGATCATCGCAAACTTTATAACAGCAAAGATTTGCAGGAGAATGAACAATGAAGAATAACAAACTCAGATACGCAGCGTTCAACCTGCGGCTGCAATTGGTGATCGTGGATAACTGGCGCTTCCTGTCTTCGGTGTGCAGGGTGCTGAACCTCATCTACGGGTGGGGTGAGAAAAGACTTAATCGCTGGGTGGACTCAGCAGCGGAGTATGTCAGGCTCTTTAACGACTACGACATTGACGGCGATTATCGCTACCGCCTTGACAAGCTGGAGCGGGAGCAGGGCGGAGAGATCATCACCCGCGAGAGAGCCGAGCAGGTGGTGCTTAAAAACACAACACTTACAGACCCGTCAGAGATAAGCGAGATAGTTGACAACCTGCTGCTGGAGCTGCTTATGACTGCCGCAGAGTTCGACAGCGTAGGCAGGGAGAGACTGATGTCGGGCATAGAAGAGCTGACGTTCAAAGAGATAGACGAAAGTCCCGGCTATGTCAAGGACAGGTTCGGCATTGAGCTTGACACATCGCTGCAAGACTATCACGGAATACTGAAAGCAAGGGGCAAGCCCGAAAAAGCAACATATAGCGAAAAGAAAAAGGCAGGAACGTTCTTGGAAGCTTTCAGGAAGTGGTCGGAGGAATACAACCCGAAGGAGGAGAGAGTATGACAAACAGAGAAAAGCTTTTAAAGAGCAACATCTTCGATGTGTTGTGTGATATGAACAAGAATTTATTAAAAGAATCGCCCTATGGTGTATGTATAATGCAAGGTTTAGACGTGGATCGTGAATGTGAGTATAACTGCGGCGAGTGCATAGCCAAGTGGCTTGGCGAGGAGGCGAGACCGTGACGAACTGTGCGAGTATATTCCTCTGCTTCAGGGGTATGAGATAGAGAGCATAACAAATTTCTTTAACGAGATCGACGGGTGCTATTATCTGAGGATAATCTTACATAAACGAAAACCAAAGAAAGGCAGGAGAAAACAATGATAACTCATAAAAAGCTTGAGGATTATTATAGCGATGATCCGAGCAGAACACTCAGCGATGAAGAATTCGACGAGTGCGGAAGATTTCTTGAAGCCTTGCAGATACCACGTGATATTCATATCTGCATTCTGCGCTTCAAGTATCGGTGGTCGTATGCACTTATAGCTGACAGGCTTGCTTTTATGGATGAGGGCACAGTGCGCAAGCGCCTGAAAAAAATCATAGCTATGCATAACCACGGCGAACAGCTTCCTGCCCGCACAACAAAGGATATACTATACAGCTTTTATTGCAGCAAGAAGATAGCTGAAAACCCCAATCTATGTACGGAGAATATTGATTGGCTTGTTCTTAGGGAAAGTGAAAAGTTTTTTGATTCACTGCAAAGTTCACGTCACAAGCAGATATGTGAGCTTAGATTCGTGCGCCGTCGCAGCTATAGGTACATAGCGATGAAGCTTGGCTATTGTGATGACGGTACTATCAGACGTCAGATAAACAGGCTGATCCGGGAGTATGACAATAAATCAAAATAATTTTTATGCTTTGCCGTTTTTTCCGAATCCATATGTGATATAATAAGAATCGGAAGCACACAGCCTTTTTCTTACATTTGATTAGCCTCCTCAGAGAAGCATATCGGGGGTGGTACACCCAGCTGCTCCCGAATATGCAACACTTCGGAGGTGAGACGAATGCTTAAGTCTTGCAGATACTGCGGCAGGCTTCACAAGCAAGGTGAGATATGTCCGAAGAAACCTGCACCTGTCTATCGTGGCAAGAAGCACACCTCAAAGGATAAGTTCAGAGGTAAGCAGGCCTGGAAGAACAAGAGGGCTGAGATCAAGGAGCGTGACATGAACGTATGCAGGCTCTGTCTGACCGGCAAATATACCGCAGACCATAAGCCGCTTATCGTTACAAAAAACCTCTCTGTGCATCACATCATACCTCTCGAAACCGATTTCGATTGTAGGCTTGATAACGACTGGCTCATCACATTATGCGAGAGTTGTCACGAGCTTGCCGAGGCAGGCAAGGTATCAGCTGAATATCTTCACGAATTAGCCATAGATACGGGCTTTCTACACGGGTTGTTAACACCTTGTTAACATTCATACCCCCGGGGGTGCCCTCAATTTTTGGGGGGCGCTTCTCCAC
>Ga0326511_10000397_pt1 | contig 37733 bp, 39 predicted proteins | sample 0_2496_0518_D_FD_203701 | JGI IMG/M metagenome (GOLD analysis project Ga0326511, IMG submission 203701) | Bovine rumen microbial communities from UC Davis, California, United States - 0_2496_0518 | ecosystem: Host-associated > Mammals > Digestive system > Stomach > Rumen | place: USA...
GAGGTTTTTTTACTGTAAGCTAAAGCAATTCCAACCACCCGCATAGCAGGTGGTTTTATTGTTTCCAAAGCTCCATTTTTCCGCTGGGAAAAACTCCGCAATGGAAACAGGGCATTCTGCCCTACAAAAAAAGAGACCGGAGAACATTTCTGTTCTTCGATCTCTATATTCTTCAATTCTTATTCCGGAAGCGGGTCGATCATGTTTTTCTTAATTTTCCTGTAGAAGAACATCGTGATAATGAAGGATCCAATCTCCGCAATGTTGTAGGACCACCAGACACCGTCAAGTTTGAAGATCAGCGCCAGTATGAAGGCCGACGGAATAAGGATGATCAGCTGGCGCGCGATGGATACGATCATTGTGTAGAACGCTTTTCCGAGTGCCTGCATGACGGAGCCGATGACGATGCTGAAGCCCGCCAGGATATAGCTGAGGCTGATGATCCGCAGTGCCGGGATTCCGATGGCCAGCATGTTCTCCGAGGCATTGAAGATGGCTAGCAGCTTGTCCGGAATCAGCCAGAACAAGGCAATGCCGACCGCCATCAGGATGACCGCGTAGGTGACACTGATGCGAACCGTTTTGACGATTCGTGACCGGTGTTTCGCGCCGTAGTTGAAGGCGATGATCGGAACCATCGCATTGTTCAGCCCGAAGATCGGCATAAAGATCATACTGTTGATCTTGAAGTATACACCGAAGACCGCTGCCGCCGTGGATGATTCCAGCAGACGAATGAGGATCAGGTTCATGCAGAAGGTCATGACCGATCCGATACTGATCATGACGATCGACGGCACCGCGATCGAGTAGATCTCCCCGATCAGTTTTCCGTCCGGTCGGAAATTTTTGAAATTGAATTTGATCTCTTTGTTCAGCCTGAGATTCATGGCAATGCCCAGGCAGGCAGCGATGCACTGTCCGAGAATCGTCGCTGCTGCCGCGCCGGCAACTCCCATCTCCGGGAAGGGTCCAAGACCGAAGATCAGGACCGGATCCATAATGATGTTGATGATGGCGCCTGTACCCTGGCTGAGCATCGTGCAGAGCGTTTTTCCCGTAGATGTCAGGAGACGTTCCATCGTGATCTGCAGGAAAATGCCGATATTGATGCCGCCGACGATGCGCATGTAGATCACACCATCCTCGTAGATCTCCGCGTTACTCGTCTGTACATGCATGAAAAGCGGTGCGAGCGCCCACATGATGACCGCAACGATGATGCTGCTCGCGATGGCGAGAAAAACGGCGTGCGAGGCGATCGTATTTGCCTTCTCGAAGTTTTTCTCTCCCAGCGAGCGGGACAAAAGCGCATTGACGCCGACCGCTGTTCCCGACGCGATCGCGATGATGAGGTTCTGGATCGGAAAGATCAGAGAAACCGCCGTCAGCGCATTTTCGTTGATCTGCGACACATACATACTGTCGACAACATTGTAAAGCGCCTGGATCAGCATCGATATGATGATCGGCAGTGCCATCGTGAAGAGGAGCTTCCCGACGGGCATCGTCCCCATTTTGTTCTCTTTTATCTGTGAATTTGAATTTTCCATCTTATGCAACCTGTTCCTGATTCTTCTTACTTAATTCTTCCTGCGCATATTTCCGGGCGATTCCGCCGCATCATTCCCCGATCAGCTTCTCCGCCTCATCGAGAACGCGGCCGAACTTCTCCAGTGCCTTCTCAACAGGCTCCGGTGTGGTGAGATCAACGCCTGCTGCCTTGAGCTCATCGAGCGGATCTCTGCTGCCGCCAAGCGACAGGAAGGAAAGGTACTCGTCTACGGCCGGCTTACCCTCGCGAAGGATCCGCTCCGAGATCGAAACGGCTGCCGAATAGCTGGTCGCGTATTTGTACACATAGAACGGTGTGTAGAAATGCGGGATCCTTGCCCACTCCATTGCCACTTCATCGTCGATCACGAGCTCCGGTCCGAAATAATCCCGGATGAGCTGTCCGTACAGCGCGTTGAGCGAGGAAGCATTCAACGGCTCGCCTTTTTCCGCCATCGCGTGTGCCTTCATTTCGAACTCCGCAAACATTGTCTGGCGATAAACGGTTCCCTTAAAGCCTTCCAGGTACTGATTGAGCAGCGCCATGCGATCACGATCATCCGTGCATTCAGACAGCAGCTGTTCGATGAGCAGGTTCTCATTGACGGTCGATGCCACCTCGGCAACAAAGATCGTGTATTCCGCGTACTGCGGCGGCTGTGCATGATTGGAAAACCAGGTATGCATCGAATGGCCCATCTCATGCGCCAGCGTCGATACACTGTCCAGCGTTCCCGTGAAATTATGCATGATGAAAGGATTGGAATCGTAGGTTCCGCTTGAATAAGCGCCGCCCTGCTTTCCCTTATTCGGAAAAACGTCGATCCAGCGATCCCTGTAACCCTGCCGGACGATCTCGCCGTATTTTTCCCCCAGCGGCTTTACGGCTTCGAGAACCATCTGCTGTGCCTGCTCGTAGGTGTAAGACTTCTGTACGCCGTCGGAAAGCGGGGCATACAGATCATAATAATGAAGTTCGTCAACGCCGAGAAGTTTTTTCCGGAGAGAAACGTAGCGGTACATCTCCGGCATGAACTTGCGAACCGCCGCGATCAGATTGTCATAGACGCTGCCCGGCACGTTCTCGCCCGCCGTGTACATCTCGCGGGAGGATGCGTACTTTCTGGCAGCCGCCTCCGCAACAGCCCCCTTGACCGCGCCCGCATAGGATGCCGCAAAGGTGTTGATATGATGACGGTAGCCGTCATAGTAGCTGAGAAAAGAGTTTTTCCGAAGAGTGCGATCCTTCGATGACTGGAGGAGAATGTAATTCGCTCCGGATACCTCTCTCTTCTCTCCTTTTTCGTCAAGTGCGTCCGCAAATGTCAGATCGGCATTCTGCAGATTGCCCGCGATCTCCCGCGGTGCGGCAAAAACTTCGCCGAAGCCTGCCAGAAGCTGTTCCTGCTCCGCGGAAAGCATGTGTGCCTTCTCGCGAAGAAGTTTTTCCATGTTGTAGCGATACGGTTCCAGATCGTCCGATGCCGCTGCCTCTTTCAGCTGTTCCTCGGGAAGCGCCAGAATCTCCGGGCTCGCGAAGGCAAGCGCGGAGGAGACCTGTACATATTTCCGGTAGATGCGGGCATACAGATTCTGCGCCGCCTCGGCTCTCGTATCCTCGCTCTTTCGCATGCTCGCATAGGCAAAAAGATCGGACAGGAGACGCTCCATCTGCGTCTGCGCGTCAAGGAACCGACGGATCACCGGCGCGCTCTTCAGTCTGCCCCGGTATGCCGCCAGCTCCTCGGTCATGGCATCAAGCCTCTCCAGCTCTTTGCCCCATACTTCGTCACTTTCGAACAGCGTGGTCAGATCCCACTTGTACTGCTCTTCTATTTCTTTTCGTTCTTTAATGACTTCACTCATTCTTTGAACTCCTTATTCACGATTTCGATATTCATGATCTCATAATTCATGGCGCCGCTGCCAAAGCCATGATCCGGTTCGCTTGCGGTCGGAAATACTTCCCACATGGTCCGATCGCCCGGAACACCACAAAGATTATACACGAAGTTCCGGTAAATACCAAGAAATCGCTCGGGTTTTACCGGGAATTTCATTGTTTTTTGTTTATTCTTCTGGCTTTTCCTGTGTTACAATAAATTCCGGCTTTCGCGCCGTACAAGCAATGTGTTCCGGCTCTCGCGCCGTACAAGCAATGTGTTCCGGCTTTCACGCCGCATTTCAATAAGCAGAAGGTTGTAATGAAATCAAGAGATATCGATATGCTGCATGGATCGATGGCTGACAAGATCCTGCGGTTCGCCATTCCGCTGGCACTGACCAGTATTCTCCAGCAATTATTCAATTCCGCCGATCTGGCAGTTGTCGGACGCTTCGACAGCAGTGAAGCGATGGCCGCTGTCGGCAGCAATGCCGCGCTGATCGGACTGCTGATCAGTCTCTTTACGGGTCTGTCGCTCGGTGCCAACGTACTGGTTGCCAGCCTGATCGGCAAGGGAAAAACTAATCGCATCAGCGATGCCGTCCACACGGTCATGACGCTGGCGCTTATCAGCGGAATTATTCTGCTTCTCGCCGGGCAGATTCTGGCTCCGCAGATCCTTCTCTGGATCCGCACTCCCGATTCCGTCCGTCTACTTGCAGCACGGTATCTGCGCCTGTACTTCTGCGCGATGCCTTTCATCATGATCTACGACTTCGGATCCGCCGTTCTTCGAAGTAAGGGCGACAGTTCCCGGCCGCTGTACGCACTGATCGCCGCCGGCATTCTGAACGTCGGACTCAATCTGGTCTTTGTCATCGGTTTTCACATGGGTGTTACCGGTGTCGGTACCGCTACCATGATCTCGAACGGACTGAGCGCCGGCATGATCGTTTTTTTCCTGATGAAAGACGGCGATCCCTATCGCATCCATCCGGAAAGGCTCGGCATACGCATGGGGTTTCTGAAAGAGATCATCCGGGTCGGCGGACCGGCTGGCCTCCAGGGCATCGTTTTCTGCCTCTCGAATGTCATCATCCAGTCCGCGATCAACAGCTTTGGTCCCGCCTGCATTGCAGGCAACACTGCCGGTCTCAATTTCGAATACATATCCTACTATGTGATCGCCGGCTTCGCGCAGACGGCAGTCACCTTTACCAGTCAGAACTTCGCTGCAGGCAATAAGAAGCGCTGCAAAAAAGTCTATATCGAATGCATGCTGCTCGGGATGGCTTTCTGCTTCGCCGTCAGCAATATTTTCTGGTTCGGCAGATCAACACTCATCGGCTTTTTCACGACCGATCCGGAGGTCATTCACTACGCCTATATCCGTCTGTTCTATATCATGTATTTCGAACTGATGACCGGAACCTATGAGATCGCCGGCGGCTGCATGCGCGGCATGGGGCGTTCGCTCACCCCCGCTGTCATCACGATGCTCGGCTGCTGCGGCATCCGCGTGGTATGGCTCTTCACGGTCTTTAAGGCGAACCCGGCGATCGAGACCTTAATGACCGTCTATATCTTCACCTGGATCGTTTCCGGCACTGCCGTGACGGCTGCGTACTTTCTCACCAGGCGAAAGCTGTTTCGCGCGCTCCCCGACTGATCCGTGTAAAAAAACTCTGCCGGAAAACCCCGGCCGGAATCGTACCGATCGAATAGCTGCCGCGATGACAACCCAAAAGTTCTGTGTGCCGTGACGCTCTGTCACGGCATTTTTGCATTCAATAGAGTGTATCCAGCGGGATCTGTTCTGTCACGACATTGCCGTTTCCGTCATGTTTCAGAATGTTGGTATGTGTGAAGCCGCAGGCGATCGCTTCCCGTACAGCTTCCTCAAAAGCTCCGTTCAGCAATTCCTTCTGATGCGCGTCGGAGCTGATGAAGATCTCTCCGCCGAAATCCCGGAGCGCCTTCAGGAAGAAATGATTCGGATAGAACTCCTTCTTGCGTCCCCGATTCACGGCACCGCAGTTGATCTCGAAGGGTACGTTTTTCTCTCTTGCCAGATACTCCAGCGTCTCCATCGCCGGTCCGATATACCGGGGATCGGATTCGTCGAGGAAATGCATCGCGTCATTAAACCTCGTCACCAGATCGAAATGTCCGATGAAGGTCGGCCGGAAACGGTCGCAGACCTTTGCCTCCGTCTCATAGTACGCCTTTGCCAGCGCATAATAGTCCCCTGAGAAAAACTCCTTCGCCGTTTTTTCCAGCATTTCTTCGGAAAAATCGACCGACAGGTTCTCTGTCGTCGGCAGATCGATAAAGTGCGTCGAGCCGATCACATATTCCGCTTCCATCGCGCACGACGGATCCGCATACAATGTATCAAGCTCGACCCCGAGCAAAATATCGATCCGGTCCCGATACTTCTCCCGCAGCCGCAGAACTTCCGCCTTATACTGTGGAAAATTCATGCGGATATCCGGGTCCATGTGTCCGGAAAAGCCCAACTGTGTGAATCCGTATGCCAGCGCCTGCGTCACGACCTGTTCCGGCTCATCGCTTCCGTCACACAGAATCGTATGGGTATGAAAATTTGCTTTCAGCATCCCGTTCTCCTCTCCCTGTTTAACTCTTGTTAAATCCTGCTTTCACCATAAATATTATGAAACGGAGCTGCCTGACGAAGTATTGCTATGAATATGTAGCACAAACCGGCAGGTCTATGTGAGCCTGCCGGTCTTTCATACATTCTTCAATTACACGTTTCGTGCGACAGCTCCGAAATTCTTACCTTCACGTTTCGATAAAAGTCCGCTCAGGCAAGCGTTCCTTTTGCAATCTTGACTTCCCTGTTTCTGTCTCTGTTCCAGAAAGTACAGGTAATGACCGCACCCTCTTTCTTGATCATGCGGATGAATTCATCCGCATCCGCGCTGTGAAGGAAATCCTTCATCTGCTTAACGAGCGGGGCTTTGTCCACGCGGGAATTCGCGACGGTGAAGGAGCAGATCCACTCCTCACTCATGTACACAACAGCCAGATACAGTTCATTCTTCACGAAGCGGTCGATATCACGCATCATTTTCGCGTAGTCATCTTCTGTCGCTTCATAATGGCCTTCCCATTCCCCGCATGCCAGAGAAAAACCTTTCTCCAGGTCGATGTAGAGATCATCGCCGCCCGTCGGATTTTTTACTTCCAGACAGCAGAAACCGTTCTTGAGATAATCATATCCCTCATCGGCATTGGTATAAATATTGGATTTGAACTTTTTCAGCTGTGCTTTGATCTCGCCGAGTTTGTCCGTCGTTGTGATCTGATTTTTTTCTTTCATCTGTCTCCTTGTGTCCGCATCAACGGATCACTCTGGTAGTCTGCTTGTTATTTTCGGTGCACCCGGCGATGACCTGTGTCAGTTCGTCAACCGTGCCGCTGAATTCGGCAGACAGGCATTCATAGATCGAATTTTCTGTCCGGAACAAAAACAATCCGTCATCGTACATCGCGGTCACGATCGTGGACGTGTGCACAAAACTTCCGTCTTCGTATTTCTCGCTGCCGGTCACCTGACCGATCAGCTGACTGCCTTTCAGATACCAATTAATTAATTTCATAGTATACCCTGATAACTATCCGCCTTATCAATTATTCCGAACACAGAACTCTGCTCCTAACTCTGTTCCTGACTCTGTTCCTGACACTGCTCTTTATTTCAGAATCTGGATCTTACCAAATAACGGTGCTTCCTTGATCTGGCCGCGGCATGCCGCGATCAGGCCGATGATCCATCCGATAAGCGCAATGACCGCTACCGCAATGCCGAGGATCAGGATGATCGGGCCTGCCGGATTCATATGACCGTAATACATACTTGCGATCGCGGATCTTGTCGTAACCGCACTTCCGATCTGCATGATGATCGCGCCGATCGTTGCAAAAATGTTGAGCACCAGTGACTGGTTGAAGTGGAAACGGAAATAGCGTTCCTTTCTGTCTGTGGCAAGTGCCGCGATCAGGAAACCAAGCCAGCCGATATAGGTAATGATCGCCGCGTAATCACGTTTCAGGACCGGGCGCTCGAGAACCTGTTCGAATGCCGGCTTCGGCGGCACGTACTGTCTCTGCTGACCGTACTGCTGATTGGGGTTGAACTGCTGCGGCCCGCCATACTGCTGATTTCCGTTGAACTGCGCTCCGCCGTACTGCTGGTTCGGATTGAACTGCTGCGCTCCGCCGTACTGCTGGTTCGGATTGTACTGCTGCGCTCCGCCGTACTGCTGGTTCGGATTGAACTGCTGTGCTCCGCCATACTGCTGATTCGGATTGAACTGCTGCTGGCTCTGTGTAAACTGCGCTGCTGCCGGCTCAACGTTTTCCTTAACAGCTTCCGCTGCCGGCGCTTCAACTGCCTGTGCAGCCTCCGCCGCTGCGCCTTCAACCGGTGCTTCCGCTGCCGGTGCAGCTTCTGCCGCAGCGCTTTCAACCGGCGCTTCGACTGCCTGTACAGTCTCTTCCGCTGTTTTTTCTACCGCAGCCTCTGCCGGTGCGGCTTCCTTTACTTCCTCCACCGCAGCTTCAACCGGTGCATCAAAAGGTGTACCGCATTTTGTGCAGAACATCTCATCATCCTGCATCGGGGCTCCACACTCACCACAGAATTTCATCAGATACCCTCCTCATATTCGTCAATAGCGTGTCCGATATCGTGACGATAATATTTATTATCGAACTGTACCCACTCAACCGCTTCATAAGCGTTTGCTCTGGCTTCCTTCAGATCCTTGCCGAGTGCGGTGATACCGAGTACACGGCCGCCGTTGGTGACGATCTCACCCTTCTCGTTGAACTTACTGCCTGCGTGGAAGCAGAAATACCTGTCATTGTTCTTGAACTTCTCAAGTCCTTTGATCGGGAATCCCTTCTCGTAGGAGACCGGATATCCTTTGCTTGCCAGTACGACGCAGACGCAGGCATCATCCATGAACTTCAGGTCGACTTTGTCGAGTGTACCGTCGATGCATGCTTCAAAAACGTCGACAATATCATTTTCCATTCTCGGAAGTACGACCTGTGCCTCCGGATCGCCGAATCTGGCATTGTACTCCAGAACCTTCGGGCCATCCGGGGTAAGGATCAGACCGAAGAAGATAACGCCCTTGAACGGACGCCCTTCCGCTGCCATCGCGTCGACGGTCGGCTGGAATACATATTTGCGGCAGAACGCATCTACTTCCTCCGAATAATACGGTGTCGGGGAGAAATTGCCCATGCCGCCTGTATTCAGGCCCCTGTCACCATCCTCCGCGCGCTTGTGATCCTGCGCGGATGCCATCGTCTTTACGATCTTACCGTCCACAAAGGACAGCACGGAGACCTCGCGGCCGGTCAGGAACTCCTCAACGACCATACGGTTGCCGGCAGTTCCGAACTTCTTGTCCTCCATGATGGTCTTGACACCTTCTCTCGCTTCTTCTCTGGTATTGCAGATCAGAACGCCCTTGCCCAGTGCCAGTCCGTCCGCCTTCAGGACGATCGGAATCTTACATGTTTCCACATAAGCCAGTGCTTTCTGGGCGTCGTCGAAGGTCTCGTATTCCGCTGTCGGAATATGGTATTTTTTCATCAGATCCTTGGAAAAGGCTTTGGAGCCCTCAAGGATCGCCGCATTCTTTCTCGGTCCGAAGATGCGAAGTCCTCTTGCCTCAAAGACATCGACGATGCCGCCTACCAGCGGATCATCCATGCCGACTACGGTCAGATCGATCTGCTTTTCTTCGGCGAAATCTGCCAGTTTGTCAAACTCCATAGCGGTGATCGGCACGCACTCTGCCACTTCGGCAATACCTGCATTTCCCGGTGCGCAGTAGATCTTGTCTACCTTCGGGCTCTGCGCCGTCTTCCATGCAATGGCATGCTCACGTCCGCCGCTTCCGATGATCAGTACTTTCATTTCTGTTCCTCCTGTCAGATCTCTCCGTATGTGTAGTCCCGGATAAGCACCCGGTTATTTTCAACCGTTACGCGGCCGTTGGCGATGAGATTGATCGCCTCCGGCATGATGATCCACTCCGCCTGCTCCATAACTCTTCTCTGCAGGATCTCCGGTGTATCACCTTCCTGCACATATACAGCTTTCTGGAGAATGATCGGGCCCGTATCGGTCCCCGAATCCACAAAGTGAACGGTAGCTCCCGTTACGCGAACGCCCCGGGCAAGCACACCCTCGTGCACTTTCAGACCGTAATACCCTTTTCCGCAGAATGACGGGATCAGGGCAGGGTGAATATTGATGATGCGGTTCGGGAATGCATCGACCATTTTTTCTGGAATGACAACAAGGCATCCCGCCAGGACGATGAGATCCGGCTCATATTTCTGTGCGCCGGCAAGCCATGCATCTTCGAACTCCGCGCGGGTAGCAAAGGTCTTCGGGCTGATACACTCGGCGGGAATTCCCTTTTTCTTCGCTCTTTCCAGAGCATACGCGTTCGGATTGTTGCTGATGACCGCAGCGACTTCCGCATTCGTGATCTTTCCGTTATCGATGGCATCCAGAATAGCCTGCAGATTCGTGCCGCCTCCGGATACCAGAACTGCCATTTTCAGCATGTATTACTCCTTCCGGTATACGATTTCTGTCGCGGATATTTCCGATCCGCCCGGTATTACACGCATGAAGCAAAAAACGATTATACCAGTTCTACACCCTTCACACCGGCTTCGATGCGGCCGATCTTGTACGGATACTCGCCTGCCGCGCGCGCTGCCTTGATGGTCGCGTCGACATCGGCCGGATCAACTGCCAGAACCATACCGATACCCATGTTGTAGGTGTTGTACATCATGTGCTCGTCGACTTCGCCCTTCTTCTGCATCAGTGTGAAAATCGGCGGAATCGGATAGCTGTCCTTCTCGATGACTGCTTTGACACCGTCCTTCAGCATACGCGGAACGTTCTCATAGAAGCCGCCGCCCGTGATATGGCTGCATGCTTTAACCTTTACGCCTGCCTCTTTGATGGAGCGCATAGCTTTTACATAGATCTTGGTCGGTGCCAGAAGAACATCGCCGAGTTTGCCGTCGAGTTCTTCGTAATAGGTGTCCAGGGATTCTTCGTTCATATCGAAGATCTTACGAACGAGAGAAAAACCGTTGGAATGCACGCCGGAGGAAGCAAGACCGATCAGCACGTCGCCGTCGGAGAGACTCTCGCCGGTGATCATGTCCTTCTCATCGACAACGCCTACGGCAAAGCCTGCCAGATCGTACTCATCGACCGGATAGAAGCCCGGCATCTCAGCGGTCTCACCGCCGATCAGAGCAGCACCAGCCTGCTTGCAGCCTTCCGCTACGCCCTTTACGATCTCCGCGATCTTCTCCGGGTAGTTTTTGCCGCATGCGATGTAGTCCAGGAAGAAAAGCGGTTCGCCGCCTGCACAGGCAACGTCATTGACGCACATCGCCACCGCGTCGATACCGATGGTATCATGCTTGTTCATGAGGAACGCCAGCTTCAGCTTGGTTCCGACGCCGTCGGTTCCGGACAGAAGAACCGGATGTTCCATGTTCTTGAAAGCGGCAGCGGAAAATCCGCCGGAGAAACCGCCGAGTCCGCCCAGCATCTCCGGGCGTACCGTCTCTTTTACATATCTCTTCATCAGTTCCACAGATTTGTATCCGGCTTCAATATCTACTCCTGCGTTCTTGTAATCCATATAGTCCTCCTATCAATGTCTGCTGTAACCTGTCATTTCACTGTTTCTCTGCAACTTATTCGATTCGCCCGATTTTCACGGCAAAAACGTTTCCGGCCTCCTAATGTGCCGTTCCCTATTAGTAATTCTTATATCCGACTTCCTGCAGTCTGGCATCCTTGGCAACGACCTGATCCTTCAGATCGGCAGCGTACTTTTTAAGCTGCTTCCGAAGTTCCGGATCGGAAACGCCGAGAATACGCGCTGCGAGGATCGCCGCGTTCTTGGCTCCGTCAATCGCCACGGTAGCTACCGGAATGCCTCCCGGCATCTGTACGATGGAATACAGTGCGTCGGTTCCGCCCAGATTCTTGGAGCTTAACGGAATACCGATGACCGGAAGCGGAGAAAGTGCCGCTACCATTCCCGGAAGTGCCGCTGCCATGCCGGCGCCGGCAATCAGGACCTGAAGTCCTCTTTCTTCCGCGCTCTGCGCCCATTCCACCAGTTCGCCCGGTTCTCTGTGCGCGGAAATGATGCGCATTTCATAATCGATGCCGAATTCTTCCAGCTGTGCTGCGGCCTTCGACATAACTCCCATATCGGAGTCACTGCCCATTACGATACCTACCTTAGACATTCGCGTTATCTCCTTTATCTGTTGAAACTGTCCTGTTAATACATAAGGATATACTACCTATACTACACAAAAAAAGGTTGCTTTACAATGTAGAGTTTTTGAAAACTCTGTGAAGTGCCTCATTCAGTTCCTCGCATCCCGGAAGAACGAACCGGCCGTCCCGAATCAGTGTGATCTCCCTGCCGTCCGCGGTGATCGCGGTGATGGATCCCAGTTCCTCATAAGGAATGGTGATATCGGTATGACAGCCGAAATACGCTTTTCCCGGATCTTCCTTGCGAAGGATCGACACCTCGTTGTCTCTCGCAATGATCTCCTTGCCGTCCGGATTGTACACGACCGTATCCTCCTGCCAGCTGTAGCAGGTATCGCCGAACGCGAAATGCGGTCCCGTCTTCTCCGCGATGAGGATCGGCAGTTTATCCGCGATATTGAATTTTCTGCCCATAGCATACGCAGAGGTATTGGTTCCGATCGCGAACTCTCCCATCGGGATCGTCGGATGACGGAACAGGATATTCTCGGCAATATACCGGCGGCAATCGTCTCTGTCGGCGAAGTTCGTGCAGGAATAATCTTCGACCATGCCGTCTGACACACGGATCTCCAGATTCTCGAAGTGGAGCCCCTCCAGATAAACGCCCGTTACGTGCAGTACGCCGTTCGTTCCCTTCAGTACCGGCGAGGTAAAAACTTCGCCGACCGGGATATTCACATCGGCAACGCAGTTTTCGAAGTTTGTTTGCTTCGACGGATCAGTCAGGGTGTGCAGCTGCACGGTAAGGTCTGTGTGGTTGCCGTTCATGCCGAGGATCCGTACATGATCCGCCTGATCGAGCGCGTCGATCAGCTTCTGCTGGATGCCGCGGTATTTCATATAGTCGAGAGTATTGATCTTCACGGTCTCACGGAAGATCTCCTCGAAATTTTCGCCGATCGCCGGTACCGGATAGGCGATGATCGTAAACGATCTCTCGCTTCCGATGATGTAGCGGTTCGTGATCTGACCGGATTCATTGGTGAAGCGAAGCTGCTGCTTCTGCTGTTCCTCTGTCAGATCGGGAACGGTTGCCTTTGCCTGCGGTTCGAACGGGATCTCGCCAAAGGTCTCCATGACAGCCGGGCCGGCATGCGTATTGGCTTCCGGCTTGTAATGCTCGAAGGCGTTCTGCAGTGCCTGCAGCTTTCTCGTGATGAATTTCTCATCGAGAAAAACGGCCGCGTCGTTACGGTGATCGTACTCAAACTGCGGATTCGGCACGGCACCGTACCAGCCGATGCGGATGTGCTGCCGCTTATTGACGGCATGGGAGGCCGAGCGGTACAGAATGCTCTCCAGCCCCATCTCCTTGAACTGACGGATCGCCGCTTTCACCATTCGTTCAAAGCCCAGCGTGTAGCGGACATTGACCGTTTTCTTCTTCGACAGGTCCTTGCCTGTCACTTCAAAGCCGATCCGGTAGCCTTCCGTCCAGGTCCGCGCCATCGCCTCGATCTCTTCTTCCGGAAGGGAATTAAGAAAGGCCGCCGTGCGCTTCTCGTTCTCTGTAATATATTCGCCGAACCGGTACAGGTATCGAAGATCCGTCAGATCTTCGTTCATAATGATGTCTCGCGCGAAAGAAAGCGTCGGATCGACCAGTTCTCTCGTGCGGTAATCGACGAACTCGGCGCTGTAATCGCTCATGTACCAGTAGAGCGACTCGCGGACCGTTTTTCCCTCCGGAATCTCCCCGTCAGAAAACTGCGAATAGATCTCCAGGAAGAGCTCCAGAGAAACGAGCAGATCCCATTCTCTGTCCTCATAGGCATAGACGATCACACCGCGAAGTTCCGCATAGAGAAGGCAGAGGAGCGTTCCCATCTCCTCTCCGAACGCAGCAGCGGCAACGTCCGGATTGCCGTAACAGGAATCGTAATTTTTCGGGAGAAGTTCTTCGTAGAGACGGTGATTGAGTGCTTCCAGTTCTGCCTCGGAAGCCTCCTTGTATACACCGTTTCGAAGATCTTCCGCAAGTCTCACGATTTCCAGAAGGAAGGCCGCCTCCCGCTCGAAAAACGCGCGGTACGGTTCCTTCACACATTTATCATCTTTGATCTGACTGATCCGTTCGACAGCCAGTTGATATCTTTCCTCATTCATTGACTCTGTTCTTCCAGCAGACTTCCCCGCTCGACGTTGCGGTCGAGGATCGTCCGCATATACTCCCATATTTTCTCTGACCCGGTATGGGTCTTTTCATTTCTTTTTTCAACCTGTGAACGATATACGCCGTGTTCTTTCCAGTCACCGCCGTCATTGGAATCGTTGAGAAGGAGCGGCTGAAAATTGTCGCAGACATGCGCGAAGCGCGCTTCCGGCGTCTCGTAAGCGTCGAATTCCTCCCACAATGCGCGAAGCGTCTGCCCCTGGTCTTCCGGAAGAAGGCCGAAGATCCGGTCGGCAGCAGCGCTCTCACGCTCCCGTTCCGTTGCCTTTCCCGCCGCGTCGTAGGCATAGGTGTCCCCCGCGTCGATCTCGACGATGTCATGGATGAGTACCATCAGCATGACCTTCGCCACATCAATCTGCTTTTCGGCATATTCGCTCAAAAGCCATGCCATGATCGCGAGGTGCCACGCGTGATCCGCGTCATCCTCTCTTCGTCCGTGGCCGCTTAAGTGCGTCTGGCGCAGGATGTTTTTCTCCTTGTCGATCTCCAGAATAAAATCGATCTGCTTTCGGAACCTCTCATCCATACCATTCCTCCGTATTCTTCCGTCGCGCTTTTACCGTTCCGCATATACCGCTCCGCATTTGCCGCTCCGCATTTGCCGTTCCGCATTTACCGTTCCGTCTTTGCCGTTTCTTATTTGCCAAGTCCCAGCAGGAAGAGTGCCAGATAGCCGATGGAAACGACGCCGGACAGGATCGTGCTGAGGACGGCCGCGTAAAAGCGCGGTTCGTTCTGGTGCTTGCGAAGCATCCGGAGGCTCTGCGCGAAGGAATAGAAGGCCGTCAGCATACCCGCAAGGCCCGCTGCCCCGATGGCAGCTCCCGCTTCCCCCGCATAGACGTAGGAAATGAAGAGCACGATGCCGAGCACTGCCGCCGCGCAGATCGCCAGGATCAGCGGCATGCGGATCTCATTGACCGTCGTATCTTTCAGAAACGTATATCGCTTGTCATTCTTATCTCTGCCGCTATCCATCAAAACAGTCCCGCGTACTCCTCTGCGCCGTACTGTGCGTAATAAGCACAGATCGATTCCTTCAGTTCTTCGGTCAGGATGATCTCGCCGTTCTGCGGAACACTTCCAAGATACTCATAGACATCAGCCATCGATACGATCGCATTTGCCGGGAAGCCGTATTTCTCGGTGATCTCGGACAGAGCGCTCTTGGTTCCCTTGCCGCGCTCCATACGGTTGAGGGATACCATCAGTCCCTTGATCTCGACATCGCCCTGCGCCTTGATGATCGGGAAGGTCTCCTCGATGGACTTTCCGGAGGTGGTTACATCCTCGATGATCACGACGCGGTCTCCGTCCTTGATCTTACTGCCGAGCAGGATGCCGGTATCGCCGTGATCCTTCGCTTCTTTGCGGTTGGAGCAGTAACGGACATCGACACCGTAGAGCTCGCTGATCGCCATACAGGTCGCCACGGAAAGCGGAATTCCCTTGTAGGCCGGTCCGAACAGAACATCAAAGTCCAGTCCGTAGTGATCGTGGATCGCGCGGGCATAATATTCGCCGAGTTTCTTCAGCTGTGTGCCGGTAACATAAGCACCCGCGTTCATAAAGAACGGGGACTTGCGTCCGCTCTTCAGTGTGAAATCGCCGAATTTCAAAACGTTGCTTTCTACCATAAATTCAATAAACTGCTTCTTGTAATCTTCCATTTTCGTCCTCCCCTTGAGAGTGATTATATTTTCGGATTCTGTCCGCGCTTTTATATGCGCTTTTTATATGCGCTTTTTATATACGCTTTTATATATGCGCTTTTTATATATGCGCTTTTTAGACTTGTTTCCTGTCAGCGCACCGCGCCGATCAGTTCACGGATGCTTTCGATATGGTTGTCTTCCAGATACTTTGTCAGACCGTCAATGATCTCTGTCGTTGCTGTCGGATTGATGAAGTTTGCCGTGCCGACCGAGACAGCCGTTGCGCCTGCCAGAATAAATTCCATCGCGTCCTCCGCGTTCGTAATGCCGCCCATACCGATGATCGGGATGCTGACCGCCTGCGCGCTCTGATAGACCATGCGAACGGCGATCGGCTTGACTGCCGGGCCGGACATGCCGCCGGTCTGATTTGCCAGCACGAAGCAGCGGCGATTGATATCGATCTTCATACCGGTCAGCGTATTGATCATCGACAGAGCGTCCGCGCCGCCCGCTTCCGCTGCCTTCGCCATCTCGGTGATATCCGTGACGTTCGGACTCAGCTTCATGATGACCGGCTGCTTCGCGTGGTCCTTTACGGCCTTCGTGATCGCCTCGACTGCTTTCGGATCCTGTCCGAAGGCGATACCGCCCTCCTTGACATTGGGACAGGAAATATTGATCTCCATCATGTCGATCGGTTCATCCGCCAGACGATCCACGACTTCGAGATATTCCTCGGTCGTGTGTCCGCAGACATTGACAATGATCTTTGTATCGAATTTCTTCAGAAAAGGGATATCTCTCTTACAGAATACGTCGATTCCCGGATTCTGCAGGCCGATGGCGTTCAACATACCGCCATAAACTTCCGCTACACGCGGCACCGGATTGCCCGGCCACGGAACGTTGGCAACGCCTTTTGTCACTACGGCACCGAGGCGGTTCAGATCTACAAATTCACTGTATTCTGCGCCGGAGCCGAAGGTGCCGGAAGCTGTCATTACAGGATTCTTAAATTCCACACCGGCGATCTTTACACTTAAATCTGTCATAATTCAATCTCCCTGCATTCAAATACCGGACCGTCCTTGCAGACGCGTTTATTGTGTACATGAGAATGGCCGTCCACCTCCGTCGACTGACAGACGCAGGCGAGACACGCGCCGATACCGCAGGCCATCCGCTCTTCCATGGAAACGTAGCAGGGGATGTTTTTCTCAACGGCATACGCCTTGAGTGCGCGAAGCATCGGCTTCGGTCCGCAGGCAAAGATCACCTCCGGTGTTCTGCCGTCCTCTGCGATCGCGTCGAGGACAGTCCCCTTCGCGCCGCTGCTTCCGTCCTCTGTGGCTACCAGTGTCTCGCCGTACCTGTCAAATTCCGTTTTCAGGAAACAGTCGGAACGATAGCCGAGTACGCTGACGATCTTCGTCGGCGCGGTGCTTACCGCCGCTTCTTCATCGGCGGAAGGCTGCGCGGTCAGTGCCGCGGCATCAAAAAGCTGCGCTGCTGTCTCCAGCATCGGCGGCACACCGATTCCTCCTCCGATGAGATATACGTTTTTGCCCGCAGCCTCCTCAAGCGGAAAACCGTTGCCGAGCGGTCCCAGGATATCGATCGTTTCTCCCTGCTTCATGCCGGAGAATTCGACGGTTCCCTTGCCGCCCGCACGGTATACGAGGCGAAGCTGCTTTTTCTCCGCGTCGATACCGCAGAGGCTGATCGGCCGCGGAAGCAGGCGCGATTTATCATTGCTGTACAGGTCTACAAACTGCCCCGCCTTCGCCTCGCCGGCGATGGACGGTGTCTCCAGAACAAGATCGAAGATGCCCTCACTGATCTCCTTCTGGCTTACGATGGTCGCTGTCTCCTTAATTTTCAAGGTAGGCCTCCTCTGTGAAAAATTCCGGACGGCCGCCGAAGCTGCCATAACTGGCAAAAAACTCCGCCGGCTCATCCGGATATAAATAGTCTCCCGGAATGCCGCAGCCGCTTACTTTGCGGCTTCAAGCGCTCCGTTAATATCTGCGGTCATGTCCTCCACTGCTTTACGGGAAGCATCCGCAAAATTCTCCGCACCGTACTGTGCGTATTTTTCATTCTGATATGCGCAGATGATTCCTCTGGAGGAATTCACGATCGCGCCAAGTCCGTCCTCGTTGAAGAAATCCACGAGATCGGCGCCCTTGCCGCCCTGCGCGCCGTATCCCGGTACCAGGATAAAGCTCTTCGGCATGATCGCTCTCAATACGCGGCCCTGCTCAGGATAGGTAGCGCCGACAACAGCACCGACGTTGCTGTAATCGCCTTCCATCAGTTCCTCGCCCCAATCGGCAACCTTTTCGCCGACATGCTCATAGAGCGGGCGTCCGTCGATCAGACGATCCTGGAACTCGCCGCTGGACGGGTTCGAGGTTTTTACAAGGATAAAGATGCCCTTGTTATTCTCTTTGCATACCTTGAGGAACGGTTTGATTCCGTCACTTCCGAGATACGGGTTGACCGTGGAAAAATCCTCATGGAAGCCGGTAAACTCCTTATTGCCGATCTTTACGCGTCCCAGATGGCCGGCTGCGTAAGCTTCGGAGGTGGAACCGATGTCGCCGCGCTTGATATCGCCGATGACAACGAGTCCCTTGCTCTGGCAATAGCTTACGGTTCTCTCGTAAACGGCCATGCCCGGAACGCCGAACTGCTCATACATGGCAACCTGCGGCTTTACCGCCGGAATCAGATCGTACGTCGCGTCAACGATCCGCTTATTGAACTCCCAGATCGCCTCGGCAGCGCCCTCGAGCGTCTCGCCGTATTCCATGAATGCCTTTGTGCGGATCTCCTCCGGTACATAGGAAAGCATCGGATCCAGTCCGACAACGATCGGCGCGTTTTTCTGTTTGATATTCTCGATCAACTGTTTAATCATAAGAGTGTTCTTCCTTCCTGGTATACGATCTCACCGCCGCAGATCGTTGTTTTCACCTTGCCGTTTACCTTCATACCGCCGAACGGGGTATTTTTTCCTCTGGATACAAACTTCTTCGGATCGATCGTGTACTCTTCTTCCGGATCGATGATGACCACATCGGCCCGCTTACCCTTCGCCAGCGATCCGCGGTCCGTCAGATGCAGGATCCGTGCCGGGTTGGTGCTCATCTTCGCAGCCATCTGCATCGGCGTGATGTAGCCCGGCTTCACAAGTCCCGTGATCGTAAGCGCCGCAGAGGTCTCCAGTCCGACGATTCCGAACGGCGCCTTCTGCATCGTGGTGTTTTTCTCCGCGGCACTGTGCGGCGCGTGGTCGGTGCTGATCACTTCAAAAACGTCTTCCGCAAGACCTTTGATCAGTGCCTCTTTATCCTTCGCCGTACGAAGCGGCGGATTCATCTTGTAATTGGTATCGCCCGGGATCCTGTCGTCACTCGTCAGCAGGAAGTGGTGCGGGCAGACCTCACCGGACACATCCATGCCCTTTTCCTTCGCAAGCTTCAGCATCTCGTAGCTGCCCTCAGTCGAGCAGTGGCACAGATGCAGATGCGCGCCCGCTTCATGCGCGAGCAGGATATCGCGCGCCACGATGACATCCTCCACGGTATTGGTGATCCCCGGAAGTCCCTCTTTCTCGGAATTCGCGTCGGCATTGACGCAGCCGCCCCGGACGAGAGAAATGTCTTCGCAGTGATCCAGGAACGGAATATTCAGATCCGCGCACTCCTTCAGCACCTTGCTCATCAGAGCTGCATTCATCACGGATCGGCCATCTTCACTGACAGCAGGCATCCCGTGCGCAGCCATTTCCCTGAGCTCGGAAGACTCGTCTCCCGCAAGACCTCTGGTTGCGGATCCTGCCTGCAGTACATTGACCACCGCTACATGAGATGCCTTGTTCATTACGTAATCCAGCCTGTCCGCGCTGTCGATCGTCGGCTTCGTGTTCGGCATGGCAACGACCGTGGTCACCCCGCCGTGCGCTGCCGCCCTCGCGCCGCTTGCGATATCCTCCTTCCAGGTCAGACCCGGATCCCGAAGGTGCACATGCAGATCGATCAGTCCCGGCATGACCCAGCATCCGGAGGCATCTATCACTTCATCGCATGAATCCTTTGTCACACCTGTTTCATCGGCAATCTTTCCGTCTTCCAGATACAGGTTGCGGATCTCATCCGTCCCCGTATCCGGATCCAGAATACGGCCGTTCAAAATCAATATCTTCTTCATAAAGTAATTCTGAACTCCATACTTTCTTATAGAAAAACCGGAAGCGCTCCGGCGGTCATTTTGTTCGTCACAAGTATACAAGAAACGGGCCTATAATTCAAGGACAGCGACAGGAAAACGTCTGACCGGCCTTTGCTCAAATGTTCGCACGCAGGGAGATGTCTCAAATGTTGTCGGAATTGTGCATGAATCCATGAAAATGGTTTTGTATTTAGTACATGTTATATTGACATTTAGCCCCTCAGTGCCTATAATCATAACAACGGTATCTAGTTAGTATACCGTGACATATTATTTTTACTGAAGTATGGAGGTACTTTCAAAATGGCAGAAAGAGTAAAAGGCAAAGTTAAATGGTTCAACGCTGAAAAAGGATACGGATTCATCACAGGCGAAGACGGTGAGGATGTATTCGTACACTTCTCCGCGATCCAGAGTGAAGGATTCAAATCTCTTGACGACGGTCAGGAAGTTGAGTACGAGCTCAAAGAGGGACCGAAGGGTATGCAGGCTGACGCTGTAGTTAAATTATAATATTATAGCCTTTTATATAATTATAAATAACAACACTACTTGCTATTCAGAAGGAGTCGGGTGCGATGCGCCCGGCTCCTTCTTTGTGTGCGTGATACGAAGAGGGTGGAGGGTGGTCGGGATATGTCTCTTGCTCCGTTTCCCTCGTAACCTGAAAACAGCCGATAACGGAAGATAACGAGTTACTCAGTCCAAATGTCGCTGCGAGAGCATATCCCGACCGCCCTTGTACCTGTATTCGATCGATAACGAGCGCAGCAGGAAGAGGCGAAAAAAGCGGCGCACCGATGTGCGCCGCTCATTTGCTTTATTCTGCTGTGTTGTAGGATGACAGGTAATTGCTGTAATCGTTCATACCGGTCAGATCCATCTCCGTTGTTACGTTTGCTGTGTTCGCAGCGGCGTTCGCTTTCGCGTTGCTGTATACCGCCATGCTGAACCATACGACTGCCGCAACTACTACGACAAGAGCAGCGATGATTCCCAGTGCTCTGGTGATTTTCTCACGCTTCATGATCTTCTTGCGGTTTCTTTTTTCTTCTTTATAAGCATTTACTTTTTCCTGGCTCATGTTCGTTGCTCCTCTTAGGATAGTCTGTGCGCGCATTTCGATGCGCAATCACAAATTACAGTATACTCCACAAGCGGTCAAAAAGGAAGTCTAATATTGTATTTTGGGACGGCAACTGCGATAATAGAAGGCGGTACTGCATTTCCATTATCGAGGTATTTTCTATGATCGCGCTTGAAATCGAGCATATTAAGGATTTTATGAACCGTCTGCTTCTGCAGCCGGTTTTTGACAGCTTTCTGGTATCGGAAGCATCGATCTCGACCTTTACCACTTTTACGATCGACGGATCACTGCATCGTGATTTCTATGATACCGACGAAGCAGAACAACTGAAGGAAGACGGCGTCACACAGGTCTCCTGGGCGATGATTCGCCCCTTCTGTCTGTCCGTATTTAAGGGGAAGCGCCTGCCGCTCTCTTTTCGCTTCGTTCTGCAGCTTCCGAAAGAAAAAGTTCCGGAGCTGCTCGAGGAGAATGGCTTTGGCCTGACTCCCGATGATGTTTTCGGACTCTTCCTGAACATTCAGTATCGCAATAATGTATTGACAGTGACGACCGGGTCTTCTCTTCGGATCTTCACCGTCGACAAGTCGCTGGATCTGGCCTGGGACCGCTATGTGCAGGAGTTCCTTGCCGTGCAGGAGCTGGACTGATCTCCGTGGCTGCCAAAATTGAAGTAGCGAAAGGCGGGAAGAAAATGTCCTCGCAGCGACATTTGGACTGAGCTGCAAGGCGCTTGATTTTGATAAGCACCTTCAGGCAGCGAGGGAAACGGAGCCAGAGGACTTTTCTTTCCTCCGGCTTTTCTGCTTCTCAGCTGATTTCTTCAGAATCTAAATTTCCGGTTCCTCCGTAAATCTGTTATACATTTTATCTTTCACGGCGTCCATGATCTCCCGGCAGATCCGGTTTGCGTCCTTGCCGTCGGTCAGGATCGTGATGTCTGCCGCTGCCTCATAGGCAGGGCGCCGCGCATCCATCAGCTCTTTGATTCCCTCAACACTCATTCGACCCTTAAGAAGGGGCCGGTTTGTAGAATATCGCACTCTCTTGTAGATTTCTTCCGGGGTTGCCGTAAGCAGTACGACGACCCCGCCTTTTTTCATCAGTTCTACATTCTCCCGGCGCGTTGCGGCGCCGCCGCCGCAGGAAACAACATGATTTGATGTCTCCGCGAGTCTCTTCAGGAGATTCGTTTCGACGGTCCGAAAATGCGCCTCACCTTTCGAGGAGAAGATCTCGGGAATCGACATTCCCTCTTCTTCAACGATCATCTGGTCCATTTCCGCAACAGGCATGCCGTAATTTTTCCGGAGAGCCGCGGCGATCGTGCTTTTGCCGCAGCCCATAAAGCCGATCAGATAGATGTTGAACGGAAGTTTTTCTCGATCAGTCATATGGTCAGGATTCCTTTCCCTGTGCTGCTTCCTTCTTTGCTTTCTCTGCCTTCGTCTCCAGACGGCTGAGTTTGAGCATGATCTTGTTGCTGCGCTCGACGAACTTCGTCATCTCGTCGGAACTGAGCGGACGATTGCTGATCATCGCCAGATCATAGAGCTGCTCGCAGATCATACCGATCTCCTTGTCGTTCTTGTGGCGAAAAATATATTTGACCAGCGGGTTTTTCACATTGAGGACCAGCGTGGACTGTGCGGCAAACATATCGCTCATCGCCGCGTCATCGCTCATGCCGTACATTCTCATCATATCGGCATAACGGCGGGACTCCTCGGAAAGCGTGATCATCGAGGAGATATTCTCATCCTTCAGGCTCTCCGCCTTGACATTCAGCTTATCGTTTTTCAGTGCCTTGCGGAAGAGCTCCGTAAGCACGGTGTTTTCCTTCTCGATGTCCGCGTCGCCATCCTTCAGATCCTCGGTCACATCCGAATCGATCCGCTGGAAGTGCACGCCGTCATTGACCTGCTCAATATGCTGAATGAAGGCCTGGTCGATATTGTGGCGAAGAAGCACGGCATCCTTGCCCTGTGAACGGAAAAGCTTGATATACTGGCTCTGCTGCGCCGGATCGGTCACATAATAGATCGTTACCTTGCGGGCATCCGCTTCGGCCTTTTTGTCCTCGTCACTCTTGGCTTCTTCGGCTTTGTTTTTCTCCTCATCGGCCTTCTTCTTGTCCTCGTCGCTCAGAGCATCGTACGCCTTCTTATCCTCCGACTCTTTGGCAATGGCGGCCTTCTGCTCCTCGGTCCTGTTCTCATCCAGGCAGTCCTGCAGCGTCAGATACTTGCCGTCCAGATTCTCATACAGGACATAATCCTTCATCTTGTCGGAGAACTTCCGGTCCTTAATGAAACCGTATTTGATGAATGGGCTGATATCGTTCCAGTATTTCTCGTAATTCTCACGGTCGGTCTTGTACATGCCGGAGAGCTTGTCCGCAACCTTCTTCGAAATGTACTGCGAGATCTTGGTGACAAAGCCGTCATTCTGAAGCGCGCTTCTGGATACGTTCAGCGGCAGATCCGGGCAGTCGATCACACCCTTCAGGAGCATCAGATACTCCGGGATGACCTCCTTGATATTATCGGCAATGAATACCTGGTTATTGTAAAGTTTGATCTTACCCTCAACCGAATCATACTCGGTATTGATCCGCGGAAAGTACAGGATGCCCTTCAGATTAAACGGATAATCCATGTTCAGATGGATCCAGAAGAGCGGCTCTTTATAATCGAGAAAAACGTGGCGGTAGAATTCCTTGTACTGCTCATCGGTGCACTCCGACGGCTGCTTTGTCCAGAGCGGATGAATATCGCTGATGGACTTCGGCTCCTCGCCTTCCTTCGGTGGCTCCGCATCCGCTTTCTTCAGGAAGATCTCGACCGGCATGAAGGAGCAATACTTCTCCAGAATCTCGCGGACCTTATATTCGTTGGCAAATTCCAGCGAATCCTCGTTCAGATGCAGCGTAACCGTCGTGCCCACTTCGGTGCGTGTGCCCGTCTTCATATCGTATTCGGTGCCGCCGTCGCACTCCCAGTGTACCGGCTCCGCTCCCTCGGTAAAGCTCAGGGTGTCGATGTCGACCTGATCGGCAACCATGAAGGCGGAATAAAAGCCCAGGCCGAAATGACCGATGATCTGATCTTCATCCGTTTTTCCCTTGTACTTCTCCACAAATTCGGTTGCGCCGGAGAAGGCGATCTCGGTGATATCCTTGATGACCTCATCGGCTGTCATGCCGATACCGTTATCGGAGAAGGAAAGCGTCTTCTCCTTATCATTGACTTCCACGTGGATCGCGGCCTTGTAGCCTTCCGGAAGCTCCGCTTCGCCGATCGCGTCGAGCTTCTTTCTCTTAGTGATCGCGTCGCTCGCGTTGGAGATCAGCTCACGAATGAAGATATCCTTGTCTGAGTACATCCACTTCTTGATGATCGGGAAGATGTTGTCACTGTTGATCGATAAATTACCATGCTGTGTATTCATATAAATCACGCTCCTTAGAACAGTATTTGATAAATTGATGTGATTTTCATCAACAGTTCTATCTTAGTCTTCCCGGTATCGAAAGTCAATAAAAAACTAGCACTCATTCATTACGAGTGCTAGTAAGTATTTTCGTCTGTTTTCTCTTTCTGCTTTCTCTTAAGTTTTCTCTTCAGTTTTCTATTGGGGATCCACCTGCCGATCTCAATGATCGCCGCCGGGGGATGCCGGCTGTTCTGCCTCGATCGCGCGGTTGATCTCCCTGAACTCTTTCAGAGCTTTCCGCCCGATCCGGAAGATCTTCTTCATATTGATCGAGTTGGTCCCACCCTGCCGCGGCCGGAAGGTGATCGGAATATACAGGATCCGGCGGTTCTGCTTGGTATAGATCACGGTCAGGATGACATTGGACAGAAAATAATTCTCCGGAACAAGCTTCAGGACCTCCTTCAGTACAGAGGATTCCATCAGTCGGTACGGCGTATTCGCGTCCGCCACTTCCACGCCGAAGCTTTTCCGGATCACATAGCGAAGCGTATCGGTAACGAAGATTCGCGCCCTTCCGTCCTGACGATCCTTCCGCCAGCCGATGACGAGATCATACTTTGCCCGCTCCTGCCAGAATGCCTCGAACTCCGAGGGAAGCGTCTGGCCGTCCGCGTCTGTTTGAAAAACGTAGTCGGCGTTTTTTTCGATCGCATACCGATATCCGTACAGAACCGATGCGCCGTGTCCCTGGTTTTCCTTCGTGAGGACTGTCAGATACGGCCTTGCGCAGGCACATTCCGTCAACAGCTCCATCGTATTGTCGGTGCTTCCGTCATCGATGATCACGAGCCTCGACGCACCGCCGCCGCTGTGAGCCTCGATCACCGGATACCAGCCCTCAATGATCCTCAGGATGTTTTCTTCTTCATTATATGCCGGGATGATGATGTACAGGATATCTTCCCTGTTCTCCATATCACATTCCTCCGTAATCGCGGGATCCGCAACCATCGATGAAGTTCTCCGCTGGCGATGTGCAGATCGATCAGCTGTCCGGTATGCAATTCGGTCAGTCGGTCTCCACGAGCAGCTTCTCCAGATAGTGCTCGACGGTATCCGTGTGCTCCTTTGTCAGTGCCTTGATCTCCGGTTTTCCGGTCTCCATGACAACGGGGCGACCGACCATCTCAAGCATCTCCCGGTCATTGTAATTATCTCCGAAAGCGACGCATTCCTCCGGATCGATCTCCAGCTTCTCCAGGATCTTCGAAAGGGCGAGCGCCTTATTCACGCCCTTCGGCATCAGATCCAGCCACGCATGGCCGCTCGTCACGACCTCCGCGCGATCACCGAAGCGTTCCGCCCAGTAGGCTTCATCCCGCACGCCCGCCTTCTCATACACAGAGATCTTCATGTAGGGCTCCTCCGTTGCGAGGATATCCGGGACAACCGTCGTATTGTTGCCGACCTCGTCATTGATCAGATGGTAAAAGGCCGGATCCTTCGGCTGGATGTAACAGGTGTTGACGCCGGAAACAAGTGCTTCCGAATCGCCCCTTTCCATGATCGTACGGATGATCTCCTGCCCCATGGCGCGGTCCATCTCCACCCGGTGGATCATCTCCTCCTCGAAGAAGGACAGGCAGCCGTTTTCGCAGATATAAGCGATCTCTGTGCGGATCGGGTAGAACAATTTTCGAAGGCTGGCATACTGGCGACCGCTTGCCGCGAGAAAAACAATGCCTCTCTTCGTCAGTTCGTGGATCAGAAGGCTCGTATTCGGCTGCAGCTTCTGCGCGCCGTTCAGGAGGAGCGTTCCGTCCAGATCGCTGGCTATTAACTTAATTCTGCTCATCTTGTCCCTCCGCTTCCACTCAACTGTGCTGACCTCATGTCTCGTCTCATTATTCTTTGTTCCGGTCCCGCACTACGTTCGGGATCTCGGACGGCGAATCAATAATGCGGTCGGCATGGTATTCCTCCAGCTCCGTCCTCGGCCGGAAGCCCCAGGCTACACCGACCGTGTAGATCCCCGCATTGTGTCCCGTCAGCATGTCTGTATCGGTATCCCCGAAATAGAGACATTCCCCTGCCTTCACATCAAGAGCGCGCATCGTCTGAAAAGCGCCTTTCGGATCCGGCTTGATCGGGATCCTATCGGTCTGTCCCTGAATATGGTCGAAAAGTCCCTTCCCGAAGATCGTCTCCACCACGTGGATCGCGCTTTCATGCGGCTTATTGGAGAGGACGGCGATCCGGATCCCGTTCGCCTTAAGTTCGTGCAGCGCCTCCACCATATGATCATATGGCTTTACATGATACAGCGGATCTTCCGCAAACCATTTCCGGCACAGAATATGTCCCTCTTCATAGAATTTCCCTTCCGGATCGCCTGCGTCACGCAATGCTCTTCGAAGGGAATTGTCCATACCGTCGCCGGCGTAAAAATTATAATTTTCCACCGGAAGCGCCGGCAGGCCAAAATATTCGAGCGTCCTGTTGCAGGGGCGCGCAATCGATTCGACGGTACTCGTAAGAGTACCGTCGAGATCAAAAATACATGCTTTTATCATGATTTATCATCCCTTTGCCGGCAGCTTGAAGGAGCTCTTCAGCGATACGATCCTGCCGAATACCGGATTGCCCGGCGTCGACAGCTTGGCATCGGTGCAGAAGAATCCGTTGCGGACAAACTGGAAGCTGTCATATGCTTTCGCGTCGGCAAGAGCCGGCTCTACATAACAGTTGTTCAGGATCTTCAGGGATTCCGGATTGATATTCATCGATCCGTCCTCGTTATAAACACCCTTCTCCTCATCGATCAGGCTCTCATACAGACGAACCTCGACCTTCTTCGCGGTCGGTGCGTTGACCCAGTGAATGGTTCCCTTGACCTTACGGCCGTCCGGGCTGTTTCCGCCGCGGGATGCCGGATCATATTCGCCGTGAACGACAGTGATATTGCCGTTCTCATCCTTCTCGAAGCCGGTGCACTTTACAAAGTAAGCATTCATCAGGCGAACTTCATTGCCGGGGAACATTCGGAAATATTTTCTCGGCGGTTCCTCCATGAAGTCCTCTCTCTCGATATACAGCTCGCGGGAGAACGGAACCTTGCGGCTTCCCATTCCTTCTACATCGAGGTTATTGGCTACCTCGATCTCTTCGGTCTGACCCTCCGGATAATTGTCGATCACCAGACGGATCGGATCGAGAACGGCCATCATACGCGGCACCTTCAGTTTCAGGTCATCACGGATGCAGTACTCCAGCATGGCCAGCTCGGACACACTGTTTGCCTTGGATACACCGCTCAGTTCGATAAATTTACGGATCGATTCCGGTGTGTAACCTCTTCTTCTCAGTGCGGCGATGGATACAAGTCTCGGATCGTCCCAGCCGTCTACGACACCGGTCTCTACGAGTTTCTTGATATATCTCTTTCCGGTAACAACATTGTTCAGATACAGCTTCGCGAACTCGATCTGTTTCGGCGGATGCTCGAAGCCGACATTTTCAACGACCCAGTTGTACAGCGGGCGATGATCCTCGAACTCGAGTGTGCAGATGGAATGTGTTACGCCTTCGAAGGCATCCTCGAGCGGATGGGCAAAATCGTACATCGGATAGATGCACCATTTATCTCCCGTATTCTGATGGTGCAGATGCGCGATACGATAGATGATCGGGTCACGCATGTTGATATTCGGCGATGCCATATCGATCTTCGCACGAAGTACGCGGCTTCCGTCCTCGAACTCGCCGTTTTTCATCTTCTCGAAAAGCGCCAGGTTCTCTTCCACGGAACGATCTCTGTTCGGATCGTTTTTTCCTGGCTCCGTCAGGGTACCGCGGTACTCACGGATCTCCTCGGCATTCAGATCACTGACATATGCCTTCCCGTCGCGGATCAGCTTCAGCGCGGACTCATACATCTGGTCAAAGTAGTTGGAGGCAAAAAAGAGACGGTCATCCCACTTTGCGCCGAGCCACTCCACGTCACGCTGGATGGATTCCACGAACTCACTCTTCTCTTTGGTCGGATTTGTATCATCAAACCGGAGATTGAACTGTCCGTTATACTCCTGTGCCAGTCCATAGTTCAAAAGAATGGACTTTGCGTGTCCGATATGTAAATAGCCGTTCGGTTCCGGCGGGAAACGGGTCACGATCTTCTCGTACTTGCCCTCCGCGAGGTCCTTATCGATAATATTCTCGATAAAGTTTCTGGAAACGACTTCTTTTTCCTCTTTCATCACTTCATTATTCTCTGCCATGCGTATCTTCCTCCTGCGCAACCTGTGTTTTTTGCGCTCAATTCCGCGCATAAAAATCTAAAGGTTACTATAACATAAAAGGCACTTTTTTCAAAGTGCCTTTTCTCATCAGCAGATCCGCGGCAGCCCCTCACCCTGCAGCACATCGAGGTATCTCTTCCCTCCGATCGCTGTCTCCATGATAAGGCGTCCCTTTTCTGTGTCATCATTCGCTTTTCGTACCGAACCGATCCTTGCCGCATCCCGGCCGTATCGGTTCTTCCGCATGATCTCCAGTGCCCGCTCCGCGTCTTCCGCCGGAACGATGACCGCCATCTTGCCTTCATTTCCCATGTAAAGCGGGTCAAGGCCGAGAAGGCCGCAGAAATCGCGCACCCTGTCGGTGACCGGCACGAGGCCGTCCTTCAGGGAAAAAACGGTGCCGGAGGCTTCCGCCAGTTCCTTCAGCACGGTACCGAGGCCTCCCCTTGTAATATCGCGCAGCGTGTGGACGCGGACACCGCCGTCCAGCAGTTCCTTCACCATTCCGTTCAGCGGCGCGCAGTCACTTGCCACATCGGTCTCGATGCTCATGCGGGTGCTCAGGATGCAGGCATGATGGTCTCCCATCGTTCCCGAAACGAGGATCACATCGCCGTCCTTCGCCCCCTCCGCGGAGATCTCCGCGCCTTCCGGGACAAAGCCGACGCCGGCTGTATTGATATACAGACCGCCGTTTCCTTCGATGACCTTCGTATCTCCCGCAACGATGGCAACGCCGGCCTCCCTGGCTGTCTCCGCCATCGAATGCACGACCGATCGAAGCGTTTCGATCGAAAGGCCCTCTTCCAGAATAAAGCCGCAGGTCAGGTATTTCGGCACCGCGCCGCGCATGGCCAGATCGTTGACCGTTCCGCAGACCGCAAGCCGCCCGATATCGCCGCCGCGAAAGATCAGCGGTGTAACCACAAAGCTGTCCGTTGTCACGGCGAGCTTCGCGCTTCCGTCTACAACGGCACTGTCTTCCATCTGATTCAACGTTTCATTTTGAAATTCTTTTGCAAAAATATTCGCGATGAGCTCGCCGGTGGCTTTACCGCCACTGCCGTGCACCATCGCGATTCTTGTATCACTCATGCAGTTTTCTCCGCATTCTTTGCCTGTTCGTTCCGCGGATCGATCTCATCTTCCTCGACATCCCTGCCGCCCGGAATCAGAGACATGATCCATTTTCGTTTAAAGGTTACCAGCACAAGAAGTCCGACCTGTAATGAGAGCGCCAGGACCATGAAGAGGTACTGACCGTTTTTCAAAAAGCCGCCGGCCAGGCAGTTAAAGAGGATCTGCACCCAGCTGCTGATGGCGATCGCCACGAAATACCCGGGAAGGCTGATGGACGAACCGGCAGCCAGGTAGGGAATGATCCCGTTCGGCAGGATCGGAAGCAGGTTTACGAACGCAACGATGAAACCGGGTCTGGTCGTCTTCATCTTCTCCCTGATCCAGTTGTTCTTGTTTTTCTTCTTCGGGGCAAACCCGACGATCTGCCGTCCCATATGACGCGCGAAGAGGAATACGCCGATGTTTCCGATCAGGAAGCCTCCGTAACACATCAAAAAGGACCGGCTCCAGCCGTAGATGACACCGGAAGCGATCTGGATCGCGAATCCGGGAAAAACAATGCTGACTACCTGCAGTGCGGAAAGCAGCATGATGGTCAGCGTTCCCGTCCAGGGATTCTGCGCGGAAATATAGGCTTCAATCGCCTCTTCATCTCCATCACGAAGCAGCTGAATATAGGTGGGAATCGAATCGCCGAATACGGCAATCACCAGAGCAACCACAGCGGCCAGAAGACCTACCGTAATCACAATGCGAATCACACGCTTTGTAAGATCAGTTTTCTTCATATGTTTCTCTTCTTCCCTCAAAATTCAAACACATTAGAAGAAATTGTAGCACAAATTTGTGAAAACGTCAATTTCGGGCTCTGCGGCTCTCCGATTACAGTCCGCGGTCCATCATCGAAGGGCTCTGCGGCTCTCCGATTACAGTCCGCGGCCCATCATCGAAGGGCTCTGCAGTCCGCCGATTACAGCCCGCGGCCTACCGAATACCAGGTGGCACAGCTCCCTTCCGAAGAGACCATGCAGGCTCCCTGCGGCTTTAAGGGCGTGCACGCCCTGCCATACAGAGGACAATCCGTCGGGCGGATCCGTCCTGTCAGCACTTCCGCGCAGCGACAGGCCTTGTTGCTCTTTCTGTCCTCGTTAAGCCCCCGGCTTCCCGCATCGAACCGCGCATACGCCGGACGGAGCACCAGTCCCGAGCCGCTCACGCATCCGAGGCCCCTCCATACGACATCTGCCGGTTCGAAGAAACGGCTCACCTTGGCCTGTGCCGCCTCATTTCCCTTCGCCGTAACGACCGAGGGATACAGGTTCATCACGACGCCTTTGCCTCTCGAACGAACGATACCGTAGATCGCGCTGAGGATCTCACCGCCCTTAAAGCCGGCAACACCGAAGGGAATACCGTACCGCTCCGCAAGCGGCCGAAATGCCTCGCTTCCCGTGATCACGGAAACATGTCCCGGCGCGATAAAGCCGTCCACGGGAGCTCCTCCCGCACAGAGAGCATCGATCACAGCAGGCATCGTCTTTATCGCGGTGAGGAGACGCACATTCGTAATTTTTCTCTCCAGAAGCTCCTCGAGAAGGAGTGCATAGACGGGAGCCGTTGTCTCGAAGCCGACCGCGGCAAAAACAAATTCGCGGTCTCTTTCCGCTTCCGCCATCGCCAGTACATCCATCGGCGAGTAGACCATGCGGACCGACGCTCCTTCGCCCTTCGCGGCGCCGAGACTCTTCTCGCTTCCCGGCACGCGGATGAGATCCCCGAAGGTCACCACCGTGGTTCCCGGCGTAAGCGCAAGTTTGATCAGCCGGTCCACGTACGCGGACGGTGTGACACAGACCGGACACCCCGGTCCGGAAACGAGACTGATCTTCGGGGAGAGCATCTCGGGAATACCGTTTTTCGCAATGGCGGCGGTGTGACTTCCGCACACCTCCATGATCCGCATCTGAGGACCGTCGTATTCCGCCAGATATTTTTTGATCTCTTCCAAATTCATTTTTTTCCGGCTCCTGTCCTCTCAGCTTTGTAAGCTTTCGAGTTCTTCCATCAGTTCCTTCATTTCGTCCGCTTCGCCCGCGCTGACTTTTTGGATGATGCAGCCGGCATGAACGAGAACGAAATCTCCGGGCTGCACATTCACGAGGCCGGCTTTTGCCTTTACAACGTTGCCGCTGAAATCGACGGACGCGTCACCGCCTTCAATATGGATCACTTTTCCCGGAATTGCCACACACATCGTCTCGGTTCTCCTGTTTTCTCTTCTTGATACTATACTTACCGCGCGATTATTCCGCCGCTTTTTCCGCTGTCTGTGCGGTCTTCGCGGCTTCCGCAGCCTTTTTCGCTTCAAGCGCTTTCTTCGCCTCGGCTGCCTTCTTCAGCTGGGCAGCACGTTTTTCCGCCTCCGCCTTCATGACTTCCGGTGACTTGCGGAAAACCTCCTCCGACTTGTTCGGCATCGGCTCCTGATAGCCCGGCTCCATATGCAGGCACTTCTTCGGACACTTTTCCACGCAATACCCGCAGGCGATGCAGTCAAAACGATTGATCGCCCACAACCCTTCCGCCTTATTTACGCGAAGGGTGCTGGACGGACAGCTTCTGACGCACATGCCGCAGGAAATACAATCATCGATATCGATCGTGATGTGTCCGCGGGAGCGCTCCGGATAGACCGCAGGCTCCGCCGGATAATTCTTTGTAACCGGTTTGGAGACTAAGTTTTTCAACACATCCGGAAAAAATTTAAGAATTCCCATCGATTTCGCCTCCTTATCGCTCAGTGCAGCTGATGCACGGATCAATGGTCAGAATAAGGATCGGAACATCGGCCAGATCGGCACCTTTCAGTGTCTCACAAAGTCCCGCAATATTCGCGAAGGTCGGCGTGCGCAGACGGAAACGGGTCAGGTTCTGATTGCCCTCCGCCTTTACATAGTACAGTGCCTCGCCGCGCGGCTGCTCGATCCGGTTGAAATATTCGCCGTCCGGATTGCCCTTGACGGGAACGAACAGATCGCCGGCCGGCATCTTCGCGATAGCCTGACGGATCAGATTGATCGACTGGTACAGCTCACGGATACGGCAGTCGCAGCGCGCGAAGCTGTCACCCTCGGTGCTTGTGATCGGCTCAAAATCGAGCATGCCGTATGCCTCGTAACCGCGGACACGCATATCCGACGGCAGACCGGACGCACGGCCGAACGGACCGATGCAGCCGAGCATCGATGCCTGGTCCTTCGTGAGAACGCCGACACCTTTCAGACGGCTCTGTACGGAATAGTCTCCCATAAATGTTCTCTGCAGGTCACGGATTTCTTTTTCGACCTCTGTCAGGGTATCGAGGATCGCCTTCTGCATTTCCGGTGTGATGTCCTTGATCACACCGCCCACTTTGTTGACGGAGAAGATCACGCGGCCTCCCGTCGTCAGCTCATGCAGATCGAGGATCTTCTCACGAACTCTCCAGCACTGGTAGAAAAGGCTCTCGAAGCCGAAGGAATCAGCCAGAAGTCCCAGCCAGAGCAGATGGCTGTGCATACGACCGAGCTCCGCCCAGATCGTACGAAGGAACTTCGCGCGGTCCGGAATCTCGACATTCATGATCTTCTCGATCGTCTCCACATAACCCATGCCGTGACCGAAGCTGCAGATACCGCAGGTACGTTCAATGATGTAGGTCATTCTGTTAAAATCTCGCAGCTCGACGAGGCCTTCCAGACCTCTGTGTACGAAACCGATATTCGGGATCGCCTCAACGACCGTCTCGTCCTCGATCACCAGATCCAGATGGATCGGCTCCGGCAGGACCGGATGCTGCGGGCCGAAAGGAATTACACTTTTCTTTGCCATGTTATCTCTCCTCCTTCGGCAGCATCGGTGTCTCCACATTGATGCGGTACAGTTTGTTGTGCAGATCGCCGTTGATAAAACGAACCTTGACGCCGAACATCTCGGCCATCTCATTCTCGTAGAAGGATGCGCACGGATAGAAGTCCGTGATACTCGGAATTTCCGTCTCCCTGTCGATCACGATGCGCAGTGTCTTCAGCTCCAGTGTGTCGTCATCCGCGAAGGAATAGCTGAGTTCGTACTTTCCCTGCACCCAGGCAGCGCTGATCGCGCAGAGGCGCAGCTTCTTATTCTTCATTTCCTGTATATTTTCCAGAAGATAGTCAGCCGTCACTTCCTTCTGAAAATTTCCCGGACATTTCACTTCCATCAGCGTTTCCCCTTTCCGATGTGTCTGAGTTTGTTCATCGTATGGCCCGTCAGCTCACCCGTAATATTACCGTGGATCTGATTCTTGTCTACATCGATCGCTTTCGTCTCGGCCGCTTCCTCGGAAGCTCTGGAATTCTCCTCCGCCTTGCGGATATATTCCTCCGGCGTCAGCTGACCGTGCTTTTTCTCATGGCGAAGCGCATCATGCTCCTCCGATCTCTCCTCGAAAAGGGCAACCGCCTTAACGATGCCGTCAATAATCGCCTCCGGTCTTGCCGCGCAGCCCGGTACATAGATATCGACCGGGATCGTTGTATCGGCGCCGCCGAGGATGTTATAGCACTCCTTGAAAATGCCGCCTGTGCAGGCGCACACGCCGACTGCCACAACGACCTTCGGACGAGGCATCTGGTCGTACAGCTGTTTCACGACCGGCTGATTCTGCGAATTGATGCCTCCGGTGATCAACAGAATATCCGCCTGCATCGGGTCGCCGGTATTTTCCACACCGAAGCGCTCGGCATCATAGACCGGCGTCAGCGTAGCAAGAACTTCGATATCACATCCGTTGCAGCTCGATCCGTCATAATGAAGGAGCCACGGAGATTTATGTATTTTTGCCATTTTTTTCCCTTTCCTTTTCCGCTTATCTGACCAGCATCAGGATTAGCAGGTTCACACCGCCGCCGACGAGGGTAACGACCCAGGAGATCAGCAGCATCGACTGCCATTTCACGCGCGCATTCGTATTGTCGATCAGAATCTCCAGGAAAAATACCGCGAGGATGACAAGGATCGCCACAGGAATGCTGACCCAGCTGGTATTCAGAATGAACATCGCAACAACGCCGCAGAGAAATACGGTCTCGTACCACTCCGCGATCTCGAAGATCGCAAGGTTTCTGGCTCCCATTTCGGTCGTCAGTCCCTTGACCAGCTCCTGATGCGGATGTCTGGACGCGCTCGTGTCGAACGGAGATTTTCTCAGTTTAATGGTCAGCGAAAAAACGAATGCCGCAAAAAATCCCGGCAGATACAGAATGCGGCTCACCGGTCCGGCAACGATCTTCGATACCTCGAAGGAATGCGCGACCAGATAGAAGCCCACACAGGTCATCAGAATCGACGGTTCGTAAGCCATGATCTGCAGCAATTCGCGCTGCGCGCCGATATAGCCGTAGGGTGAGTTTGTAACCATCGCCGCAAAGAACAGAAAGGCTGCCGCGGTCGACAGAACGAAGAAGCACATCAGAATATCGGTACCGGAGAACATCATCGCCCCGGTAAAGATCATCAGTATCAGATAGGTCATGAGGAACCAGCTCTGCGCCTTCTCTACCGCGATTACCTGCTTGTGCCACAGCTTGTGTACATCATAGAACGGCTGCAGGATCGGCGGTCCGATACGTCTCTGCATGCGCGCGGAGATCTTCCTGTCGATGCCGGCAAGGAGGCCGCCGATCAGCGGTGCCAGCAGAATGTAGGCCGCAACGAAGATCACTTTTGTAAGAATAGAATCTGTCTGGATCATACGAGCGCACCTCCTACGATGATACAAAGTGTAACAACGATGACCGCCATCGAGATCAGCTGACTCGGAATCATCAGTTTTCTCTGACCGATCTTATGAGCGAAATAATAGTTTGTCATGTACAGTCTCTTCTCTTCGCCGAGCGAATCCACGAAAAAACGGTTATCTCCGACATTGATACCGTTCATATAGGACGGCTTTACATTCATCTCCTGCTTGCTGTTTACGAAGTGAGCAACGGCAGGAACCGCGAATACCATGCAGATGACAATGACCAGCGTGTACAATAGCGCCATCGGCAGTACATCCTCGCGCCGTCCGTACAGTTCAACGATCATCGGATCCACGTAACCTCTGGAAAGCGCCGGGAACAGAACGCACAGAAGAAGCATCAGTACGGCATGGACCGTAAGAGAAATGTTCTCGTTTTTCTTTGTGATATCCTTGATCGGAATCGGACGGCTGTGCGCGATCAGCTTGCCCATCCACTTCGTCCAGTAGAACGAGGTCGTCGCGGAACCGAAGATAATGAACAGAACAAGGACGATGTTGCGCTCGTCAACAGATGCCTTCAGCGCCGACCACTTGGAGATCAGCATGCCGAACGGAGCCAGGAACATACCGGCAATTCCGATGAACTGGAAGACTGCCAGCTTCGGCAGACGGTAAAGCAGTCCGTGGAACTCCTCGATATCTCTGGTGTGCATGGAGTTTTCCGTCGCGCCGACATCCTGGAACAGCAGCGATTTCGAGATCGCGTGGAACAGCATCAGGAAGACGCACGCCCAGGTCGTCTCGGGTGTACCGACACCGCAGCAGGCAGTCATCAGACCCAGGTTGGAAATGGTCGAGAAGGCCAATACCTTCTTTGCGTCGGTCTGCGCGATCGCCATAATAGAAGCGACCAGGAAAGTGAAGCCGCCGACAAAGGACACCATGTTGCCCGTATGGGTGCCGGACAGGGCCGGTGACAGGCGGATCAGGATGTAGATTCCAGCCTTGACCATCGTTGCGCTGTGCAGGAGCGCGGAAGACGGTGTCGGCGCGACCATCGCTCCCATCAGCCAGCTTGAGAACGGCATCTGAGCCGCCTTTGTCAGGGCCGCAAAGGAGATCATTGCGATCGGAATGATGGTAAAACGTGTGCCGAAGATTCCCTGATTTACCAGATGGAACAGCGAAACGGAATGTCCCTCATACATGAAGTATACGACGCCGACGGTCAGCCCCACTCCGCCGAGCAGGTTCATCCAGAGTGCACGGAAGGAGTTTTGCACCGCAATCGGCTCCTGTGTGTAACCGATCAGCAGGAACGAGCAGACGCTGGTCGTCTCCCAGAAAAGGACGATCCACAGAAGGCTGTCGGACAGAACGAAGCCGAACATCGCACCGAGGAACAGGAAAAGCAGCATGAAGAAGTAGTATCTTCTGTCCGCGAACTCTGTATGATGATGCGCATAGCCATGCATATAACCGACTGCGTAGACGATGATAAGGCCGCCGATTACCGCAATGATGATGCACATCAGAACGGACAGCCGGTCAACGCGGATATGAGACAGCGCTTCCACCTTCGGTCCGAAGAGTTCAGCATACGCGATCAGAAGTGTCGGTGCGATCGACAACAGGCTGATCCAGTACTTTCTGTGAATAAAGCAGAGGATCGTAACGATCACCATCAGGGCGAGTTCACCCGCCAGGATGATGTGATCGACCATTTCGGTCTCGACATACAGATTGATGGGCTGCATTCCTCCGATGCACCACTGTACTGTCAGTACCGCTACTCCGGTCATGATCGCAATCACGCTGCAGTACGCGATAAAGTTGCGGATCTTATTTGCCCGGATACAATACATTAATACAGCTACTGCCAGAGGAAAGCAGATCAGAAACGGAATAACAGCCATTTCTAGTCTCCTTTCTCCGCCGCGGACGCTCTTTCGCCGCCGGCCTTGTTAAAAGTTTTACAAAATAAAAGCCAAAAACATTGTAAGTATAGCATATTTTGCGTTATTTTTGTATCAATTTGTTACGCAAATTGCAATAACAAGTTGGACACCCTCCGCTAGGCAGTAGCCTGGTAGATTCGGTCGATTTCCTCCTCGAAGATTTCATCCGGGGTTCTGTAACCCAGGACTTTCCGTGGGAGGCAGTTA